>Ga0210398_10000700_pt1 | contig 37127 bp, 30 predicted proteins | sample IncBWC4OmetaG_FD_161047 | JGI IMG/M metagenome (GOLD analysis project Ga0210398, IMG submission 161047) | Forest soil microbial communities from Barre Woods Harvard Forest LTER site, Petersham, Massachusetts, United States - Inc-BW-C-4-O | ecosystem: Environmental > Terrestrial > Soil >... | reverse complement strand
GGATCCATTAATTCCAACCCTGCGCCACGGGGAAGATCCCATGAGTACTGCCCGCGCTGAAGCACTCTCTCCCGAACCCGCCCACCGGCACATCGTTCGCCGCACCGTTGAAGCCTGTCATCTCGCCAAAGAAGCCGCCGGGGCCGCCGCCGAAGGCATCGCCACCGGCTCTAACGCTCTGCTCGGTTCCCTGCGCCAGCGAGAGCGCGAACTCGACGGCCTCGATATGGAAATCGACACCGACGTCACCAACGCCATCACCGAAGTAGAGCCCGCGCAAGCCCGCGAACTTCTGGCCTGCATGAAGTTCATGATCGGCCTCGAGCGCATCGGAGATCTCCTGCTCAGCTTCGCCAATAGCGCGCAAGCCGTCGCCGGGCGCATCGACTCGGAAGATACCCGCGACCTCACCCGCATGGCGACCATTCTCGAAAAAATGCTCACCGATTGCGCCGACGCCTTCTCCACTCGCGATGTAGCCAAAGCAGTCGACGTCCTCCGCGCCGACTCCGAAATGGACCGTCTCCGCAATCTGATCTTCCTCCGCCACATCGAGAATCCCGAAAACATAGCCCGCCAGGGCAGCCTGCAAGTCATCTTCATGACCCAATCCCTCGAGCGCGCCGGCGACCACGCCAAGAATCTCGCCGAAGAAGTCTGCCACTTCGTCAGCGGACGCACCGTCCGCCACGTCCTCATGGCCTACGACAAACCGGTCGAACAAATGTTCATCGATTACTTGCGCAAACGCGAAGCCCGGTGACTTTCAGCCTCACTGGCTTTGAGTTGGTCATCCTGGGCGAGGACTTTACTTCGCGATAGCGCAGCAAACCGCAGTCGAAGCATCCCTGCCAGCGCCCCGGAACTCTCGGGGGGCGCGGGCACTTTAATAAAATCTCACACTGATAGTAGCGCCGCGTATTCGCCTGTCCTGCCCTGCCCGGCGGCAGTAACAAAAAGGCGAGCCAACCGGCTCGCCTTAAACCCCGCGCCGCAACTTTCAGTAAATCCGTTGAAACCGGTATCTCCCTGATTTCACCCGCGAGGAATAACTGAGGGGAAGAACCGTAACACCGCACTTTTGAAGACCCGCCGCTGGAGGACCAGACCCTTCGCACCCTCCCCCGAGCGCACGACCGGTCTGGCACACCTGGGCCATCCACACCCCATCACCGATGGGCTAGAATCCCAAGCCAGCGGGTCTTTTTGGGCTTCCCGCTATCGAGAAGCGAACACGCGTACTTTGCCCCGTCCGCTTCCCGGGAGTCGTTAGCCCGTCTCAATTTTTTGTGAAGTTTTTCTGAAAGGCGTAATGCCAGAGATTATCAACCACTTATACGAGTTCGGCCCTTTCCAGCTCGACCCCTCCGAGCGCCTATTCCGTCGTGGCGACGAACGCCTCGATCTTCCTCCGCGGGTCTTTGACACGCTCGTCATCCTCGCTCAAAGCAACGGCCGGCTCCTCGAAAAAAGCGAGCTCATGGACCGTATCTGGCCCGACGCCGCCGTCGAAGAAAACAATCTTACTCAGGCCATCTACCAGCTTCGCAAAGTATTAAAGGATGGAGAAAACGGCGCCCGCTACATCGAAACTGTCCCCAAACGCGGATACCGATTCGTAGCCACCGTGCGGGGAATGAATCGGGAGAATAATGGGGAGACAGCTCAAGGCAATGGGCGCCTCGCCGCTGATGTGCAGGAACTTGCATTCCCACAATCGGTGACCGAAGCACCCCCTCCAGCCGTCAACCCCCTGCCGTCAGATGTCCCAATAGAACTTCCGGCAATCCCCGCAGCCTCTGGGCCAGCATCTCGCCGCTACTGGGCCATCACAGTCTTAAGCGTTGCTCTCATTGCATCCGCATCCGTCGCCATGACGTGGCGAACCGGCATCTTCCGTCGCTCGGCCGCGCCGATCCGCTCCATCGCCGTCCTCCCGCTGCAAAACCTCTCCAGCGATCCCGACCAAGAGTATTTCGCCGACGGTATGACCGACGAACTCATTACCGATCTGGCCCAAATCAGCGAACTGCGAGTCGTCTCCAAGACCTCGATCATGCAATACAAAGGTACGCGCAAGCCGCTCCCGCAGATCGGCCGCGAACTCGGAGTCGACGCCGTAGTCGAAGGCTCCGTCATTCGTTCCGGCGACCGCGTGCGTATCACTGCCCAGCTCATTCATGCCGGGGACGATCGCCACCTGTGGGCGCAATCCTATGAAGGGGAACTCCAGAACGCGCTTTCTCTTCAATCCAGCGTCGCCGAATCCATCACCAGCGAAGTCCGGCTGAGCCTCAGCCAGACGGAGCGCACCCGCCTCCGCGCAGCCCGCAACTATAATCCCCAGGCCTACGATCTATACCTTCGCGGACGCTACGCCTTCCGCCGCCGCAACGTCGCAGCCTTCCACGAGGCGATGGGATTCTTCGAACAAGCCGCCGCCATCGATCCCAATTTCCCGCTCGCCTACACCGGCCTCTCCGACTGCTACACGCTGCTCGCCCTCTTCGGCGACGGATACCGCTGGGTTCCCGACGCCACCGTCAACGCCCGCCGCGCCCTCGCGCTCGACGACAGCCTGGCCGAAGCCCACACCTCGCTGGCCGCCGCCTACGTCCTCGACTGGAAGTGGGCCGAGGCCGAAAAAGAATTTCATCGCACGTTGGAACTCAACCCCAACGATGCCCAAGCTCACCAGTGGTACGGAAATCTTTACCTGGGACCCATGGGCCGCCATCAGGAAGCCATCGCCGAACTGCGCCGCGCCCTCGATCTCGATCCGCTCTCGCTCGTCATCAACACCGATCTTGGTTACGCGTACTTTCTCGCAGGCCAGTACAACGCCGCCTTCCAGCAATATCAGAAAGTCGTGGCCGTCGATCCCAACTTTCTGCCCGTCCACTACGACCTGATGTTGTATTACCGCCAGCGAGGAATGCACAACGAGGAAATCCAGGAACTCATCAAAGATAAGACTCTCGCCGGCGACCGCGACTTCGCCCGCACCGCGACCCAGCTTTCTGCCAATCCGCAAAAGCTGCACGATAAACTCGCTAAAACTGGCGGCACTTTAGGCAATAAAGTAGAGCCAACTGCGCTCGCGAGCAGCGCCGCCGAAGCTTACCTGGATCAGGGCAAGAAAAACCAGGCCATCGCAAGCCTCGAGCGATCCGCCGACCAGCGCGAGATGGGAATGATTTTTCTTAAAGTAAATCCCGCATGGGACCCGCTCCGCAACTACCCCCGCTTCCGCGATGTCGAACGGAAAGTAGGCCTGCCGCCCCAATAAGCGCAGTTCTTGAAATCTGCCCACTTCTCAGCCACCACCACCTCCAACGGTGCCGGCTCGGTTTGGATTTCTTCATCACGACGCGGATGGCGTCATCCTGAACGCCCGCGCTTTCACCAGCGGGGGGAAGGATCTCGGTGCACAACTCCCTGGGCCGCATCCTATCTTTCAAACTAAGCCACTGCCCGCTCTAACCCCTCCGACAACTTCACAAATTTTTCGTGCTATAGTCCCTACCCGATAAGCGATACGACACCGGGGGCCCCATGCATTTCAACTCACCTTCGCACTTCAAATTTCAAAAAATCATTCTCACGTTCTTCGCGATCATCGCACCCATGGCGCTGCTGACAGGCGCAGCATTTGCCAGCTCAACCCAGCTGATCTACAGCTTCGCCGGCGGCGACGACGGAGAATACCTCGATACCGACCTTGTCATCGACCGCGCGGGTAACATCTACGGCAGCTCGGTACAAGGCGGCGATTTTGGCAGCGGCACAGTTTTCCAACTCGCCCCCTCGTCCAGCGGATGGACCCACACCGTCCTCTACAGCTTTACCGGAGGCGCCGACGGCGGCGAGCCTTACAAAGGCGTCACTCTCGACACGCAAGGCAATCTCTACGGCACAGCCGTGACCGGCGGCTCAGGATCCTGCGAAGGCGGCTGCGGGGTGGTGTTCAAGCTGACAAAGTCGGGCGGCGCCTGGACGCAGACCGTACTCCATGCCTTCACCGGCGGCAACGACGGCTCCGGCCCAGGCAGCGGCTTGACCTTCGATCGGCACGGAAACCTCTACGGCATGACTCCCACCGGCGGAGCCTACGGCCTCGGCGTTGTCTACCAACTGCATCCCGAATCGGGCGGAGAAGGGATCCTGAATGTCCTGCACGCCTTCACCGGCGGCGACGACGGCTCATCCGGATCCGCCGGCCGCCTCATCTTCGATGCCGCCGGAAACCTCTACGGCGTGACTACTGTCGGCGGCGCGCATGGTGACGGCGTGGTTTTCGAACTCACTCATCTCCAGGGCGCGTGGCGGCTCCTTCCGCTCTACGCCTTCAGAGATCAACCCGACGGCGCACTGCCCTACGGCGGCCTGATCTTTGACAAGGATGGAAATCTCTACGGCACGACGTACTATGCCGGCGCAAACGATGTTGGCACCGTCTACAAACTGACTCGCACCGGCGGAGCATGGACAGAAAACGTACTCTACAGCTTCAAAGGTGGAACCGACGGCAGCAGCCCAATCAGCACTCTGGTTATGGATAAGTCTGGCAATCTCTACGGCACCACCAGCGACGGCGGCGACTCCTGTGCCTGCGGAGTAATTTTCAAGCTGGCCAACAACTCGAACGGCACTTGGACTGAAACTGTCCCTTACCGCTTCCCCGGCGCGCCTGGCGCCGGTTTCGCATATAACGGTATGGTGACCGGTCCTCGCGGAATTTTCTACGGCGCAACCACGCACGGAGGAACGACGAACGACGGTACAATTTACGAGTTCACGCCCTAATCCAGCACCGCGCTGATTGTCATCATTCCTAAGCAAACGACCTCTTTCGCATGAAGCAAAAGAAATCGAAGCGGCCTACTCCTGCGGCAAAAATTACTCGTCGCCCGAAAGACGTCGATGAATACCTGGCTCATCTTCCCGGACCCGCCCGCGCTAACCTGAGGACGATGCGCGCGGCAATTCGCTCGGTGGTACCACCGGAGGCCGTCGAAACGATTAGCTACGGCATTCCGGCGTTCAAGCACAAAAAGGTTCTGGTATGGTTTGCCGCATTCTCAAGCCACTACAGCTTGTTTCCAACGGCATCCGTAATCCAGCAGTTCCAGCGCGAACTTGGAAACTTCCCGACCTCCAAGGGAACCATCCACTTTCCCGCCGCCACGCCGCTGCCGGTCGCCTTGATAAAGAAAATCGTCGAGGCACGGGTTGCGCAAGGCCTAAGCCAGCGGAAGAAAAGCTAACGCGATAATCCCCCTGGCAAACCCTTTCAGTTTGGCATAAGCTGGTTTTCGCTTGGGGCCGCCTGCATTCGCATGCTCAATTCTGGAGCCCGTGCGATCGACTGCCTTTCCAAACTTCAATTCAAGGAGGATCGACCAGATGAAAACTCTGGCATCTGTTTTCTGTGGGGCCTTTCTCTGCCTCGGCGCCGCCGCTCAGGAGCATTCCTCGCATATTCCCTCGCAAACAGCCGTTTTAGTGACCGGCCTTGGAAACCTCCATCACCCTGTTTCCACACAGAATAAGGAAGCGCAGCAATTCTTCGATCAAGGTCTGCGCTTCATCTATGCCTTCAATCACGACGAAGCCGCGCGCTCGTTCCAGCATGCCGCCGAACTCGATCCCAAACTCGCGATGGCCTACTGGGGCGTGGCTGAAGCCGTCGGCCCAAACTACAACGATCCCGCCGACCCCAACCGCTACAAACGGGCGCACGAAGCCATCCAAAAAGCGGTCGACCTGTCGGCCAAAGCGTCAAGCAGCGATCAAGCCTACATCCAGGCGCTGGCCCACCGCTTTCCTGCCGATTCCAACTCCGATTTGCATAAGGCTGCCGAAGATTACCGCGACGCCATGCGCGAGGTGACGATTGAATTCCCCGACGATCTGGATGCCGCCACGCTTTTCGCTGAAGCCGGTATGAACCTGCATCCCTGGGGATTGTGGCATTCCGATGGCACCCCCGAAGCTGGCACAGAAGAAATCGTTTCCACGCTCGAATCGGTGATCAAGCGCGATCCCAACCATCTGGGCGCGATCCACTACTACATCCACGCGGTGGAAGCTTCGTCCAACCCTGAGCGCGCCCTGGCTGGCGCGAACCGGCTCGCAGCCCTGGCTCCCGGTGCAGGCCACATCGTGCACATGCCGGCTCACGTCTACATTCGCACCGGCGACTACCAGGCCGCGGTCGAGACCAATGAAAAAGCCGCCGAGGTCGACCGCGCCTATATCAAAGCAACCGGCGCGCAAGGCATCTATCCGATGATGTATTACAGCCACAATTTGCACTTCATCGCCATGTGCGCGGCGATGAATGGCAACTACACGGAGTCAAAGAAGAACGCCGACCTGCTGTTGGCCAATGTAGCTCCTCACGTGAAGGAGATGCCTCCGCTCCAGGGATTCACTACGATTCCGCTCGCGGTCGAAGTTCGCTTCCACCACTGGAACGAAATCCTGAAAATGCCCCAGCCCGACTCTTCGCTGCAAACCGCAACGGTTTTCTGGCACTTCGCCCGCGGCATGGCGCTGGCTGCAACCGGGAAAGTAACCGGCGCTGAAGCGGAATACAAAGTCGTAGCCGCCGCCGAAGCGGCCACCCCTCCCGACGCCATCTTCCAGATGCCAATCAACAACAAGACCAAAGACATTCTGAAGATCGCGGAGAATGTGCTCGGAGCGAAAATCGACATGGCGAAAAAAGACAACGACGCCGCCATCGCGAAGCTGCGCGAAGCCGTCGCCGTCCAGGACACACTGAAGTACGATGAGCCCGCCGACTGGTTCTTTCCGGTCCGCGAGTCGCTGGGCGCGGCCCTGCTGATGACCGGAGACGCTCCCGGCGCGGAAAAAGTCTTCCGCGCCGACCTCGAGCGAAACCTGCGCAACCCGCGCTCGCTATGGGGACTGCAACAGGCGCTGCTGCTCGAAAAGCGCGACTACGATGCAGGCTTCATCAAGAATCAATTCGATGCCCAATGGAAAGGCCGCAGCGAATCCCTGAAACTGGACGACCTGGTCTAAGGCGTGCGGGGCGGACACTCCTGTCCGTCCCTATCCACGAGCAGTTCAAATATTCTCTCTTAATCCAGCCACGATCCATGCAGTGCGGAGTATTCACCCGAGATTTATCCCTTCGCCAAATAAGCTCCCACCACGCCGGCGCAAACTTCCACAAACTCTTTTTCGGGGTCGGTAAACGTGGAAGTAAAGTAGCTCTCCACATCAAGCTCACCGACAAGCTGGCCCTTTACGAAAATGGGCACAACGATTTCCCCCTTCACCAGCGGCGATCCGGCAAGGTATCGAGAATCCTTGGCGACATCGTGCACCACAACCGTTTCTCCGCTGCTCGCAGCCGCCCCACACAGACCGGTATTCAGCGGAATGCGCGCATTGGGCGTGAAGCTCCCGGCAAAGGGCCCCACCACCAGCACTCCAGAGTCGCCCGGATCGACCAGATAAAATCCTACCCAGTTGTAGCGCGTCATCTTTTCGTGCAGGCGCTCGGAGATGTGCTCCATCAGAGACTTGGCCGTGGGAGCAGTTCGCGCAAATTCCCGGAATTCCCGCAGCAGCTCTTCGTGCACCGGCATCATCTTTCCACCTCACGGTGTAATAGGGAAGCCGTGGCGTACGAAGGTCGCCCCCGGCCCCACCTCAGTCTACGCGGAGAAACGAATGCGAAAGAAGACCACGAACCCAATCGAATAATCCCACATCGTCGTGGGCCGGAAACTACTATCCGCCTCTCTCCACAACACAAGCTGCGAACGAAAAAAGGCGAGCCACTCGGCTCGCCCAAAGAAAATACTGCTTACTCTTCACTGATCGCCGCGCGATCTGCCGCAACCAACTCCTCACGCAAGATCGTAGCGGTCAAGGTTCATCACCTTACCCCATGCCGCCGCGAACTGCTTAACAAACGTCTCCTTCGAATCGTCAGACGCATAAACTTCCGCCAGCGCCCGGAGCTGAGAGTTCGAACCGAAAACAAGATCGACCCGCGTGGCCGTCCACTTGACTTTGCCCGTCTTCCGATCGCGCCCCTCGTACACGCCTCCAGATCCATTCCCGGAGGGCTGCCATTGCGTGCTCATATCGAGCAGGTTGACGAAGAAATCATTGGTCAGCGTCCCCGGCCTGTTCGTCAGCACGCCATGCTTCGTCTGCCCAAAGCTCGCATTCAGCGCGCGCAGGCCGCCGATGAGCACAGTCATCTCGGGTGCAGTCAATCTCAGCAACTGGGCCCGATCCACCAGCAACTCCTCGGCCGCAAAAACCTGTCCGCTGCGAAGATAGTTGCGGAACCCGTCCGCGACCGGCTCCATCACGGCGAATGAGTGTACGTCGGTCTGCTGCTGCGAAGCGTCCGTGCGACCCGGTGTAAAAGGAATCTTCACGTCGTGCCCGGCCTTCTTCGCAGCTTCCTTGACAGCTGCGCAGCCACCCAGAACGATCAGGTCAGCCAGCGAGACCTTTTTCCCTTTGTTGCCGTTGGATTGCGAGCCGTTGAACTCTTTCTGTATCGCCTCCAGCTTCGACAGAACCTTCGCTAGTTCAGCCGGCTGGTTTACTTCCCAATCCTTCTGTGGGGCAAGCCGAATCCGCGCCCCATTCGCCCCACCGCGCTTGTCCGAGCCGCGGAACGAAGCCGCCGACGCCCACGCGGTCGTCACCAGTTGCGAGATCGACAACCCGGATGCGAGGATTTTCGCCTTCAGCGCAGCAACATCCTGCTCGTCGATCAATTTATGATCCACCGCTGGAACCGGATCTTGCCAAACCAGCTCCTCCTTCGGAACAAGCGGCCCAAGATATCGCCCGATCGGCCCCATATCGCGGTGCGTGAGCTTATACCACGCCCGCGCAAACGCATCCGCGAACTGATCCGGATGCTCGTAGAAGCGCCGCGAAATTTTTTCGTAAGCGGGATCGAAGCGCAAGGCGAGATCCGTGGTCAACATCGAGGGCGCGTGATGCTTTGCGGGATCGTGCGCATCCGGCACCGTCCCATTTCCCCCACCATTTTTCGGCGTCCACTGATGCGCCCCAGCCGGACTCTTCGTCAGCTCCCAATCGTATTTGAAAAGGTTGGTGAAAAAGTTGTTGCTCCACTTCGTAGGCGTCGCGGTCCAAATGACTTCCAGGCCGCTGCCGATCGTGTCACCGCTGTGGCCTTTGCCAAGCTTATTCTTCCATCCGAAGCCCTGGTCCTCGATGGCGGCGCCTTCCGGTTCGTTCCCAACATAATCGGCGGGAATGCCCGCGCCGTGCGTCTTGCCGAAGGTGTGGCCGCCGGCGATGAGCGCCACGGTCTCTTCGTCATTCATCGCCATGCGGGCGAACGTCTCGCGGATATCCCGCGCCGCGGCAATCGGATCCGGCTTTCCATTGGGCCCTTCCGGGTTCACATAGATCAACCCCATCTGTACTGCACCGAGAGGATTCTGAAGATCGCGATCGCCCGAGTAACGCTCGTCCGCCAGCCACGTGCCCTCAGGTCCCCAGTTCAACTCTTCAGGCTCCCACACATCCGCGCGCCCGCCGCCAAAACCAAACGTCTTGAAGCCCATCGACTCAAGCGCGACGTTGCCGGCAAGAATCATGAGGTCGGCCCACGAGATTTTTCGCCCATACTTCTGCTTGATCGGCCACAACAGCCGGCGCGCCTTGTCGAGGTTCACGTTATCCGGCCAGCTATTGAGCGGCGCGAAGCGCTGTTGTCCCGCTCCGGCCCCGCCGCGGCCATCGCCGATGCGGTACGTGCCCGCGCTGTGCCACGCCATGCGAATGAACAGCGGCCCATAATGCCCAAAGTCGGCCGGCCACCACTCCTGCGAATCCGTCATTAAGGCATGCAGATCCTTGATCACCGCATTCAGGTCGAGCGTCTTGAACTCTTCCGCGTAATCGAACTCCTGGCCCATCGGATCGGACTTTGGCGAATGTTGATGCAGGACGTTCACATTCACCTGGTTCGGCCACCAATCGGCATTCGTGTGGAAATTGCGCCCGCCGTGTGCTACCGGGCACTTTCCTTCGGGTGTGGTGTGCTTGTCCTTGGTCTCCGGGGAAACGCTCCCCGATGAAGTCGCGAGTGTATTTTCCATATGTTTTCTTCCTTCGAATGATGTCTGGGTGCTGCGTGAAACAGAAACTACCGTTTGGCGCTGCACTGGCGGCAAAGTCCGAAGACCTCGACCAGCGGTTGGGACAAATCGAAGCCGCGCGGCGCTTGCCGCGACAGCTTTTTGAAGTTGACGAAATCGCCTTCAATGTCCTGCACCGTCTTGCAGCGTGTGCACACTAAATGATGATGCGGTTGAAGATTGCCTTCCACCAGCAGCGTGGAAGTGTGAGGACTGACTTCCCGCAGGAGCCCGTGCTCCACGAAAAGCCGCAGATTGTTGTAAACCGTTGCTAAAGAAATGGAGGGGGTCTTGCGCCGTACCTCAGCATAAACCGTCTCCGCTGAGTGATGCCCCGGCGTGGCGACGATCGCCTCATAGATGACCTGGCGCTGGTGCGTGGCCGCAAGCCCGCACTTCCATGCCAATTCGCGAAATTGTTCGTGAGCCGATTGCACTGGGAAACAGAGTGATTGTTAGATGAGAATGATTATAATCCAGGAATGGCGAACCAGGAATAGGAATTCCACAGAAAGAGCAATCACGCAGAATATTGCCGATGCGTCCTGTGTTCCCCCGTCCCCCCGTGTTTAAGCTCTTGATCCTATATCCGAATAAATCCCAACGCACCCTGAACCCAGGCTAAGCACATTCCTCGGACACAGGCGCCGGCGTTTCGCTGGCGCGAACCTCGGCCGGAGCTACTGCCGCCGCGCGCTCCCCGCGCCGGATCAGCACAATCGCACCCAGAATCGCCACCGAAGCTAACACCACGCGCGGAGTCAAATGTTCATGGGCCAGCAGCCTTCCCAAAATGACCGCCACCACCGGATTCGCATAAGTATGCGTCGCCACCAGCGCCGGCGGAACTCTCTGCAGCAACCATATATAAGAGGTGAACGCGACCACCGATCCAAAAACTATCAGAAAGCCAAGTCCGAGAAGCGACCGCATCGAAATGGTCGCCCAGTGAGTCTGCTGAAATTCCCCGGAAATTCCCGCGGCAATCAACAACATGGCCGCGCCGCAAAGCGTCGGCAACGCAGTCCGTCCCAATGCATCCGAAGGCAGCTTAAGCCGCGGCGCAATCACCACGCCCACCGACCACGACACCGAACCCAGCAGCACTGCCAGCAATCCAAGCAGACTCGACCCCTTCGCCGAAAGTTCAAGGCCCGTCAGCATCGCGACTCCCACCACCCCCAGGCCCAGGCCCAGCGCACTGACCCGGCTGATTTTCTGCTGGCCCATCATCCACGCGAGCACGAGAATGAACATCGGCTCGGTGGCAATCAGCAACGCTGCCAGTCCCGACTCCACGTATTTCTCCGCCCAGTGGAGCGACCCGTGCCCGACCAGGAAAAAGAACAATCCCAACACGAATCCCGCAACCCACTGTTGCCGGGTAGGACGATACCCGCGCACCCACGCCCAGGCCAGCATGATCGCGCCCGCAATCGAGTGCCGCACTCCGGCGACGACCAGCGGCGGAATCGTCTCGACCGCATAGCGGATCGCAAGATAAGTCGAGCCCCAGATGACATAGATAGCCACAAACGCCAGCGTCATCTTGACGGCATTGCCGCGCTCGGTCTTCCTCGAAATATCGCGTGAATTCGAAACAATCACGGGTCTGCCTCCAATGTTAACCATCCTGCTGCCGCGAATCATCGCCATAATCGCCGCCGATTGCTGAGAACGCATAACGCACCTTCCCAGAAGTGATAACCGTTAATACAATTTTCAACGGTTACACACAACTTACGCGAAGCCGCATAACTTGTCAAGCTGCTTTTAACGGTTATATAGTGAAGGAGAGATTAAATTCCGCTCGCGCAGAAGGAGAGATCGCGCAGAATATGAACATGCACTCTCGTAAGCGTCGCGCGCCCCAGTTCGAATTGATCGCCGAGAACGCCGCCCTGGATTTCATCAACACGCTCGACGACCGTTTCACTGAACCAAAAGAACTGCTCGCGAGCTATGCTGATCTGGTCCGCTTTGGGGAAGACAGCGGAATCCTAACTCCTGGCGACGCCGACTATCTTCTCGAGCAAAGCCGCACCGACCGGGAGAAAGCCAACAAAGCGCTGCGGAAGGCCGTGGAACTGCGCGAATCGATGTACACGATATTTGAAGCGATCGTAAGAAAGAAGAGAGTGCCCGCCGCCGCTCTGGCTACCCTGAATGAGCATCTTCGCGAAGCCGCCGGCCAAAGGCAGCTGGTGCAGATAAGTGAAGCCTTCGAGCGCCGCATCGATTACCGCGAATCTCTCGATAGCCTCCGCTGGGCCGTCGCAATCGCCGCCGCAGACCTGCTCGCCTCCGGTCAATTACCCTTCACCCGCACCTGTTCATCGCCCACCTGTCAGTGGTTCTTCCTCGACACCAGCAAAAACCATCGTCGCCGCTGGTGCAGCATGCAATCATGCGGCAACCGCGCCAAAGTGCGCAGGTTTTACGCCAATCAGAGAAGAACCGCCAAACAGGCCCGTGAATGACAAGTCCTTGATCAGACCGCGCACAATGAAAACACACCGAACCTCGCCATGATTTTGCGATAATCCCTCTGTGCTTCTGTGTTTGGTCGTATGCCCGTCGAGCGGATAGAGACCGAAAGCAGGACCACGCGCTTAGCAGCTTCGTTTTCTAAATTAGGAGAACCCATGCGCCGTGTTTCGGTGGTTCTTTTGTTATGCATCGCGCCCCTTTCCTGCGCCCAGAGTACCGTTCACTACACCGCCACCAATGCCAACGTAAAATACCTCTTCGCCACGGCCGAGCCGGTCGCTCGCCTGAAATCCGGCGACATTCTCGACACCAATACGCTTGACTGCTTCGGCGATGCAATCAAGAAGCCCGGCGACACACTCAGCATGGTCAAAGGAGACAATCCCCTCACCGGACCATTCTTCGTCGAAGGCGCCGAGCCCGGCGACACACTAGCCGCAAAAATTCTCAACCTTGAAGTCGACGGAGACACCGGCGTAGGCGCATTCGCTCCCGGCTTCGGCGCGCTCAACGAAACCAACTACACGCCCATGCTGCACGCCCCTCTGCCCGAAAAGATCTGGTTCTATCACATCGATCACGCAGCCGACGACGCTGTATTCAAGGCTCTCGACTCCGATTTCTCCGTGAAGATTCCTCTGCATCCCTTCTTCGGCTGCATCGGAGTCGCTCCCGCAGAAGGCGAAGCCCGCAGCTCGGTCGTCCCCGCAGAATTCGGCGGCAATATGGATTCCCCCGAGGCCAGCGTCGGCAATACCGTCTATTTTCCGGTCAACGTAAAAGGCGGCCTCTTCTACATCGGCGACGGCCACGCCGCAATGGGCGACGGCGAAATTGCCGGCACCGCCATCGAAGTTCCGCTGAAAGCCCGCGTACAACTCAGTGTGATCAAAGGCCGCACCATCGCCTGGCCGCAATTCGAAAACGACGACGCCATCATGACTGTCGGCGCTTACCGCCCGCTCGACGACTCTCTCCGCATCGCCTTCACCGAACTCGTCCACTGGATTCACAAAGACTATGGGCTCTCCGAATTCGACGCCTACGAACTTCTCTCGCAAGTAGGCAAAGTGCATCTCAACGAAATGGTCGATCCCAATTACGTGATCGTGGCCTCGATTCAGAAAAAATATCTGCCGCCAAAGAAGAACTAACATTCTCGTGGAGAACGGCCCCGGCCGAACCGTGGAAGAGCGGCGCTTCAGCGCCGCGTAAACCATAAATAAGGGATCGGGCTCTAGCCCCAAAGCGCTCGGCCCGCCAATCGGTGTTACCATTTTCGTGACTCGCGGCACACCCTATGGCAGCCCAACCTTCAACGCCCAATCCAACCCCCTGGCCTGAACTCCCGCTGCAAGCATGGCAGGACACTTACGCCACCCTCCACATGTGGACGCAGATCGTCGGCAAGGTCCGCCTCGCGCTCACTCCGCTCATCAACCACTGGTGGGAAGTCGCACTCTACGTAAACGCCCGCGGACTCACCACCTCCGCGATTCCCTACAACGACGAAATTTTCGAAGTTCAATTTGACTTCATCGCACACGAACTGATAATTCAGACGAGTTGGAACTCATCGAAGACTCTGCCGCTCAGGCCGCAATCGGTCGCCGTCTTCTATGCCGAGTTCATGTCTGCACTGCATTCCCTCAACATCGACGTAAAAATCTGGCCCATGCCCGTCGAAGTTCCCGATCCCATTCGCTTCGATAAAGACACCCAACACGCATCCTACGATCCCGAACACGCCCATCGATTCTGGAAAATCCTGGTTGCCATCGAAAACGTCTTCCAGGAATTTCGCGCCCGCTTCATCGGCAAAGACAGCCCTGTGCATTTTTTCTGGGGCAGCTTCGATCTGTGCGTGACCCGATTCTCCGGTCGCCGCGCCCCCGAGCGCCCCGGCGCCGACGCCGTCACGCGCGAAGCTTATTCGCACGAAGTCATCAGCGCCGGTTTCTGGCCCGGTGGAGGTCAAATCAAAGGCCCAGCCTTCTACGCTTACGCTGCGCCCGAACCGCAAGGCTTCGCCGAACAAAAAGTTGAGCCTCCGGCCGCTTTTTATCACCCCCAGATGAAAGAATTCCTGCTGATGTATGACGATGTGCGCCAATCCACTTCCCCACGCCAGGCGCTTCTCAGCTTCCTGCAATCCACCTACGAAGCGGGAGCGAACCTCGCCCACTGGAACCGGAAAGAATTAGAAAGATCCTGAAAAATTTTGGGAGGAAACAATGCCGGCCAAATGCACGCATCTCAATCAGATCAAATTTGAAACCACCACCACCCGTGTCTGCGAAGAGTGCGTCAGGATGTGCGGCACCTGGGTCCACCTGCGCTTGTGCATGGTCTGCGGCAGCGTCGGCTGTTGCGACTCATCCAAAAACAAGCACGCCACCAGGCATTTTCACCACAGCCATCATCCTGTGATGCGCTCGATCGAACCCGGCGATGACTGGATCTGGTGCTACGTCGACGACGCGATTGTCGGCGAAGTCGCCGCATGATGTCGAAGCACCCCGAGACATCGGCGCTGGGCGCATATTTTCCGCCAATGTGCTAGAGTGGCGCGGAAACGATTATGCCCTGGGGTCGCATCGCGTTAGCAGTATTCGCCAGCGGCATTGTTTCGTCGCTGACCGACTGGCTCTTCATGGGCGATTGGCTGTACAAAAGCTACGACCGGAATCCGGAGATCTGGAGATACAAAGGCGGCCAGGGAGAAAACAAAGCAATCCTGTGGTCCAGCCTGCTGCCATTTCTCACCTGTGGCGTTTTCGTCTTCCTCTGCGGCGGACTACATCTGTATTCATACGGCGGAACCCTGAAGCTGGCTCTCGCCATCTGGCTCATCGGACCTCTGCCGCTGACGATAGTAAACGCCCTCTGGATAAAACTGGCCCCCGCGATCGCTTTTTCCTACGCGATCGGTTGGCTGGTTAAATTCGGCGTCGCGGCACTCGCGGTGGCATTAATCCTGCGTTAAGCTTCCGGGCCTCTGCTATTGCGGAGCCGGTGTCAGCAGAAACGCGTGCTGCTCGCCATTAATCGTGCCTTGCCCTGTAATCTGTCCCACTACATTAATTGCGTTAGCACTCGAGAGCGTCCACCCCGAGTTGCCCGGAATCAAACTATTCAGATCCTGCATGCCCCCGCTGCGGCTCCATACGAATGCTCGGAACCCAGACCACCCGACGACCTGCCCAACGTCATTGATGGCAAATGCACTGCTCCAGCTCTGCCCTGGGAGCACGCCCAAACTCTGAATCGTATGGTCCTTATCGTTCTGCCATAAAACCGCACAGCTCCCGGAGCCTCCGGCGATCTGGCCGAGATTGTTAATGCCGTTCGCCGACCCGTTGTAACCGCCGGGCAAAGCCGGCAGTTGCACGAGGCCAGTCGCCGCGGTCCACAAGAACCCATACGACTCGCCGTTCCCGGCGATCGAATAGCCGACTACATCTTCTTGCAGGTTGATTGCAATTCCGTCGCTGTATCCACCCGCGAGAGTGCCGAGATCCTGAACGCCGCCTTGCTTGCTCCAGATAACGGCGTGAACCCCGCTGTTTTTTCCATCGGAAAAACCGGCAACCTCGCCAATATCGTTGATCGCATTGGCCTGGCTCAATCTTCCGCCCGGCAGCGTACCCAGGTCGTGCAGCACTCCGCCGGTCCAAAGCAAAGCGTGGGTATCTTCCAATTCGTCGTAATCCGAGTAGCCAACCACATCGCCGAACGAATTGATCCCCTGCGCCGCGCTGAAGTTCGTCTGCGGAGGAATCGCGCCCAGATTGTGCAGGCCAACCTTTTGGCTCCAGAAAAATCCATGCGCATTGTAATTCGCGTAACGTGCATAGCCGGCAACTTGTCCAAGAGAGTTAAGGCCGTTGCCCTGGCTAACCGCTCCGCCCGCGAACGTACCTAAGTCAGTGATGTTGTACCGCTGCGCCACTCCCGGCACGGCGATGAAAAGAACAGAAATAGTTAGCGCTGATGCCCACTTCGCGGATCGCTGGCTCGTTGCCATGATGCACCTCCACAGTTTCGGACGCTCGCAGAGGCGCCAGTCGGAAGGGTTACGGCAAGGTCGGGAATCGGCCGCTTGGCCTTCTCGCGCAGGGGAAACGGCGGCGAGCGCAAACATTATGCTATCCCGACCGGCGAGCGTCAAGGTGAATGGTTTCCAGGGAAGCGCCGCGGCGCACGGCAATAAATCACGCGACAGGAAAACTAAGAAGAAGAAAGGCGGGAAAAAAATTGAAAGGGCCGTGACATTGGTTATGCTCTAGCTGCCAACTCCTGCGAGGGAGCCAACAGCGTGGACGCATGTACCGTCACAGCCCCTTGATGCGATCACTGTTTTCACAGTCCCAAACCCCAACTGAACCTCGCAGAACAGTCGGATTTTTCAGGTCTGGCTGCCTCTCAGGTTGCCCCGCTAGGCTGATCACTCAGTCTACTTCGGGCCTGCAAGTTTTAATTCGCTTGCCCTTTCGACCGTCGACGCAAACCACCTTAACAGCAAATTAGAAAACGTCAACGCAAACTATTGGTGCAATGCAAAGTCGCCGGCCTGTGAATAACAAAATATGCAAGGCTTTGCGTCCGCGCACTTTATGAAAATCCGCTCATATTTCTCCCTTGATTTTCACAACGACTTGCACAGCCCCGCCTGTGGAACAAATCGCCTCGCGAACCACAGAATCGTCTTGACGTCGCAAAATTCTCGGCGCATCTTGCTAATATTGGATTCGAAGTGATGTCGGAACTCGTGGCCTACGTGGACGGCGGTTCCCTGGGAAATCCCGGGCCCTCCGGCATTGGAGTGGTGATCGCGGGCTGCGAGAGCGGCCCCATCCGCATCGCCAAATGGATCGGCCACCAGGATAACAACGTAGCCGAGTACATGGCCCTGCTCGAAGCCCTTCAGTATGCGGTCGCGCAGAAAGCAAAAGCCCTCCACGTCTACTCAGATTCCCAGGTAGTAGTCCGCCAGATGCGCGGCGAATATTTCTGCCGCAGCTCTCGCCTCTACTCCCTGCACTGGACCTGCCGCAAACTGGCCCGCGCACTTGCTTTCTCGATCTCCCACGTCCCACGCGAAAACAACGTCGAAGCCAACCAGCTCGCCAACACCGCCGTCCGCCAGCGCGTGTTCTAAATTCTTTTGAATCTGGGTGGCCTATCCTTTGCGCACCTAATAAAGGATGGGATTAACCGCAGCATCCGGTCTCCCCACGAGTAAAGAGACGACGAAGAATGCCACAATATAGACTCCTCCCAGAAAAACACACGCTTGACGACCCGCACCCGCAACCCGCCAAAGCAACCCAACCTCGCCATCAATGCGGCAATCGCATCCTTCTTGCTCGCCATTCTTTTTGCGCTCCCGTTGCAAGCGCAAGAGGTCACGCTCCAGGGCCGCATCCTCGATCCCTCAGGAAATGCTCTTCCCGGAGCCAGGATCGAACTCACCGCGAAAAATAAATCTCACTCACAAACCACCTCCGCCGCAAACGGCCAATTCACTTTCAAGCTCGTTCCGCCCGGAGAAGTCGTGCTCAAAATCGATGGCCCCGGATTTCAGCAAATCACCCGAACCATCACGCTCCCTCAAGGGGCGAATCCGGCACTCGAAATCCAGCTGACCCAACTCACATCCCACCGCGAAAACATAACCGTAACCGCCGACGTCAACCAGCTCGACCTTCTCTCACCCGACCCTGCGGAAAAAGTTTTTGTCCGCCAGGACTTGCTCGACGCCAACCCCGGACGTCCCGGCGCGCCCGTCTCCATTCCCGGCTATCCCATCGAAACCGCATCCAGCGGCATCAAAGCCCCGCAATATTTCGCCCCCGGAGTCGCCGGAGATCACGGCGAACCCATCGCCCAATACATCGCCGTCGGTGGCTATCTGGTGCCCAACAATCTTTCCGCCAACGCCCACGGCAACGGATACTCCGATCCCAACATCTTCATTCCCCAGGTTCTAGAAAGCGTCCAGGTCGATGGCGGAGCCTTCAACGTTCTCGAAGGCAATCACTCGGTCAATCTGGCCGCGACTTATGGCCTGCGCCAGCGACTGGATCCTTCCATCACGCTGACCGGAGACTATGGCGACATCGATCTGGTCACCGGATTCGCGCCATCGCCGAACTCCTGGATCGCCTTCGAAGCCGCATACGGCAACGGATTCCTCAACCGCCTCGAGCATCGCCAGCAATACAAATTCAACGCCGAGCGCGTCTTTCAAATCAATCGCCATCGCCTGGCAATCTTCGGCCTCGGCTATTACGGATTCTCTTGCGTTCCCGGCCTCGTCCCCATTTTTCCGCCCAACGCCAACGACGCCAACTTTTCCAAGCACGGCGACACCATCGACCCCCGTCAGAAAGATCAGACTCACTCGGCAATCACCGCCCTGAGCGACCTCTGGCGAATAAGCGCCAGCCAGCAACTCCAGCTCTCCGGATTTTTCCGCACCTATAACCTGTCCCTTTTTTCCGATTTCGGCCAGGGACTGATACGCCAAAGCGAATTCCGCACCGCAGCCGGAAGCAGCGCAAATTACTTGAACAGGATCGCAGAATATTTTTCCCTTCTGGCCGGATTCGATTTCAACCGCGAAGCCCCGCGCCGCGACGATCTCGACCACTACGGATTCTTCAACCCCGCCCAACCCACCTACTACGGCCCCTTCACGCCAGTCGACGGCAACAACATCACCATCACCTCGCTCACTCCCTACATCGCCGCCCAAGGATCTCTCACCCGCTATTTCCGCTATTACCTGGGCTGGCGTCGCGACCAGATCGATATCGATAACGACGATCTTCTCCACGCGCAAAACTCGTTTCAGAAATGGGCAGGAGTCAACTCGCCGAAAGCCACCGTTTCATTTCTTCCCAAACCATCCTGGTACGCGCCACTGATCTCGCTCAGCTTCGGTCAGGCATTTTTCACCGAAGACCCTCGCATCGGCACCGGAACCACCGGCGGATCTCCCGTAGCCACATCGCACTCCTATCAACTGGTAGCCAGCAAAACGCTGAACAAAACAGACGTGAAACTAACTTTAGGGCACGTAACCAGCAGCGCCGAACTGGCAAAAATCGACCCCGATACCGGATTGCAATTCAACGTCGGCCCCAGCCGCCTGCGCTTTGCCACCCTAGCCGTCCGCCAAACCTTCCGCTACGGATCGCTCCTGGCAACTTTCTCGAAAGCCGACGCCCGCGACATCGACAGCGGACTCCCCACTCCCGAAGCTCCCCGCACCATCTTCGATCTGCTGGGCGCCACCGACAAGCTTCCGCTCCACCTCCAGGCCCGGGCAGAATTCGAATACGTCGCCACCAAACCGCTGGGCACGGGCTGCCTTCCAGACATCGACGCCGAATGCACCGGCGCACCGGTAAAAGAATTCCGCGGAGTAATAATCCGTCCCTTCCGGCAAAGCCGCATCGACGCAGGCATAAACTTTCTCATCGCCACCGGCTACACCGGACAGACCACCGAAAACTTCTATCCCTCCGCCATCCAGGAGGTAGTCGGCGTCCGCATCCCCGATTACGTAAGCTTCGCCCTCACCTACCACTTCAGCCATCCAGCAGCGCCATAAGATCCGAGACACGCAGGCGGTTCTTAGCGCCTACAATAAAAGATCCAATGTCCGCGCTACCTTAAAAAGACAACGATGATCCCCTTCCTATCCATCCTCGCCGTCGGATTCTTCCTCGGCATGCGCCACGCCACCGACCCCGACCACGTCATCGCTGTCACCACCATCGTGACCAATCAGCGCAGCCGCGCCCGCGCGGCCCTCATCGGAGCTTTCTGGGGCGTCGGCCACACCGCAACCATCCTGGTGGTCGGCGCCGGAATCATCCTCTTCAATCTGGTCATCCCCGTCCGCGTCGGCCTCAGCATGGAACTCTCCGTTGCCGTCATGCTGATCATTCTCGGCGTCGTCAACATTTCAACTTTCTTGAAAGCCGTTCCCTCACCGGAAACCGGCACACCAGCAGTCGTTCACACCCACGCCCACACTCACGGCAGCGTAATCCACACGCACACCCATACCCACTCGCACGAAACCAGCGACGCCCCGGTCGCATGGATGGACCGCCTTTTCAAAAAGAGCAGCCTCTACCAATACCTTCGTCCATTCGTGGTGGGATTAGTTCACGGCCTCGCCGGTTCGGCCGCGGTCGCTCTCTTGGTCCTGACGACAATTCGCAACGCGCACTGGGCAGTGGCGTATTTGCTGGTCTTCGGAGTAGGCACCATCGCCGGCATGATGCTCATCACCATGAGCATCGCCTCCGCATTTCACTTTGCCGGAAAAGGCCGCGCCAGATTTTCGCGCCGCCTGTCGCTCGCCTCAGGCCTGCTGAGTCTGGCCTTCGGCCTGTTTGTGGCCTACGAAATCTGTTTTGTGAACGGCCTCTTCACCAACCACGCCCAATGGATTCCCCACTGAAGCGCTTCAACGAACATTCCGTGGTCGTGCCCCGCTCATCACCAGCCCGCACAACCCATTCACAAACTCCGGCGTCAAACTATCGTGCCGGATGAGAAACCGCATATAAATTGGCCCATACAAAGAATCCAGCAGCAGATCCATATCGATATTTTTTCGCAATTCCCCGCGTCGTATCCCGCGCTGCAGAGTGGCGTAAGCTTCCCGCCGCCGGGGCCACAAAAAGCGCTCGCGAAAGGCCGAAATTAGTTCCTTGTCGCTTTGTCCGCCCGCCAGAATCGCCGCCACAATCCGCCCCCGCGGCCCGCGAAATACCTTCACCAACTGCTGCATCTGTTGGCTGATATCTCTTCCGACCGACCCAGTGTCCGGAAAATGCAGCTTCCTCGTCGTGCTGTTGGCGAAAGCATCGGCCACCAAAGCCGCCTTATTCGGCCACCAGCGGTATACCGTGGCCTTGCCCACGCCGGCCTCCGCGGCAACATCCTCCATCGTTAAATCGGTGAAACCATTCTTGGCGAGCAGTTGCAAAGCGCTGCGCAATATCGAAACCCGCGCCGTTTCGCTCCGCGGACGCCCCGGCGCGCGGCTCTCATCTCCGCCGTGATTACCATTGGTCGAGGCTTTGTTGCCCATAATCATTACACTACCATATATAATGAGCGGAGATTTGGAATCCGATACGGATAGTATCGAATCTATATTTCATCTGCGGGTTTGCCCGTCCCGCGCGCGTAGCAAGAGTTCTTCCCCCGGACCAGGAGTAGCGTTTAACAAATGTGGATTGTTGCGTTAGCCCTTCGTCGCCCCTACACATTTATCGTGATGGCGCTCGTCATCATAATCCTGACGCCCATCACCATCCTGCGCACTCCCACCGACATTTTTCCCAACATCGACATCCCCGTCGTCTCTGTGGTCTGGTTCTACACCGGCATGTCTCCGCAGGACATGGCCGACCGCATCGTCGCCAACTCCGAGCGCAGCATCACCACCACCGTTAACGACATCGAGCATATGGAATCCCAGTCCGTTTACGGACTCGGCATCATCAAGGTTTTCTTTCAGCCGGGCACCAATGTGCAGGGGGCCATCGCCCAGGTCACCGCCATCTCCCAGACCACCGTCCGCAGCCTTCCGCCCGGCACCACGCCGCCGCTCATCATTTCTTATAGCGCTTCCACCACCCCCATCATCCAACTCGGGCTCAGCAGCAAAACTCTTGCCGAGCAGCAACTATTCGATCTCGGACAAAACTTTCTGCGCAACTATCTTGCCACCGTTCCCGGAGCAGCTACGCCCTATCCTTACGGAGGCAAGCTCCCGCAGATTCAGGTCGATCTCGACCTGCCCAAACTGCAGGCGTTCGGCCTTCAGCCCAATGACATCGTCAACGCCATAAACGCGCAGAACATCATTCTTCCCACCGGCACCATCAAGATGGGCCAGCTCGAATACAGCGTCGAGATGAATGGAACTCCGCAAACCATCGCGGAACTCAACGACCTTCCGGTAAAAACTCTCAACGGCGCCACGCTCTACATGCGCGACGTCGCCCATATCCGCAACGCTTTCGCGCCCCAAACCAACATCGTCCGCAACAACGGAAACCGCGGCGTGCTGATGTCGATCTACAAAAACGGCAGCGCCTCCACCCTCGACATCGTCGCCGGCGTCAAAAGAATCGTTCAGTTGGCCTCGCAAGCTCTCCCGCCCGAACTCAAAATCACCGGCCTGTTCGACCAATCGCTTTTCGTCCGCGCTTCCATCTACGGAGTCTTGCGCGAGGGCTTGATCGCCGCCATTTTGACCGCCGTAATGATTCTCGTCTTCCTCGGCGACTGGCGTCCGACCATCGTCATCTCGATCTCGATTCCGCTCTCCATCTTTGTTTCCATCATTCTTCTGGGCGCGATCGGCCAGACCATCAACATCATGACCCTCGGCGGCCTGGCCCTGGCGGTCGGCATCCTCGTCGACGACGCTACCGTCGAGATCGAAAACATCGAGCGCAACCTCGCCATGGGCAAGGAAATGCGCCAGGCCATCCTCGATGGCGCTCAGCAGATCGCCGTCCCCGCATTCGTCTCTACGCTCAGCATCTGCATCGTCTTTGTGCCCATGTTTTTCCTCACGGGCGTGGCAAAGTTTCTCTTCGTTCCGCTCGCCGAAGCCGTCAGCTTCGCCATGCTGGCCAGCTATCTGCTCTCGCGAACTCTTATCCCCACGCTCGTCATGTACATCATGCGCGGACACGAGCATCGCGCCGAAGCGCCCAAGTCCTTTCTCGGCCGCTTCCAGCGCGGCTTCGAGCGCAAGTTCGAAGAACTCCGCCGCGGCTACGAGTCTCTCCTCGAGACCACGATCGACCATCGCGGAGCCTTCATCGCCTGCTTCCTCATCTTCTGCATTTTGTCGCTCGGTCTTTTCTTCTTTCTAGGCGAAGATTTTTTCCCGCAGGTCGATGCCGGACTTATGCGCCTGCACGTGCGCGCTCGCCCCGGTCTGCGCGTCGAAGAAACCGCCAGGCTCTGCGACCAGATCGAAGCCGTACTGCGCCGCGAGATTCCTCCGAACGAACTGCAAACCATCCTCGACAACATCGGTCTGCCCAACTCCGGCATCAACCAGTCCTATAGCTCCAACGGAACCATCGGCACCAGCGACGCGGAAATTCTCATCGCCATGGATCCCGAGCATCACCCGCCCACCGCCGATATTCGCCGCCGTCTCCGCGAAGTCTTGCCGCGCGAATTTCCCGGCACCGAATTTTTCTTCCAGCCTGCCGATATCGTCACCCAGATTCTCAACTTCGGCCTGCCCGCGCCGATCGACGTACAGGTCGTCGGCACCGATATGTACAGCAACTACAACATCGCCCAGCAGATCGCCAACAAGATGCGCCACATTCCCGGAGCCGCCGACGTCCACGTGCAGCAGCTTCTTTCCCTGCCCACGCTTCACATGGATATCGAGCGCACCCGCGTCACTCAGGTCGGCCTGACCGCGCGCGATGTCGCCACCAGCGCCCTCGTCTCGCTCAGCGGCAGCTTCCAGACTTCGCCCAACTTCTGGCTGAACCCGAAAAATGAAGTCACTTATCAGGTCGCAGTGCAGTCGCCGCAATATCGCATGACCAATCTGCAAGACCTGCTGAACATTCCGGTGAATTCGGCGCAAGGCCGACAGTTGATGGGCAACCTGGTGCAGCTATCGCCAGTCTCCACCGCCGCTACGGTAAACCACTACAACGTCGCTCCCGTCATCGACGTTTATGCCGCTACCCAGGATCGCGATCTCGGCGCCGTCGCTGCTGACGCCAGCAAAATCCTCAAAACCTTCGATGGCCGTCTTCCTCGCGGCACCCGCATTGTCGTCCGCGGACAGGTCACCACCATGCGATCTTCCTTCATCGGCCTCGGCGCAGGTCTGGTGGGAGCCATCGTCCTTGTCTACCTGCTCATCGTCATCAACTTCCAGTCGTGGCTCGATCCTTTCATCATCATCGCCGCGCTTCCCGGGGCGCTCGCCGGAATCTGCTGGTTTCTGCTGCTCACTCATACCACGCTCAGCGTCCCGTCATTGACCGGAGCGGTTATGTGCATGGGCGTCGCCACGGCGAATTCCATCTTGATGGTCAGCTTCGCCCGCGAGCAAATGGATGTCGGCGTTCCGGCTATCAAAGCCGCCGTCTCCGCCGGCTATACCCGCATGCGCCCGGTAATCATGACCGCGTTAGCCATGATCATCGGCATGGTTCCCATGGCTTTGGGCTTCGGCGAAGGTGGAGAGCAGAACGCCCCGCTCGGCCGCGCCGTAATCGGCGGCCTGCTCTTCGCCACAATAGCAACTTTATTTTTCGTGCCAAGCGTATTTGCCGTCTTCCATGGCCGTCTGGAGGCCAAACGCGCGAGGTCGCAACAGAGTTAAAAAGCTAATGAAGGGTTAAGTAATGAAGCAGATTGAGTATGCGTGAATCCATAAGCGGAGCGAGCATGACTGAGGAAACCAAACCAAAACAGGCTGGAAACGTGCAGCCTTCCGGCAACGGTGCCGATCATAACGCGCACCCCGCCGGCCAGCGCGAAGACGGCCACCAGCAGGAAAACCTTGCCGTCGGCGAGCAGGAGCAGCGCGACGAAGAGATTGAAGAAATCCAGAAGCGCTCGCGCCACTCCCACGCCACCATCCAGCCTCCGCCGGAAGCTCCACCCGCGCCTCCGCGCAAAGCTCTGACTATCGTCGGCGTTCTGTTGCTGATTCTTGTCGTCGCCGGCGCAATCACCATGGTCACCCGCCTCAGCCACGATCGCGCTCTCGCCAAAGAAACCGAACTGGAGACCATCCCCACCGTTGCCTTCGTCCATCCCGCCAAAGAACCGGCCGACGAAGAATTGGTTCTTCCCGGCTCTTTGCAAGCCTTCGTCGAATCGCCCATCTACGCCCGCACCAACGGCTACCTCGTTCGCTGGTATAAAGACATCGGCAGCCACGTCGAGAAAGGCGAGTTGCTGGCCAGAATCGACACTCCCGAAATCGATCAGGAACTCATCCAGGCCCGCGCCACTCGCCAGCAAACCGTAGCCGCGCTCGAGCTGGCAAAAATCAGCTCTGAGCGCTGGGAAAAATTGCGCGCCACCGATTCCGTCTCAGCGCAGGAAGCCGACCAGCAAACCAGCGGCTACAAGCAGGCGCAAGCTAATCTGGCCGCCTCCGACGCCAATGTCCATCGCCTCGAACAGCTCGAAGGGTTCAAAGACGTCTATGCCCCGTTCACGGGAGTCCTCACCCGCCGCCTCGTCGATCCCGGCGCGTTAATCAACGCCGGCGACGGCGGCGTCGGACGCGAACTCTTCGACATGGCTCGCGTCGATCCTCTCCGCGTCTTTACCAGCGTCCCGCAAGCCTATTCGCCCTTCATCCGGGTAGGCGAAAAAACCTCCATCACCTTGCAGGAGATACCTGGCCAGTCTTTCCTCGCCACCGTCGCCCGCACCGCCGACGCCATCGATACCAACACCCGCACGCTCTTGACCGAAGTCGACGTTCCCAATCCAAAGAATCAACTTCTGCCCGGCTCCTTCGGCGAAGTCCACTTCAAAGTCGGCTCCAACGTCGACAAAGTTACCGTCCCCGTCAACGCTATGCTGTTTCGCGCGCAAGGCGCACAACTTGCCGTCATCGGTCCCGATAATAAAGTCCAGCTTCGCCCAATTAATATCGGACGCGATTACGGCACCACTCTCGAGATCCTCGGGGGCGTCACCGCCGACGACCGCATCGTCATCAATCCGCCCGACTCGCTCGAAGATGGCCAGCAGGTCAACATCGCCCAGCCGCCGCCGAACCAGCAGCAAAGTCCGGCCACTCCGCAACCGCAAACCGGCGCGCAGCAACAAGATCAACCCTCCAAGACCCAGACGGGCCCGGCGCAAAAGAACGGCGCCCAGAAAGGCGACCAGCAGTGAAGCGAGCCGGGCTTTTATTTTCCATTTCGCTGGGTGTGCTCGCCCTGCTGGCCCTCGCCGGATGCGCCGTCGGCCCGCGCTACAGCCGACCCGCGGCTCCCGCCCCTGCGCCCGACGCCTGGAAGACGCAGCCGCCCTGGCAGCAAGCCGCGCCCAAAGATGCCATCCCCAAAGGCGCATGGTGGCAGGTCTATAACGATGCAACGCTCAACGACTATGAGCAGCAACTGCTGAAAGCAAATCAATCGCTGCAAGCCGCCGCCGGCCGCCTGAGTCAGGCCCGCTCTCTTGCCCGCGTTGCCACGGCAGATTTCTTTCCGCAACTTTCCGCCGATCCCAGCGCCGTTCGCGAGCGCGGCTCCGGCAACCGCCCATTAAATGGCGCAGCGCCAGTTGTCAACGGAGTAACGCAGACCGTTTCGCCCTACACCCAAAGCGTCTATACCGTCCCTTTTTCCCTAAGCTGGGAAGCCGATGTTTTCGGCCGCGTCCGCCGCAACGTCGAAGCCGCCAACGCCACACTGCAATCGACTGCCGCGGATCTTCAAAACGTGCAGTTAGTCTTAACCGCCGAACTGGCCGCGGATTATTTTTCTCTTCGTGAACTCGACGCCGAATATCAGGTCGTAAAAGAATCTGTCGGGTACCAGCAACGAGGGCTAGATCTCGTCAATCAGCGACACGCAGGCGGCATCGCCAGCGGACTCGAAGTCGCCCAGCAAGCCACAGTTCTCGACTCCACCGTTTCGCAACTTTCTCTCGTGCAGCAATCCCGCGATCAATACGAGCACGCCATCGCCGTCCTGCTCGGCCAGCCCGCGTCAACTTTTTCGATCCCGACTCTGCCGCTTGACGTGACGCCTCCGCCCGTTCCGCTAGGCATTCCCTCCGATGTTCTCGAACGTCGTCCGGATATCGCCACCGCCGAACGTCAAATGGCCTATCAAAACGCCGAAGTCGGGCTCGCCCGCGCCGCCTTCTATCCCCACATCGAAATCAGCAACACAGGCGGAGGATGGCAAAGCACCTCCATCACAAGTCTCTTAAACGCTCCCAGCCTCTTCTGGTCCATCGGTGCCGACGCCCTGCAGCCCATCCTTCAGGGAGGAAGAAACCGTGCCAACCTTGCCGCCGCCCGCGCCGCATACGATCAATCCGTGGCCAACTACCGCCAGACCGTACTCACCGCCTTCCAGCAAGTTGAAGACGGTATCAGCAACCTGAGCACGCTCTCGCAAGCGCTGGTCACGCAAGGCGCAGCAGTGGAAGACGCCCGCCGCGCCTTGGTCATCGCCAACAACCGCTACGTCGGAGGCGTCACCAACTACCTCGACGTAATCACCGCGCAAACAACTCTGCTAAGCAATCAGCGCCTCGAAACCCAACTCTTAGGCCAGCAAATGGTCAACTCTGTCTACCTCGTAAAGGCCCTGGGCGGCAGTTGGAATGCCAACGAACTCAACAACGAAATCGTCCACCCCAAAGCCGACCAGGTCCTCCAGCAATAAGAAAATCAGTCGTGCGGAAAATCTATGAAGCACTGTCATGCTGAGCCGAGAATGATGATCGCTGGAGCGATGATCATTCGGAGTCGAAGCATCCCTGCCGCCACCGCAGCGCGGGGTGCCTCACTCTAGCCGCGCCTTCTGCGGCTAGAGTGAGGATTTTGGCTTTCTTCCCCGACAACCCACCCACGTCTTACTCCGTGAAACCCAGCGTCCTCCGTGTTAAAAATTTTCTTCACCGCAGTAAATACATTCCGCGCGCCGTCGTAGTATCCTCGCCTGCAAGACCAAGTGACCACCACAACCTACAACCGATTCCTGCTCTTAGTGGCAGGCCTCGGCGGCCTGCTCTACGGCGTAGACGTCGGCATAATCGCCGGAGCACTCCCCTACCTCGAAGCCACTTCCGGTTTCAACGCAGGGCAACTGTCCACTGTGGTTGCCGCAGTTCTCCTGGGCAGCGTAATCTCCACGCTCTTCGCCGGAACCCTCGCCGACTGGATGGGCCGCCGCTTGCTCATGACTCTAAGCGGCGTACTCTTCGTTATCAGCATTCCGGTAATCGCTGCCTCGCACGGCTACGAACCATTAGTCCTCGGACGCCTCCTTCAAGGCATCAGCGCCGGATTAATAGGCGTAGTAGTTCCCCTCTATCTGGCCGAATGTCTCTCCGCCTCAAGCCGCGGCAAGGGCACAGGAATTTTTCAATGGCTGCTGACCCTCGGCATCGTTACCGCAGCGGTAGTAGGAATGTACTTCAGCATCCGCGTCGAGCAAGTAGCCCGACTCGGCGACCCTGCCCAACTCTTCGCCTTCAAAGACACCGCATGGCGCAGCATTTTCTGGGTCTCACTTCCACCGGGCGTCTTGTTCGTAATAGGAAGCGTTCTGGTAGCCGAGTCCCCGCGCTGGCTCTATCGCCAGGGCAAGCGCGATGCCGCACTCACAGCGCTTCTCCGCTCCCGCGACAAAAATCAGGCCGAACTCGAACTGGCTGAAATGGAGCAAGCCTCCGCCGCCGAAAAATCGCAAACCTCGACGGGAACAAACATCAGGGAGTCTCTGCTTCGCCGCAAATACGCAATCCCATTCCTGCTGGCCTGCCTGATCCTTGCCCTCAATCAGGCCACAGGCGTCAATTCCATTATCGGATACAACGCCAACATCCTCATCCAGAGCGGACTCTCCGACCTCCAGGCCCACTGGGGTTATGTAATCTTCACGATCGTAAATTTCCTCACCACCATCGGCGGCGTCGTCCTCGTCGATCGTAAGGGCCGCAAGTTTTTGCTCTCCGTCGGAACGGCAGGCATCATCGTCTCTTTGCTCTGCACCGCATTTCTTTTCCATCGCACCGAACAACTTCGCGTGGATGCGCGCACCGCCATTCAAGCGATGGTGACCTCCAATCAATCGCTCGCCCTCCCTTACAACACGCAAGCCGCCAGCCAGTTGCTGGCAAGCAGCGGCGCGCAATCGCCCAATCAAAATCCCACTTCTCTTGTCATCATCTATTCCTGCGGAGAATTTCGGGGCGCCACGCAAGCCGTCCGCTCCGACGACGACGCAGCCAAACCAATCGAAATCACGCGTGAAGCCTGCCTCCCTGCCAACAAGGTCGTTGCCTTCTTCTCGAACCCATTCGGCAACCTCGACGCCGCACGCCAGTCGCCCCTGCTAATCGATAACGCCCTTATCACTCCAATTCCTCGCAAAGATAGCGGCATATTGGTCGCCATCACGCTTTTCATTTTCATGGCCTTCTACGCCGTCGGCCCCGGAGTCTGCGTCTGGCTCGCACTCTCCGAACTCATGCCCACGCGCATTCGCTCCAACGGAATGAGCATTGCCCTGCTGCTGAATCAGGCAGTCTCCACTGCAATCGCCGCCGTCTTTCTTCCCACGGTAGGCAAATATGGATACTCGACGATGTTCTTCGCCTTCGCCGCCTGCACGGTCGTCTACTTCATCATCGCGGCGTTCTTCCTGCCAGAAACCAAAGGCAAAACTCTGGAAGAAATCGAAGCCCACTTCGAAGGCAGCACCCCGGTGCTCTCATCGTGAAGGAAATAAACGTGAACTACCTGATGGAGGGTGCCCGGCTCTAGCCGCGTCTTTTGCCGAGCGTGGGGACTTTGACTTTCCGTGGACCGTAACTGACAAGCAAAGCGAAAAACTGTCAGGCGGAGCGCAGTAACGATTCGCGGAGCGAAGCGTTACGAAGTCGAAGCATCCCTGCCCTCTCTCCGGCCCTGTCCACGTAGCGCCTCACCCCGTGCATTCTATGGTTAAGAACTACGCCCGCTCACTGTTGGGCTTCGACCCGCTCAGAGCAAAGAACAAAATATAGAGGTAGCAGAGCGTGGGTATGACGAGCGCATAGTGCAGGCCTTGGCCCCAAATTACCCCTCCGTACGATTTAGCATTGATGAGATCGGCAACTTTTCCCACCACCCACGGAATCGCCGCTCCTCCGACGATTGCCATGATCAAAACGCCGGATCCATCTCCGGTTAGCGGTCCCAACTCCGCCACTCCCAAAGTGAAGATGCTGGGGAACATGATCGAGTTGAAAAGACCCACCAGCAAAATCGACCACATCGCGAGGGATCCATTGCTTACCACGGAAATAACCACCAGCAACCCGGCCATGACCGCGCAAACCGCAAGCACAGATCGCGTTCTTACCTTTTGTAGCACCGCCGACCCAATAAACCTTCCAACCATGGCCCCGCCCCAGTACAACGAAATATACTTCGCCCCTATCCGCAATCCCTCGTAATAGCGGTGCGCGAAATCCGGAAATGAGGCCGCCGAAACCAAATGTCCAATATTGTCCAGCGCGAGGTAGTTGGCGATCGAACTCCCGATTGCCACCTCTGCTCCCACATATACAAAAATTGCAACCGCGCCGAAGATAAGGTTCGGATGCTTCCATATCGAGTCGCTGACCTTTTCGCCGATATGGCGCTGCGCAGACTCAATCTTCGGCAACCGGAAGCTTCCGATTAATACCGCAAGTAAGGTCAGCATAACGCCGAGAAAGACATACGGCTTAATCACCGACGCAGCTTGGTCGACGGGATTTGAAGCGGCCACCGCCGCCGCGCTCAGAATAAAAAATGCGCCGATGTATGGCGCGATCGTCGTGCCCAGCGAATTAAACGCCTGCGTCAGGGTCAGACGGCTCGAAGCCATGCGCGCCGGGCCCAGTACCGTGACGTAAGGATTCGCCGCAACCTGCAGCAGCGTGATCCCCGCGGCCAGAATAATCAACGCAGTCAAAAATAGCGGGAAAGACGGCACTTTCGCCGCTGGCACAAACAAAAACGCCCCCAGCCCCATCGTAAGCAAACCCACCACCATAGCTTTCTGGTAGCCCAGCCAATCAACAATCCTGGCCGAAGGGAGGGAGAAAACAAAATACGCCGAAAAAAAAGCCGTCTGCACCAGCATGCTGACCGCGAGCTTTAAATGGAAAACCTGCTGAAAGTGAGGAATCAGTACATCGTTCAGCGACGTTATTGCGCCCCATATAAAAAACAGCGTCGTTACTACGGCGAGAGGAACCGCGTAAGAAGCCGGTGCCTGGGAATTGGAAGCCGCAGCGGAAGCGTTGGGAGAAACGATTGCCATGGTTCGCGTCACCACCTGAAATTAAGATGTCGGCCTTGCCGCGATGATAGCATCGCCAGCCGTCCACCCACGCGAAAACCTCCACAGCGCAAACACCCATTCGACCCCGCAAAAGGTAAAGGCCGTCATCCTTCCCTGACGGCCTTTCCGCCCTTACGCAACCCCAGACCCTTAATCGGGATTGCTCTCCTGTCTGCGCGTTTTATGCCTTTTTTATCCTCCGCTTCGTGTGATTCCCAGATAGTTGTTGACTGTGGTCTCTGGCAAACTCAGGCTGGTCGCGATCTGCGACACCTGCTGCCCCTGGTTATAAAGCTGATAAACCTGCTCCGCCACGGTCAACGTCACCGTGTCCCCGGAGTTGCCGCTCGGCTGCTGCACCGGCTGTGCCGCCGCCGTCGAGGGAGAGTTCGCCGCCGCTGCTCCGGTCAAAAGCGCACTCGAAATCGTAATACCCATAATCCACTCCTTTCCCTCCTACCTAAGGAAAGGTCGGCACATCTCGCAATCACTTCAGCACAATCGCCGATTTCCTCCCGACACAGTAATTCCGTATTCCCACAACAGCAACCCATCCCAAAAAGAGAACTCTACCTCTTCTCTTTCAACTCGCTCACCGACACCGTCGCCTCCGCCGCGATCAGCGCCGACCGTGCAAGCTCCCGCACATCTTCGTTCTTTACAACCTCGCGAGTCGTTAAAACCACCATCGCTTCGGCAAATTGCCCGGGATCCCACTTCGTCAGATGAATCTCCGAGGTTCCGTCATTGCGTACGATCTGATTTGCTCCCGCGCCGAGCACCAGCACGAATTTCGGCTGCAGTCGCGGAGGCCTCTCCGGCCGCACCGCCCGCGCCACCAATTCGCACGCCGACGCATAAATTCTTCCCGCCTCTGCCACCGGCCACTTCAAATGTTTAGGATTGGAAACTTCAAATGGCAGCGAGCCTTGCGCCACATTCTGCCCGCTCCCGGCAGTCACGCAAAACAGCCCGATCAATCCACACAGCACAACGCCCCGAATCCCACCCCCATGCGGAAAAACAAGTCGCCAGAATCTCATCGCCACGCGGACCTTCCGCCGCTCTCCGCAGCTTCATCCCCGCGCACCATTCCAGCCCAGATATCTTAGGTAATAGCCCGCCCTTCGTGACCGCTCGCAGTACACATTCGAGAATCAGTCCCACAACAGAAAAAGCCGACCCCAAATTTCCCAGGCGTGGGATTCAGCGATGTGACGACGCGCTACCCATTTTCGACGCGATCCTTTATGTCCGCATACGCCGCCTCGATCAGGCTTCTCAGCGCCGCAGCGTTCGTGGCCGCCCCCGGCCTCAGCTTCACATGGCGCATGAACCTCCCCGCGCCTTGCAACAAGCCGGCCGGATCCGGCAGCGCGGCACCTTGAAAGAAGCCCACGTTCACATGCGAAGTGAATACATTGACGTACCCAAAGGGCGCATCGCCCAAACACGCTACCGGACAGCCGTCATGCAGGAGCTCGCAGACTTCGTCCCCGCACTTTCGCATCACCTCAAACCACTGCCGCGCGATGGCTCCCAACTCACCCGCATGCTCGATCGTCCACCGGTCGATGGCGGGATCGCGTTCGACCGCCCCCACGAGTCGAAACAGCTCCGTTCTTTTTGTCACGCGGCCTTCACGGCAACCGAATGGCTCACCCCGAAGTAGTTCACGCGGTAAGGCCCTGCCTCGGCATCTGCAGAAGACTCTTTCCACGACAAAACATCGCCCATTCGCACCGCCTCCAGCCGGGTGTAGGTATGCTCCGATCCGCTGGGAGGATACTCAATCAGCAGCGTCCAGTTTCTGCCGTCTTCCACCTCCGCCAGCAGGATCTTGGAGCGTGCAGCCGCCTGTTTGTTTCTTTTGGAATACGTAGTTTCGACGAGGGTCCCGTCGCGCAACGCGAACTCCGTGAACGGATCGCTACTATCTGCCGAAAAAAATCGCATCAGTCCGGGTTCGGGTAGCTCAACCCTCCACTCGAAGTCGTAGCTGTGCTTCCACTCGGCTGGCGGCGCGAGGTCGCGCTTTTCAAACACGTCGACATGCCAGCGGCCCACGAAGCCGTTCAGTATGGCACGCAACGCCGGCTCGTGGTTCCCTTTGTCGTGACCTGGCTTGTCTCCGGCCCGCCCCCAAGCGCTTGCCGCCAAAAGCATGAAGCAGAAGACGCCCAGAAGGAGGCAACGCATGGTGTCTCGGGACCTGGGAGTTTGATGTGGCGCGGGCGCCTCGCTCACGAATACCGGAAGTCTCATAACGGCCTTGCCTCCGCGTCATTATAGGCGGGACATTTACTTCTGTGCTCAAGATCCCCAACAAAAGGAAAAGGCCAGGTTCATTTCTGAATGTGGCCTTTATTTATGCCAGCAACGACCGGAGTTCATCCTGAGCGGAGCCGAAGGGCTCCCACACACTTGGCGCGCCCAGTACACTCGGCCCTCCACGAGCTTTGCTACAATCTCGTCATGCCGACGGTGTTCCGTCCCGGCCCTTACCGATTCTATTTCTATAGCCATGAGCCGAACGCATCTTCACATCGATCGCGATGACCTCTCAGCCAAGTTCTGGCTCGATCCCATCCAGTTGGCTGCAAACTTTGGATTTCACGCACACGAACTGCGCGCGATGCAATCAACGGTGATAGCGAACCGGATTCGATTGCTCGAGGCATGGAATGAGTTCTTCGGCGATAACGGCAGATGAGCGGGTGCTCGACGTTGCCTCCAGCGACGACGCGCTGAGCGTCTCCTTGCGCGACGGACGCGTGATCAGCGTGCCTCTCGTCTGGTATCCGCGCCTGCTAAACGCTACACTCGAGCAGCGCAAGAACTGGAAAATTGCCGGCGGAGGCTACGGAATCCACTGGCCCGACCTAGACGAAGACCTCAGCACCGAAGGTTTGCTCCGCGGTGCGCCCGCACCGAAGGCCCACGCTCCGAGAAAGTAATCGCAGTCCGTGGTAGAAATCCCCATGTCTCGCGAAGGACGCGAGACATGGGGGGCCCGGCAGAATAACTTACTGCGCCAGATAACGCGCCACATAAGCCGCGGTTCCGGCTTCGAAACCCTGGCCCACACTCGTGTTGCCAACGGCCACAATCTTCCCATCGCTCTGGATCAACAACCTGTTCACGTATGAATACACGTCCGTACTCCCGCTCACCAGCGTCGTCGTCACCAGTCCGCCCGTGCCGAACGAAGTATCCAGAAGCCCCGCAGGGGTGAACCGCGCCAGGCCGAAAGCCGAGTCGAAACTCGAATTCAGAGCGCCCTCTGCGGCCGCCCCTGCAGCCACAATTTCACCATTCGACTGCACAGCAATTGCGAACGCACCCGAAAGCGGATCCCCCGCTCCGAAATCTGCCACCGCCACCCCGCCGCTGCCAAATGCCTTGTTCACAACCCCGCTCGCCGTGTATTGCTCTACTCCGAATCCCAAGTCGTTACCGGCCGGCACCGCGTTCACCTTGCTCGTCAGCGATCCTGCAACCTCAATCGCGCCGCTGCTCCCTAACACCAGCGCCGAAGCCGAAGCCACCGACGCCACACTCCCGCCCGTGCCAAACGTTGTATCCAGCGAACCGTTCGAGTTGTAGCGGCTGATCGTGCCCGGCTGCAAAAGCGGTGTCGGCGTCGTCCCGCCCGAAGCCACCAGAATCTTTCCGTTGTTTTCAACCACGATTTGCGTCGGCGCCGAACTGGAGGTCGGCCCCGGATTCGCCAGATTTACCAATCCTCCGCTGCCAAAAGTCGAGTCCAGTTGTCCGCTGTGGGTGAACCGCGCCAGCAGGTTGAAATAACTCGAAGCTACCAGGATCGATCCATTACTCTGCAAAGCCAGCGCCACAGCCAGCGGCCCAGTTACGTTGTAAGGAGTAAGCGTTACCGCCGAAGTCGTGGTAAATCCTCCGCTGCCGAACGACGTGTCGAGTGCACCGTTCGCCTCTACCCGCGCCAGTTGTACATAATTCTCGTACTTGCCTTCTGCAGATGACTCCGTAACCGCAGCTGCGACAATCTCTCCATTGGGCTGGATCACCATTGCGAAAAAGCCGAAAGGGGCCGTTGCGCGGGAAGGCTGCAGATTGACTACGCCATTGTTTCCAAAACTCGTGTCAACCGATCCATCGGAGTTCAGCCGAATCAACGTGTCATAGACGGCACCGTTCGTATCTCCCAGGCCGCCCAGAACGATCTTGCCATCGCTTTGTAGCGCCGACGCGGGCGCTGCCCCGAGCGAAGTGGCCACAATACCGTTATTGCCGAACGTTGGGTCCAGCGACCCCGCCTGCGCAGCCGCATAACTGCCCGCGCACATCAGAACGGCAAGCCCCAAAAAGCACACCAGTTGTTTGGTCATACTCGGCATAAGTTCCTCCATTCTGAACACTATCCGCGTAGTCACCGCCGCGGGAGCCTGGATTATGCCGGATTCAAAAGCGCCGGTGTGTAATGGCCTTGTAAAAATAATGTCAAATCGTTCGCCGGGCGGGAAAACCTGGGGGAAAACCAGAGGACGGAAAACCTGGGGACAGACACGGGACGAAAAGGAAAAGGCCAATCTGATCTCTCAGACTGGCCTTTATTTATGCCGGCAACGACCTACGCTCCCACACACTTGGCGCGTGCAGTACCATCGGCCCAGCGGGGCTTAACTTCCGTGTTCGGGATGGGAACGGGTGGAACCCCCGCGGTAAGATCACCGACAAATCGAAGCTGTCAGCTATCAGCCGTCAGCTTCTTGCCAGGCTAACGTTTCGTGCTGATGGACAGCAAACTTTTCAAAGATCGTGAAGACAATATCTCACAGCTGAATAGATTGGGTGTGGCTTACTTTCTTATTTGCTTATTTCCGATTTCGACCACGTTGTTACATCGGCATTGCTTTATAAAAAGCATCGGCGCAACAGCTGTCAGTGTTGTTTCGAATTCGCCCAGTTTCTGACGATCAACTACAACATTACCGCACCTGTCCAGGTTCGGACTAAGTGCTGGCAACTGGGTACTGGCAACTGTTTTTCTGCACCGAGTAAATTTTATGGTCAAGCCGAACGGGCGATTAGTACTGGTAAGCTACACGCATTACTGCGCTTGCACTTCCAGCCTATCAACCAGGTAGTCTTCCTGGGCCCTTCTTATCCCTTACGGGTTGGGAGATCTCATCTTGAGGAGTGCTTCCCGCTTATATGCATTCAGCGGTTATCACAACCGAACTTCGCTACCGAGCGGTGCCATTGGCATGACAGCTCGAACACAAGAGGTTCGTCCATCCCGGTCCTCTCGTACTAAGGACAGGTCCTCTCAAATCTCCTGCGCCCACAACAGATAGGGACC
>Ga0210398_10000699_pt1 | contig 37199 bp, 26 predicted proteins | sample IncBWC4OmetaG_FD_161047 | JGI IMG/M metagenome (GOLD analysis project Ga0210398, IMG submission 161047) | Forest soil microbial communities from Barre Woods Harvard Forest LTER site, Petersham, Massachusetts, United States - Inc-BW-C-4-O | ecosystem: Environmental > Terrestrial > Soil >... | reverse complement strand
TCACCACCATCGCGAACTGCAGCGCGAGGCTTGGCAGGAACCAGTGCAGGTATTGAATTCCGGCCGCGACCGTCGCAGGACTCGCGCCCAGGGTGCTTACATAGTACGGTCCTACGAAAAACCCCAGCAACAGGGTGATGACCGTAAGACTGGCGGCAAGCGCCAGGCTTTGATTGAAAACCAGCGTGGCGTCCGCCTGATCTTTGCGGCCCGCCGCGTGCGAAATCAGCGTTACGGTGCCGACGCCCAGAACCTGCGTTGCCGCGAATACGATGAACATGACATTGCCCGCGGCACTGACGCCCGCGAGTGCGGCATCTCCCAATCCCGCAACGAAGTACAGGTCGATGAGAAAGTACAAGGTCTGAAAGAACATGCCCGCGGCAATCGGTATCGCCATTTGCAAGATGTTCCTGGCGATCGAACTGTCGGTCAGATCCTTCACCGGACGTCACCCCCTCTTTGTCATGCCGCCATTGTGCCATAGCGTCAAGACTTACTAGACGGCGCGTGCAAATGCTACGCTGCGCCGATGGCAGTACTTCCAGATTTCGATATGTTGCTTTTCGGCGGCACGGGCGATCTTGTGACGCGCAAATTGTTGCCCGCGCTGTATAGGCGCTATGCCGCCGGGCAGGTGTCCGCAAATTCGCGCATCTTCGGCATGGCCCGATCTGCGTTGACGCGCAGCGCCTATACGGCACAGGCGGAAGCGGCCTGCCGCGAATTCATCGGCCAGGAATTTGACGCCAAGCTATGGGAAAACTTCAGCCGCCTGCTTGACTACCTCAGGATCGATGGGGGGGCCGAAAAAGACTACGCGAATCTGGCGGACGCGTTGAAGGGCCGGGAAGCCGTCATACGCGTGTTCTTTTTCTCCACCGCATCCAATCTTTTTTCGGTGATCTGCCAAAATCTTGCCAAGGCGGGGGTGGTCACGCCGCTGGCACGGGTGGTTCTGGAGAAACCTTTGGGCCATGACACCGTGTCGGCCAACCTCATCAACGAGCAAGTCGGGGCGGTGTTCTCGGAGAACCAGATTTACCGAATCGACCACTATCTTGGCAAGGAAGCGGTGCAGAATCTGATGGCCTTGCGCTTCGGCAACGCGCTGTTCGAGCCTCTCTGGCGCCGCGGCTTGATCAAGCACATTCAGATCACGGTGGCGGAGGAGCTGGGCGTGGAGCGCCGCGGCAATTTCTACGACAAGACCGGCGCCTTGCGCGACATGGTTCAAAACCACTTGCTGCAGCTGCTGTGCATCATGGCAATGGAGCCGCCGGCCAGCAGCTCCCCGGACTGCGTGCGCGACGAGAAGCTCAAGGTCTTGAGAGCGCTGCGGCCTTTGCGCGATCGCGATGTACTGACCAAATCGGTGCGCGGCCAATACAAGGCCGGCGCGGTTCGCGGAGTGCCGGTACCGGGATATCTGGAAGAGGCCGATATTGCACCGGACAGCACCACCGAAACCTTCGTAGCGCTGAAAGTCGAGATCGATACCTGGCGTTGGGCGGGCGTGCCGTTTTACCTGCGCACCGGAAAGCGGCTGCAGGATCGGGTGACCGAATTGGTGGTCACGTTTGACGAAGTCCCGCTTCCGATATTCGAGATGCCGAGCGCCACCCATACGGCCAATGAACTGGTCATACGCCTGCAGCCCGACGAAAGCATTACCATGACCATACTGGCCAAGAATCCGGGCGAAGGCATGCGCCTGAAGCCCGTGAGTCTGGCCCTGCACCTGAACGAATCGTTCAAGACCCGCAGCCTCGACGCCTACGAGCGGCTGTTGATGGACACGGTGAAAGGAAATTTGACGCTGTTCATGCGCCGGGACGAACTCGACGCCGCCTGGGCGTGGATAGACCCGATTCGTGCCGCCTGGGAACAGTTCGACGAAGGCCCGAAAGTGTATATCGCCGGTACTTGGGGGCCCGCAGCCTCCAGTGCCATGCTCAGCCGTGACGGATTTGCCTGGCATGATGAACTATGAACACTGAACCCCCTGTCTCGAAGTTCAAGGACCTCGAGGCGCTGTCGCGCGCACTCGCGGATCAAATCGCCGCGAGCCTCAAGACCGCCATTGCGGCGCGCAGGCTCGCGAGCCTGGTGGTGTCGGGCGGGAAATCACCCATCAGGCTGTTCGAATTGCTGCGAGCCGAAGAACTCGATTGGAGTTCGGTGTGCGTCGCGCTCGCCGATGAACGCTGGGTTGATCCTTCGGACCCCGCCAGCAATGAGAAGCTGGTGCGCGATGTGCTGCTCAAGGGACCGGCGGCGGCGGCGCGGTTTCAAGGCCTGAAAAATGGCGCCCCGACTCCGGACATGGGCGCCGTATCGGCGTGGGAAACCTTTGCGCGCGTGCCGCGGCCCTTCGATGCCGTGGTGCTCGGCATGGGCGATGATGGCCACACCGCATCACTCTTCCCCGGCTCGCCCAATCTTCCCAATGCCCTCGACCCGGCCGCGGTGGCGGGCTGCGTGGGAATGCGCGCCCCGGTGGCTCCGCAGCCGCGGTTGAGTTTGAATTTGAGCGCGCTGCTCGACTCGCGCCGCATTGTCGTGCTGCTCAACGGCGATGCGAAGTGGCGCACCTATCTTGCCGCCTGCGCGCCGGGTCCCGCGCAGGAGATGCCGGTGCGCACGGTGCTGCGCCAGACGCGCACGCCGGTCGAGGTGATGTGGTCGCCGTGACCGCGGAATTGTATCTCCAGGACGAACGCACTGCCCTCAGCAAGGACGCTCTAAAGAGCGCGTTCCTGGATGACCTGTTCTATATGCAGGGCAAGTTTCCGGCGCTTGCCACCAAGAACGATTACTACATGGCCCTGGCCTATGCGGTGCGCGACCGCATGCTGCAGCACTGGATCAGCACGGCTGCTGCTTATACCAAACAGGCCTCGCGAACGGTCGCGTATCTCTCGGCCGAGTTCCTGATGGGACCGCACCTGGGCAACAATCTCATCAATCTCGGCATTCTGGAGCGAGCGCGGGAATGCATGACCGAGCTCGGCTTGAATCTCGACGACCTGCTGCAGCAGGAGGAAGAACCGGGCCTGGGCAGCGGGGGCCTGGGTCGATTGGCGGCGTGTTTCATCGATTCGCTGGCCACGCTGGAAGTGCCCACCGTCGGCTACGGCATTCGCTACGAGTTCGGCATTTTCCACCAGGAAATCGTCGATGGCTGGCAGGTCGAAAAAACGGATAAATGGCTGCGCTTCGGCAATCCATGGGAGCTGAAGCGGCCGGAATGGGCGGTCGAGGTGAAATTCGGCGGCAGCGCCGAGCCTTACGTCGACGAACAGAAGCGCCTGAGGATTCGCTGGGTGCCCCACAAGACCGTCATCGGCGTGCCCTACGACACGCTGATTCTCGGCTACAAGACCAATACCGCGAACACCCTACGGCTGTGGCGCTCCGAGGCTCCCGAGTCCTTCGACTTCGCCATTTTCAACAGCGGCGATTACTACGGCGCGGTCAATCAAAAAGTCGCCTCGGAAAACTTGAGCAAGGTGCTCTACCCGAACGATGAACAGGCGCGCGGCAAGGAACTGCGCCTCGAGCAGCAGTATTTCTTCGTGTCCTGTTCCCTCCAGGACATGATGCGCATCCTGCGCACGCAAAAGATCCCGGTGAATCAATTCCACGTGAAATTCGCGGTGCAGCTCAACGACACGCATCCTGCCGTTGCCATCGCCGAATTGATGCGCTTGCTGGTCGATGAGGCGCTGTTGCCCTGGGCCGAGGCCTGGAGCGTGACCTCCAAGACTTTTGCGTATACCAATCACACGCTGCTGCCGGAGGCGTTGGAGCGCTGGCCCATTGAGGTATTCGGCCGCGTGCTGCCGCGAATTCTGCAGATCATCTATGAAATCAATGCGCACTTCCTCGAAGAAGTACGGATTCGCTTTCTCGGCGATGAGGCACGCATCGTGCGCATGTCTCTCATCGACGAAAGCGGTGAGCGGTATCTGCGCATGGCGCACCTCGCCTGCGTCGGCAGCCACTCGATCAACGGCGTGGCGGCGCTGCATACCGGGCTGCTGAAGACCGATGTGCTCAAGGATTTCTACGAAATGTGGCCGCAGAAGTTCAGCAACAAGACCAACGGGGTGACGCCGCGCCGCTGGATGGTCTTGTGCAATCCGAAACTCTCGCAGCTCATCACCGAGCATATCGGCGACGGCTGGGTGAAGGATTTGAGCCGCCTCAAAGCCCTCGAGCCGCTGGCCGACAACCCCGAATTCCGTGCCCGCTGGCGCGAGATCAAGCACTTCAACAAGCAGGCCTTGGCGGCCCGTGCGCTGCTGCGGGCGGGTACGGTCATCGATCCTCATTCCATGTTCGATGTCCTGGTGAAGCGCATCCATGAATACAAGCGCCAGCATTTGAAGGTGCTGCATATCGTGTGGCTGTATCACGGCATCAAGTCCAACCCATCCTTCGAGGTACAGCCGCGGACGTTCATTTTCGGCGGCAAGGCTGCGCCCGGATACCATCTGGCCAAACTCATGATCAAGCTGATCACCTCGGTCGGCGACGTGATCAACCGCGATCCCGAGGTGCGCGATCGGCTCAAGGTCGTGTTTCTGCCGAATTTCAACGTGAAGAACGGCCAGCGGGTCTACCCGGCGGCAGACCTGTCGGAGCAGATTTCGACCGCGGGCAAGGAGGCATCGGGTACCGGCAACATGAAATTTTCAATGAATGGTGCGCTCACCATCGGGACGCTGGACGGCGCCAATATCGAGATTCGCGAGGAAGTCGGTGCCGAAAACTTCTTCCTATTCGGCTTGAGCGCGCCGGAGGTCTATGCGCTGAAGGCGCAGGGCTACCGCCCGATGGACTACTACAATGCCAACCAGGGCTTGCGCGAGGTGATCGACCTCATTCGCAGCGGCTTCTTCTCGCGCGGCGATACTGAATTGTTCAGGCCGCTGATGGATGACCTGCTGTACCAGGACCCTTACCTGCTGCTCGCGGATTTCCAAGCCTATATCGAGTGCCAGAACAAGGTTTCGGACGCGTACGGCGATGTTGACCGGTGGACGAGAATGTCGATCCTCAACACCGCGCGCAGCGGCAAATTCTCATCGGACCGGACGATACGCGAGTACTGCGCGGATATCTGGCACGCCAAGCCGGTGCCGATTCAACTGCTCACACATACTCAAGCAGGAAGCGCATAGTGCGGCGCAGCGGCTCGGCCGCACCCCACAGCAGCTGATCGCCCACCGTGAAGGCGGACAGGTACTCGCCCCCCATCGCGAGTTTCCGCAGCCGGCCGATGGGCACTTCCAACTTGCCGCTCACCGCGGCGGGCGACAGCGCACGAATCGTCGCGTCCTTGTTGTTCGGCACGATGCGCACCCAGGGATTGCCCGCGGTGATCAACTTCTCGATCTCAGGTATGGGCAGATCCCGCGACAGCTTGATGGTGAGGGCCTGAGAATGACAGCGCATTGCCCCCACCCGCACGCACAGGCCTTCAATGGGAACCGGATGCGCCTCGAGCCCGAGGATTTTGTTGGCTTCAGCGCCGGCCTTCCATTCCTCCCGGCTCTGGCCATTGCCCAGATCCTTGTCGATCCAGGGGATGAGGCTGCCGGCCAGCGGCACGTCAAAGTGGGTCCGGGGAAACTCCTCGCCCGAGATGGCGGCGCTCACCGCACGGTCAATATCCAGAATGCCGGACGCCGGATTTTGCAACAGCGCCGACGCGGACCCGTGCAGGACGCCCATTTGTTCGAGCAGCTCGCGCATATTTTGCGCACCCGCGCCTGAGGCCGACTGGTAGGTCATGGCCGTGATCCACTCGACGAGGCCGGCCCGCATCAGTCCCGCGACCGCCATCAGCATGAGCGACACGGTACAGTTGCCGCCGATATAATCCTTGACGCCCCGTGTGCGCGCGGCCTGCATGACGGCCAAATTCACCGGGTCGAGAACGATCACCGCATCCTTTTGCATGCGCAGCGCGGACGCCGCATCGATCCAATACCCCTTCCAGCCTGCTGCGCGCAGCCGCGGATGGATGGCCTGCGTGTAGTCACCGCCCTGGGTGCTGATGAGCATGGGCATCTTGGCGAGCGCCGCAATGTCATTGGCGTCGCGCACCTTGGAGGCGGATGAACCGATTCGAGGCCCGTCGGCGCCGGCCTGCGAGGTGCTGAAAAAAGTCGGGGCGATGAGATCGAAGTCCTTCTCCTCCCGCATGCGATCGAGCAGGACCGAGCCCACCATGCCTCGCCAACCGATGATGCCGACTTCTTGCATGGTCAGATCATAAACTCTCGCGCCGGAGGGCGCCGGTTATAGTTCGAAGACATGGCATAGCCATAGGCGCCGCAATTGGCCATGAGAATGACATCGCCCTCGCGGGTCTCCGGCAGCCAACGATCCGAGCCCAATTGGTCGCCGCTCTCGCAGATCGGTCCGACCACATTGACCCGATGACTCATGGGCTGCTCGAGCCGGGTGAGGTTGCGGATATCGTGATGCGCCCCGTACAGCGCGGGGCGAATCAGCGAATTCATGCCCGTGGCGACACCCACATAGTGCACATCGCCCTTGCGCTTGAGCTGCGTCACCAAGGCAACCAGAACGCCGGCCTTCGCCACCAGATATCGGCCCGGTTCCATCCAAAACTCGAGATGCGGAAAATCCCGGGCCAATCCCGCGACCCCCCGATCGAGCGCGCCGAGGTCGATTTCGCCGTGACCGAGCTGGTCCGGAACGCCGATGCCGCCCCCCAAATCCACCACGGCGGCCTCGGGGAATTGCTTGGCGAGATTCCCCAGCAACGCGCCGGTCTCGAGCCAATTGGCCACATCGAAGATTCCACTGCCGGTGTGCGCGTGCAATCCGGTCACTCTCACGCCCGCGCCCCGGGTGAGCGCGACGAGTTCATCTATTTCGGAGAGCGAGATGCCGAATTTGGTATGCACGCCGGCCGTGCGTACGTGGCTGTGGTGGCCGCGGCCAAAACCCGGATCGATGCGCAGGAACAGGTCTCTGCCGCGAAACACTTCAGGCCACATCTTCAAGGGATACAGATTGTCCAGCGTGACCCGCACGCCCCGCGCAAAGCCAAATTCATACTCGGCCCGCGGCGCGAAATTGGGCGTAAACAAGACTCGCTCCGGAACCAGCGCCGGCACGGAGGCAAAGGCGTGCTCGAGCTCGCCGCGCGAAACGCACTCCAGGCCCAAGCCGGCGGCGTAAACCTTGCGCAAAATGTCGGCGTGCCAGTTGGCCTTCATCGCATAGGCCCAGCGCTTGACCGACTTCACGCCCCGCACCGCGGCAAGTGTCGCGTCCAGAGTCTCGGTATCGTAAACATAGGCCGCCGATTCGCGCGCCGCGATGTCGAGCAGTGCGCTGCGCTTTTGCGGCAGCTCCCACCAATGCGCGGCCGGCGTGCCGCTCGAGTCCTTGTCGGAAAACAATTGCGCCCAGGTGGGGCCGAGCACCCGATCCGAGCCGATGCTCTGAATGAGCCGTTCATGCAGCTGCTGTACCAGCCGATCACCTTGGGATTCGTCGATGACGAAGGTGAAATTCAGATCATTGGCGGCCTGGGTCACCAGGTAAATCTTGTGGTCCTGAAACAATTCAAAGGCCGAGCCCATCTCATGCAGGATGCCGCGGATATTCTGGCCCAGCAGGCTCAGGGAAGCGCACGGTCCGAGAATCTCAACCCGGCACAGCTCGCCCAAGTCCGTCGTCAGCCGGGTGAGCGCCGCCCCATCCAAGGTATTGGCGGTGGGATCCAAGGATACCGTGACGTTGGTTTCCGAGGTCGAGACGAGGTCCACCGACAAGCCATGCTGCTTGAACACCTGGAAAGCATCGGCGAGGAAACCCACCTGATGCCACATCCCGGGGCTTTCCATCGAGACCAAGGTAATCCCCTTCTTGATGGCGATCGCCTTGACCTGGGCCGCGCTGTCGGCCACGTTCTCCGAGACGATGGTGCCTTCCAAGCCGGGTGCCTGGGTGGCATAGACGTGCAGGGGAATTTTGTACTGGCGCACCGGCAGCACACAGCGCGGATGCAGGACCTTCGCGCCATTGCTGGCGATTTCCTGTGCCTCGTCGTAGTGCAGCTGGCGCAACAGCCGCGCGGTGGGTACGGCGCGGGGATTGGCGCTGAAGAGTCCGGGTACATCAGTCCAGATCTCCAGGCGAGCCGCCTGAAGTTTTGCCGCGATGTAGGCGCTCGAGGTGTCGGACCCGCCGCGGCCCAGGAGCACGGTTTCGCCTGCCGCATTGGCCGCGATGAAACCCTGGGTGAGCACCACCCGATCGAACGCAGCCCACGCGGCCTGCAGCTTCACGTCGGGGGCGAAGTCACAGGTCGCCGACAAGAGACTCGCCTGGTGCGTCGCGTGATCGCGATCATCGCCGCGCAGCACCTGGCGTACGTCCACCCATTCAGTACCGATGCCCTGAGCGTTCAAGAATTCTGCGCCCAAGGTGGTCGACAACAACTCGCCCATCGCCATGACGCGTGCACGCGTCGCATCATCGATGTGGCGGCGCTCCGCCAGCTGACCGGCCATGTCGCGAAGCTCAACGATGAAGGCTTCGAATCGCGCAGTGGGCACAATCCCCAGTTGCACTGCGAGGCCGCGGTGCGCCGCTTCGATATGATCGAGAACCGGCGTGTGCGCCGCGATCATGGCCGCCGACAAGAGCGACTCGAGCCGGTCGGTGATTCCTGTGAGCGCCGAGTGCACCACGACGGGCCGAAAGTGTTCCGCGATGCGCGCCCGAAGCACCTGCGCAATGTTGTGCCAATTGGCGACGCTGGACACACTGGTGCCGCCGAATTTGAGCACGAGCCAAGGCCGTGCTGAGTACGCTTTCGCGGAAGAAGACATGATGTTGGTCCTGCGAGCCCGGCGCGCAGCGCCGGTATGAAACGATTATCTAATCGTCTTCGAAAATATCGCGCAGTTCTTTTTCCAGCTGGCGCTCGGCCAGTACGTCTTCGACCCGGCTCCACGCCGCTTTCCCGCGTTTGCCGACGGCCACCGCTTTGGGGCGCCGTTCGGTGCGCTCAACGAGGGGATCGAAGTCGTGCGCTTCTTCGGCTTCCCCGAGAAACTCATCGTCAATATCGAAATGTTCGTCTTCGCGTTCGCTCATTTTTGGAGAAAAGCCCTTGAAATCAATAGGATCGATCAGCTCGGATTGTGAAGCTGCGCACTATATCCGATTCTGCCCCGCATTCAACTAGCGTGATCAGAATCGCTTAGCCTTACCCGGGCGCGTTGCAACACAGCAAACACAGCATCACTTAAAATCATATTCCCGTTTAATATCAGCGCGTTAAAGAGCATTCTTCATGTTCCGGTGCGCGCCGATTCCACCCGCACCGGCAAAGCGCCCTGCGCTATTGCACGATTGACCGCCGATAGGACGGCCAGGAGTGACGCTGTAACGATATTGGGGTGCATACCCGCCCCAAACAAGGTGCGCCGCGAGCGCGTGGTGATCTCAATGTAGGACACGGCGGTGGCGGCGCTGCCCTGACCGCGGGAGTGTTCCTCATAAGATAAGACATCAAAGGGTAAGGCGATGGCGTTGACCAGGGCATCGATGGGGCCTGAACCCTGCCCCAACCACGTCTCCACATCCCCGCGATGCTCGACTTGCACGGTCAAGCGCTCCGTGTCGGCACCGTCGGTGGAGGCAGCCAGTTGGTGCGAGCGGTATTCATACGGCATCCGCGGCACCAGGAATTCGCGGCTGAAAAGGTCCCATATCTCTTGAGAAGTCAGTTCCTTGCCCGTGATATCTGCAGCAGCTTGTACGACCTGACTGAACTCGATTTGCAGCCGGCGCGGCATGACCAGCTGGTAATCGCGCTCCAGCAAATAGGCCACCCCGCCCTTTCCGGACTGGCTGTTGACGCGAATGATGGAATCATAGGAGCGGCCAAGATCGGAAGGATCGATGGGTAGGTAGGGCACATCCCAGATGTCCGCATCGCTTCGGGCGGCGAGCCCCTTTTTGATGGCGTCTTGATGGGATCCGGAAAATGCGGTGAATACCAAGTCCCCGACATACGGATGGCGTGGATGAATGGGCAGCTGATTGCAGGCCTCGGCGCAGCGCGCTGCCTCGTTGATATTCGAAAATTCCAACTTGGGATCAATCCCTTGGGAGTAAAGGTTCAGAGCCAAGGTCACGATGTCCACGTTCCCCGTGCGCTCACCGTTGCCAAACAGCGTGCCTTCCACCCGCTCGGCGCCGGCCATCACGGCCAGCTCGGCGGCCGCCACCGCGGTGCCCCGGTCATTGTGCGGATGCACGCTCAAGACAATGGAATCGCGATGCCGGATGTGCCGCAAGAACCATTCGACCTGATCGGCGTAAACGTTGGGTGTGGCCATCTCCACCGTCGCCGGAAGATTGAGGATCGACGGATGGCGCGGGGTCGGCTCCCACACCGCATTGACGGCATCGCAAATCTCGACGGCGAAGTCCAATTCAGTGCCCGTAAAGCTTTCGGGGCTGTACTCAAAGGTCCACTCGGTATCGGTCTGACGCAGCGCATGCTCACGCACCACGGTCGCGCCGCGCACCGCGATATCCACGATTCCCGCACGGTCGGTGCGAAACACCACCCGGCGCTGCGCCACCGAGGTGGAGTTATACACATGCATGATGGCACGGCGCGCACCGCGCAAGGATTCATAGGTGCGCGCAATGAGCTCCGGCCGTGCCTGGGTGAGCACTTGGATGGCGACGTCGTCCGGAATCAAGTGCTGCTCGATCAGCTCACGCACAAAATCAAAGTCGGTTTGCGATGCGGCGGGAAAACCGACCTCGATTTCCTTGAACCCAATTTTCACCAACATATCGAACATGCGGCGTTTACGCGCGGCATCCATGGGTTCGATCAGGGCTTGATTGCCGTCGCGCAAATCCACGCTGCACCATTGAGGCGGCGCGTCAATGACGCGGCTCGGCCAGGAGCGGTCGGCCAGATCGATCGGGGCAAAGGCACGATACTTCGAAGACGGATTGCGCAACATGGATTTTTCTCACTCGAGCGACCACATGAACCGCCACGCGTTGGCTGGCGTTTGAGGGATTCTTCCGGTCTGAGAAAGCGCCGACCGATGGCGCTAATTTAAGTGGCGCCTAGCGGCGCAGCAGCAGCGCAAGCAGCCCCGGCGCCCGCTTAAGGCTGGGGAGGCTGAAGGATGGGCTGCTGAAAGAATGCATGCTTCCGAATCTAGCACTGCAGGCGCACCAGGCGCAAGATTGCGTTCATGGAACACGGCTCAGGCACGCACGCAGTTTTCAATCAAACCCCTCCGTTGACCGACTACAACCTGTTCGACACCGACGCGGCCCTGCAGGAGGCCGTGCGGCGCGAGGGGGCCGGCTGGGCCGCAGCGGATCTAGCCCAAGCCGGCGGTGAATTGGGGACGTGCACTCTTTACGAGCATGCCCGCCTGGCCAACCGCTTCACGCCCGTGCTGCATAATTTCAATGCACAGGGTGAACGTATCGACGCCGTCGAGTTTCACCCGTCCTGGCACGCCCTCATGCGGGGTATCACCGCGCGCGGGTACCACAGCAGCCCCTGGACGCCGGGGGAGCGTGCAAGGCCGGCGGCACATGCGGCACGCGCAGCGGGTTATCTCATGCAGGCGCAAATCGAGAGCGGCACGCTGTGTCCGACCACCATGACTTATGGCGCGATCGCCGCCATGCGGCGCGACGCATCGCTCGCGCTCGACTGGGTGCCGCGATTGCTCAGCCGCGATTACGATCCGCGCGACGTCGCGTTTCAGGAGAAGCGCGGCGGCCTCATCGGCATGGGAATGACCGAAAAGCAGGGGGGGTCGGATGTGCGCGCCAACACCACGCGCGCCCATCGCTCAACCGACGGCAGCTATCGCATTACCGGGCACAAATGGTTTTTCTCGGCGCCGCAATGCGATGCACATCTGGTGCTGGCGCAATCCGGCACCGGCCTATCGTGCTTCTTCATGCCGCGGCGTTTGCCCGACGGATCCCTCAATGGCATTTATATTCAGCGGCTGAAAGACAAGCTCGGCAATCGCTCGAACGCCTCGTCGGAGGTCGAATTCATCGACGCCTGGGCCACCCTTCTGGGCGAGGAGGGCCGCGGCATTCCGACCATCCTCGAAATGGGAACCTTTACCCGCTTGGATTGCTGCACCGGGAGCGCGGGCATGATGCGCCAGGCGCTGATCCAGGCGTTGCATCACGCGCGTCACCGGAAAGCCTTCGGTGCCGCGCTGATCGATCAGCCGTTGATGCGCAGCGTGCTCGCCGATCTGGCATTGGAATCGGAGGCCGCCACCGCATTGAGCCTGCGTCTGGCCCGCGCCTTCGACAGTGAGCAGCCGAGCGAGATCGCGCTGCGCCGTGCGCTCACGTCTGCCGCCAAATTCTGGGTATGCAAGCGCGGCTGCGAATTCGCGGCGGAAGCCATGGAGGTGCTGGGGGGAAACGGCTACACGGAAGAGTTGCCGCTGGCGCGGATGGCGCGCGAGATGCCGGTCAACTCCATTTGGGAAGGATCCGGCAACATCATGTGTCTGGATGTGTTGCGTGCCTTCGGCCGTTCGAATGACGCTCGCGAGGTCGTGCTGCAAGAATTGGCGGGTGCGCGAGGCCGCCATCCGCACTACGACGCCGCGTTCGAACGGTTCGCCGCCGGCCTCGACGCGGGCGACTTGAACGAGGCGCACGCGCGCCGGTTCACTCAATCCTTTGTGACCTTGATGCAGGCTGCCATATTGCTCACCGGCACGACCGGCGCACCCTCACGCGCGGCGGCGGAAGGATTCTGCGCAACGCGCTTGAGGCAAAGCGGCTGGGGAGCCGTGTTCGGCGCCAGCGATGCGCAGGTCGACATCGAGGCGATTCTGACCCGCGCCTGGGATCAGAATTAAATCCATCCCCTGAGACGATGCCTGGCGATCGCGGCGAGCGCCGCAGCGTGAGCATCGCCCTCGTTGAGGGCGGGCACCAGGTCCAATCGTTCACCGCCCCACTCGAGAAATTTGTCGCGATATTCCATGGCCACTTCTTCGAGCGTTTCCAGACAATCCACGGCAAAGGACGGCGACGCCACGGTCAGCCTGGTGCAGCCGCGATCCGCCAGTTCCTTGATCTTGTCGATGGTGTAGGGCGTAAGCCAGGCCACCCTGCCGAAGCGCGATTGGTAGCAATGCGACCACTGCGTCTCGTTCAACCCCAAGCGGGTCACGACCAGCCGCGTCGTCGTCTCGGTCTGGCGCTGGTAGGGATCGCCTTTGGCCACGTAGGAAGCCGGGATGCCGTGATAGGAAAACAGCAAATGCGAGGTCGCGCCGACGCCCGTCCAGTGCCGCTGAATCTGGCTGGTCAGCGCGTCGATATAGCCCGGGTCATCATGATAGTCATTGATGAAGCGGATCTGCGGTAACGTTCGCCAGCGCTTGAGCGCATGATTGGTCGAGTCGATGACCGATCCTGTCGTCGAGGAGCAATATTGCGGATACAGGGGCAGCACCAGCAGCTTCTCCACGCCGGTTTCCGCGAAGGATTGAATGACCCGTGCAATACCCGGTTTCCCATAGGTCATGGCCAATTCGACCCGCACCTCCTCACCGAACTCCGCCTGCAGCAGTGCGCCGATCTTGGCCGCCAGCCGGGCCGAATATACGGCCAAGGGCGAACCTTCCTTCATCCAGACCTTGCGATAATTGCGCGCCGTTCGCAAAGGTCGAAACGGCAGCACCACGCCATACAAGAGCGGCAGCCAAATCCACCGGGAGGTGTCGATGACGCGCCGGTCGCCCAAGAATTCGCGCAAGTAGCGCTGCACGGCGAAGTACGATGGCGAATCCGGCGTACCCAGATTGACGATGAGCACCCCGATCCGCCCCGATGTCGGAGAGTCTGCTGCCGCGGAGGCCACCGCGTGAAAATAGGGCATGGATCGATCCTCAAACCTAGGCGCTTATCTCAAGTATTCCGGGCGCACAGTATACTGCTTGCCGCATGAAGCCCTTGCAGCCGAGCTAGACCCATGTGGCTGAGTGCCAACGAGAGCGAAGCGCTTGCCTTGAGCTTGATCGTCGCTTCCCGCAGCGTTCTTTTCAGCCTGCCCTTCGCGGTTCTACTGGCGTGGTTACTGACTCGCCGGCAATTCCTCGGGCGCACGGTTTTGGATGCATTCGTGCACCTGCCCCTGGTACTGCCGCCGGTGGTCATCGGCTACTTGTTGCTGCTGCTTTTTGGCGCGCGCGGACCGATCGGCGGCTGGCTGGAGCGCGCGTTCGGCATCGAACTCATTTTTACCCGCAACGGCGCCGCGCTGGCCACGGCGGTGATGTCCTTTCCGCTGATTGTGCGGGCCATGCGCATTTCGCTGGAAAATGTCGATCGCGGACTGGAGGATGCCGCGCGCACCCTGGGCGCCGGCGCCCTGGATCGGTTCGCGACCATTACCCTGCCGCTCATGTTGCCCGGCGTGCTGGCGGGCGCCATCACCGCTTTTTCCGCAGCGCTCGGCGAATTCGGCGCCGTGATCACCTTCGTTTCCAACATTCCCGGTGAGACGCGCACGCTGCCGCTGGCCTTGTATTCAGCGCTGCAAACGCCGGGCGGCGATGGCGCCGCGGCCCGCCTGGCCGTGATCTCCTGCGTCCTGGGCTTGAGCGGACTGCTGCTGTCCGAATGGTTTGCGCGCCGCGTGCGGCGCATGCTGGGCCACCACTGATGCTTCAAGTCGCTGCCCAAAAGCGCCGGGGTACCTTTGAGCTGGATGCGCAATTCGAGCTGCCCACCCCGGGCGTGGTGGCATTGTTCGGCCGTTCCGGCTGCGGCAAGAGCACACTGGTCAATGTCATCGCGGGTCTGCTCACAGCGGATCACGGACGCGTAGCCCTCGATGATGCGGTGCTGCTCGACACCGCGCGACGCATCGACGTGCCGCCCGAACGCCGCCGCATCGGCTATGTGTTCCAGGATGCCCGGCTATTTCCGCACTTGAGCGTAGCCGCGAATCTGCGCTACGCGCAAAGGCGTGCCAAGGCCCCGCCCTTCGTGGACATCGATCTGGTCGCCGACCTGCTCGACTTGGGCGCTCTGATGCATCGGCGCACACACCAGCTCTCGGGCGGCGAACGCCAGCGCGTGGGCATTGGCCGGGCCCTGCTCACGCAGCCGAGTCTTTTGCTGCTCGATGAACCACTGGCCTCCCTCGATACCTCGCGCCGCGAAGAGGTTCTGCCCTACCTGGAAACCCTGCGCGACCAATTGGCCATCCCCATGGTGTACGTCAGCCATCATTTCGATGAAGTCTTGAGGCTCGCCACGCATTTGGTGCTCATGGCCGACGGGAAAACCATTGCGCAGGGAAACTTGGGCGACATGAGCTTGAATCCCAAACTGCGCGCCATCATCGGAGCCGATGCGGTGGGCGCCATTGTCGATGGCACGGTGTTGGGACCGGATCCGCAGAGCGGACTGCTGCGCGTGCGGGTGGGGAACGGTGAACTCAAGGTTCACTTAGGCGGTGCGGCTGTCGGCGCCAAGCTGCGGGTGCAACTGTTGGCGCGGGATTTAATCGTCGCGACTCAGGCGCCCCAGCACTTGAGCGTCCGCAACAGCTTAAGCGGCGTGGTGACGGCCGTCATGGATGACGCCGAGGACTCCGACCTGATCGCCGTGGACATCGGCGGCACGATCATCATGGCGCGCGTGACCAAGGCGGCGACGCGCGATCTGGGGCTGGCCCCGCGATTGCCGGTATGGGCGCTGGTGAAGACGGTGTCGTTGCGGCCGCACCCTATTTGACCTGGGTCCCCAGATGCAGAATGGCCACGATGTGGTCATCTGCCGTAAGACCGACCGCCGCTTTGACTTTTGCGCTGTAGGCCGCGGGCCCCGTCTTCCACATCACGCCATACCCTAAATCATTCGCTGCCAGCAGCAGGTTCTCCACCGCCGCACCGACGGCAATCACCTGCTCGATCTCGGGCACCTTCGGGATGTCCTTCCTCACGGCGCAACCGGCCACCAGGATGCTCGGAGAGCGTCGGATTTTCTCGCGCTCGAGTTCCATCTGCTCATCCGTGAATGCCGGTATTTGATCTCGCCGTGCCTCGGCCACCGCGTTGGCAAAGATCTCGCGCGCGGCGCCGTCGACCACGACGAAGCGCCACGGTTTGAGGCGCCCATGATCCGGCGCACGCGCGGCGGCCTGCAGCAGGCGCTCCAGTTCCTGCGGGGTAGGCCCCGGTTGGGCCAGGCTCTTGGCCGTTGAGCGCGAGGCAATCGCATCGAATAGTTCCATCAAAACACCCCTGGATAGGTACAAAAGGGAATAAGCCGAAGCCGGTCATGGCTTTCGGCTATGATTTGCGCCCGAGCTGCCGACCGCGGCAGTCCGAAATTATACCTGTACGTCTTCTAAGGAGCCTTCAATGAACCGTATTGTTTTGGCCTCAATCGCCGCACTGGCGGGCGCGAGCGCCTTCGCAGCGCCGGTCACCTACGTCCTCGACCCGGCCCATACCTATCCAAGCTTTGCCGCCGACCATTTCGGCGGGCTGTCGGTATGGCGCGGTAAGTTCAACTCCACCTCAGGCAAAGTGGTCTATGACAAGGACGCCAAGTCGGGCTCCATCGACGTGACCGTCGACATCAATTCGATCAATTTCGGCATGCCGAAATTGGATGAGCATGCCAAGTCCGCTGAAATGTTCGACGCGGCGAAGTACCCGACGGCGACCTTCTCCGGCAAGTTCACCAAGTTCAACGGCACGGCGCCCGCGGAAGCGCAGGGCACACTGACCATGCACGGAGTGACCAAGCCCGTGACATTGAAAATCGATTCCTTCAAGTGCATGCAAAGTCCGATGAGCAAGAAGGAGGTCTGCGGCGTGGAAGCTTCCGCAACCATCAATCGTGCGGACTTCGGCGTGAATTACGGCGACAAGTACGGCTTCAACCAGGAAGTGAAGCTGCAGATCCAAGCGGAAGGCAGCCCCGCTTAAAGTCTTTGGGATCGGCCCGCCGCGCTCGAGGGGCGGGCCGTTTCCTTATCGCTCATGAGGCCAGCAGCCGGCGCAGCGGCTGCGCCCATGACTCCGCGGCCCCTGAGATCAGCAGTTGAATCGAGCCCGCGGTCGGGTGCGCGATACCGCGAATGCCCAGCGCCATCAGCAGCCGCTCATCGAGCGCCTTGCGGTCGGCGATGCGCATACTCAAGCGGCCCCCGAGAATCTCCAGGTCACTGACGTTCTGGCGTCCGCCGAGGGCGGCCAGCACGGCCCGTGCTTCTGGACGCGGGGTTGCGCCGTGGTCCGGACTCGCGATGGGCTGCGGGTGCGCGATGGGCTGCGGGTGCGCGATGGGCTGCGGGTGCGCAATAGGCTGCGGCAGCGCATCCGGCCGCGGCGCATGGGTGCCCGCTCCGGCGCGGATGGCATCGCGGATTTCGCCCGCCACTTGATCGGCGATGGGCCCCAACACCACTTGCAAACCCGTCGTCCCGGAGCGCAGCAATCCACGGGACCCTAAACCCTTGAGAGCCGGCTCATCAATGGCACGATTGTCGAGGAGCTCGAGGCGCAGTCGCGTCGTACAGGCGGTCACTTCGGTGAGGTTGCCGGCGCCGCCGAGAGCGGTCACGAAGGATGGGCCGCGCGCGCCCGTGGACAGCGGCGCGAGAATTTGCGGCGCCTCGTCGGACTCCCGGCCGGGCGTGGGCAGATTCAAGCGCACGATGCAGAACCGGAACAGCGCGTAATACAGCACAAAATATGCAGCGCCGATCGGAATCAACAGCAGCGGACGCTGCGCGTGGGTGAAATTGAGGACATAGTCAAAGAGGCCGGCGGAAAAGCTGAAGCCCAAGTGCACGCCGAAGAAATCCATGATGACCATGGCAAGCCCGGTGGCAATGGCGTGCAATGCATACAGCACGGGGGCCAGGAACATGAAGGTGAATTCCACCGGCTCGGTGACCCCGGTGAGAAACGAAGTGAGCGCCAACGAGAGCAGCAAGCCTGCTACGCCGGCGCGCCGCTCCGCGCGAGCCGTGTGATACATGGCGAGACATGCGCCCGGGAGCCCGAACATCATGACCGGGAAAAATCCCGACATGAATGCGCCGGCGCTGGGATCGCCGGCGAAGAATCGGTTGAGATCGCCGGTGACGCCGTGGTAGTCGCCCAAGATGAACCAGGCGAAGTTATTGAGGATGTGATGCAGGCCGGTGACGATCAGGATGCGGTTCAAAACCCCGTAGGCGAAAAGACCCGTCGGCCCGGCGTTCAAAATCGCGTGGCTGGCCGCATCCATGCCGTGCTCGATAAAGGGCCACGCGTAGCCGATCACGACGCCCAGCACCAAGCCCACGATGCCGCTCACAATGGGCACAAAGCGACGTCCGCCGAAAAAGCTCAGATAGCTCGGAAGCGTCATGTTGCTGTATCGATTGTAGGCGACGCCGGCGACGATGCCGGACAACAATCCCACCGGGATGCTGAGCTTGGTAAGCGAGCCGGGCGGCACGTGCATCATGCTCTCCACCGCCCGAGTGGTCACCAAGTAGCCGACCACCGCGGCAAGTCCGGCCGCCCCGTGGTTCTCGCGCGCCAGTCCCACCGCAACACCCACGGCAAACAGCAGACCCAAGTTTGAGAAAATCGCATTGCCGGCGGCCGCCATCGCCACCCAGTTCAAGAGATCCGGTTGACCCAGGCGCAGCAGCAGACCGGCAATGGGCAGTACCGCAATGGGCAGCATCAATGCGCGGCCCAGCTGTTGGAATCCTGAGAAGCGGACTTTCATGCTCGATCTCCTTCATCCCCGACTTCATCCCCGACCGCTCGTTCGACCAGGCTGCGCACTTCATTCGCGGAACCCAAGCTGAGGCAACGTCTCGCCAGCGCACGGCACTCCTCGATGCGCAGCCGCCCGATCTGACGTTTCAGCGCGGGGATCGCCGCCGGCACGACCGACAGCTCCCGAATGCCGAGACCGAGCAAAATAGGCACGGCAGTGTGATCGGCAGCCACACCGCCGCAAACGGCCACCAGCTTGCCGGCTGCATCGCCGGCCGTTCCTGCGGATGCTATCAGCTGCAGCACGGCCGGGTGCAAAGCGTCGGTACGCCGCGCAAGTTCGGAGTGACCCCGATCCATGGCGAGGGTGTACTGGGTGAGGTCATTGCTGCCGACGGACAGGAAATCGACCGCGTGAATGAGCACGGCGGCCGTCAGCGCTGCACCCGGGGTTTCGATCATGGCGCCGAGCGCAACCCGCCCCTCCAGCTTCAGCTCGCCCGCCAGTTCATCGATCACGGCGCGTACGGCCAGTATTTCCCACCGATCGGTCACCATCGGAATGAGCAGCCGCACCACGCCGAATGGCTTGACGCGCAGCGCGGCCCGCAGCTGCGTGCGCATCAAGGACGGATGCAACAGAGCTGTGCGCACGCCGCGCAATCCCAGCGCCGGATTCGCCTCTTCAGGCAGCGGCAAGTAGCGCAGCGGCTTGTCGCCGCCCACGTCCATCATGCGCAATATCAGCGGGCGACCGCCGAGCGCATTGGCAATGCTCTGATACGCCTGCAGTTGCTCCTCCTCGGTCGGTGCCGTTTCCCGGTCGAGGAACAGGAATTCGGTGCGCAGCAGCCCGCAGCCTTCGGCGCCGCTGGCGACCGCGGCCATCGCATCGGTAACACTGCCCAAGTTGGCGAAGATCTCGATGCGCGTGCCATCGAGCGAATGGCATTCCTTGGCCGCTGCCGCGCGAAGCACGGCGCTACGCGCCAAACGCGCATCGACCGTCGATCTGGCCTTCGCCAGTTCCTCCGCGGTGGGTGCGTAGTGCACCCTGCCCTGGTCGGCATCGATGATGAGCGTTTGCCCGTCCGCCACGTCGCGAAGGGCCGCGCCGACCCCGATCAGCATCGGAATCTCCATGGCCGCCGCGAGGATGGCGACGTGCGAGGTGGCGCCGCCGCCGCTCAAGACAATGGCGACCAGCCGGCGCCCGTCGAGCGCCGTCAGTTCGGAAGGCAGCAAGTCATCGGCCACCAGCACCGCTTGCTCGGGCAGCGGCAGGTGCATGGGCCGCGCCTCGCCGGCCAGGGCCAGCAGTACATGGGCCTCGACATCCAAGAGATCATCCGCACGCTCCCGCAAACGCGAATCACCGAGTGATTCGAGCGCTGCGATGGATCGTCGAATGGCGCTGCGCCAGGCGTACGCCGCACTCTTGCCGGCGGCGATGATCTCGTGCGCGGCTTCGTTCAGCGTCGGATCGTCGAGGAACTCGAGATGTGCGGCGATGATCTCGTGCCGCGCGGCGCCGCCGGTGTTGCGGACCCGTTCGAGCCGGAGCCGCACATTCGCTCGCGCCCGATCAAGCTCAGCTCGTTCATGATCGCCGCCCAATCCCTGTTCGGTCACCTCAATTTCGCGGCGTTCGATTCGAGCGGCGCGGCCGAGCGCAAATCCCGGTACCGCGCAGACACCGGCCAGCTCCCCGGGGCGCTGCGCGCGATCGGCGAGGCGCGGCTCCGACGCGGGTGGGGGTGCGGGTGCGGATTCGTGCGCCGCCTCCATGCGCTGCGCTTCTTCGAGCGCGTCCATCGCGCCGGCCACGGCTTGCGCCGCTTCATGACCCACCGCCCGTACGATCAGTTCATCTCCCTGACGCACCCCGAGGGCCATGATGGCGACCACGCTACGCGCATCGGCGGTGCGCCCGTGGGCGGCCAGAGAAATTTGCGCGCCGCCGCTTTTCGCGCGGCGCGCGAGCAAGGCCGCCGGCCGGGCGTGCAATCCCTGGCGCAACGTGACCATGACGGTACGTTGGCATTCTCCGGCAGCCGCATCGGCGGTGGGTGCGGGCAGCGGAGCCGCCTGAGGAGAGGTATCCGCATCCACTTCGAACAGCAGATCGCCGGCGCTGACCGCCCCCGCGGCGCGGCGCTTTTGCAGGGTGACGCCCTCGGAGGTCACCACGATGGCGCTCATCAGACTCTTGGCACCGCGGGCCACGGTGTCAAGATCAAAGCGGATGAGTTCATCGCCGGCCTTGACGCGGTCGCCCGGTTTGGCGCGCGCCTCAAATCCGCGGCCGGCCAATTGCACGGTATCGATGCCGATGTGGATCAGGACATCGATGCCTTGCGGGCTGCGGATGGACACGGCATGAGCGCTGGCCGGCAACGTCATGACCTCCCCATCGCACGGCGCGACAACGATGCCGCTGGTCGGATCGATCGCCAGTCCATCGCCCAGCATGCGGCCGGCGAACACGGGATCGGGCACCTCCTCCAGAGGCGCGCACCAGCCGTCGAGCGGCGCGATGATTTTCAGCATCGGCACCTAGTCCCCAAGCTCTACCCAGTCGAGCGCCCACAGGGGATCGAGACTGGGCCGTGCGAACCGCAGGCAGACATCGTGGCGTCCCGGGAGAGGCGGCAGTGTGAGCGGCGGCAGCGCCGTAATACCCTCATGCTCCGAGGCCGGCGCGAGCGGCAGGACGCCCACGGGCGCAGTGTCGCAGCCGTCGACATGCACCTCGAGCTCGCCCTGCGGCGTTCTGTTATCGCCGATGCGAATCTTGGCCGCATCGGCGCCCAGTTCAAAGTTGAACGGCAACGCGGCCACCGCGGCGAGAATTCGTGCTCCATGCGAGAGCTCGACATCGCGGTAAATCCAGCATGGGTTCATGATATCGACGGCGAGCGGCGCATAGCCGGCGAGTGGTGCATCGGCGAGCGACGCAGCGCCGACGCCGCCATCCCCACCCGCTTCGAGCAGCAGACCAACACCGTCGCTGCACAGGTCGAGTTCGTGGCTGCTGCGCCTCGCGCCGGCGTGCGCATCGACGCGCGCGCTCCAGGTGCGCGACACGGGTTCCTTTCCTAAGAAGGTGGCGGCGCGAATTTGAGCGCCTGCCGTAACGATCAGAGGTGCCGCATACACAGTGGAGGCAGCGCTCGGCTCCTGGCCGTCCAGCGTGTAATGGATGCCGGTTTCGAGCGCGGCGTCTTTGAGCGCCGGCAGGTTGGAAAGCGTCACGCTGATGCCGCCCGGCGTGCGCGCAAACTTCGGGTCGATGCCAAAAACGCTGTCGGAATAGTCAATCCCGAAGGCGCGGTAGCGCGCCGACATCGCCGCCAAGCGCCGCAGAAAATCGGGCCAGCTGCGCGGTGCTCGGGACCAGCCGACTTCGGCCAGCGCCGCAGCCCGCGGCAAGGCCATCCACTCGAGCCGCTGTTCGGTCTTGATGTGCTCGGACCAAAGGTCGGCTTGAAGACCGAGAATGTGCCGCTGCTGGATCTCGGTGAGCTTGGAATCATGCGGTTCGAAACGATACACGTCCTCGAGCGAAATAACAGGCAGACGCCCCGGCGGTTCGGTGGCCAGCGTGCTTTGCCGATGGTCGAAATACAGCGCCGGGTCCGGCGCCAGCACCGTGTCGTTGCCCCGTATGGCCGCCGCGCGTGCCGCCGTGGCGCCATGCCACGCCATGACCACGGCATCGCTGGGCAGGCCGGGTTGCATGATTTCGTCCCAGCCCACCGGGCGCCGGCCATGGCTGCTCAAGAACCGGCCGATCTTCTGGGTGAAATAGGTCTGCATGGCATCGGCGTCGTGAATGCCGAGCCGCCGTGCCCGCGCCTGCACCGCCGGGGAGGCATTCCATTCATCCTTCACCGCTTCATCGCCGCCCATGTGGATGTAGGGCGATGGAAACAATTCCAGCACCTCGGCAAGAACGTTCTCGAGAAACTCAAAGGTTGCCGGTTCAAGATTGAACAGGTGCGAATGCACACCCCATTTATTGGAGACCGGCAGCGAGCGCGCATCCAGGGCGGCGCCCAGTTCCGGATATGCCGCGATCGCCGCCTGCGCATGTCCCGGCATGTCGATCTCCGGAACGATGAGCACGTGCCGGGTGCGCGCGAAGGCCACGATGGCGCGCACTTGATCCTGCGTGTAGTAGCCGCCGTAAGGCTTCGGCGCCGGGACTCCGGGAACACTGGCCGGAATCCGCCAAGCGCCCACCGAAGTCAGCCTCGGATACTTGCGGATCTGCAGGCGCCAGCCTTGATCGTCCGTAAGATGCCAATGCAGCACGTTCAGCTTGTGCCAGGCCATCCAATCGATCATCGAGCGGATGAAGGCGGGCGACTGAAAATGCCGTGCGGAGTCGAGCATCAAGCCGCGCCACGCGTATGTCGGCGTATCGCGGATGGTCTGTGCGGGAATCTTGCCCGCGGCGCCGCCCGGCGGGAGCAGTTGCCAGAGCGTGACGGCGCCGTAGAAAAGGCCCGTTGCCGTACTGGCTGCTACGATGATTCGATGCGGCGCTACTTCGACCCGGTACGCCTCTGGCCCAAGCCCTGGTTGTTGTTGAAACCGGATGAGCGAATCCGTTGACGCGTCGGCGGAGCTCGAGCGCACCGCCAAGGTGATGCCGTTCGTACGCTGCCACAAATCGGAAAGATAATGAGCCGCATCCGCGGCGCCGCGGCTGGAGAGCGGTGCTTCGATATTGGTGGCCGCGCTCAACTCGAATGAACCTTTGCCTGACTTTATTTCAGCCGGCATTGGAATCACGCCGGCTTGCTGCGCAGATGCAGGGAGAGCGCACAAAGCGAGGGCAACGGTAAAAACCGCTGCCCTCGCCCCTCGTATCATCCTCCAGTTCTGCCGCACGCTTGACACTCTAACTCATGCCGCACGCGCAGGCCGTTCCTCCCGTTTACAATTTAAAGCGCGCGGTCAGGTAGTACTGAGCGCCGTTTTTGTAGAATGCCCGCGGCTGATCGTCGTTGATGGCAGCGTACTTCAGGATGGGATTATTCATGTTCTGCCCATCCAACTGTATCGAGAACATCTCGTTGATGTTGTAAACGAGCGAAGCCGACAGCGTGCCAATCGCTTCCTGAGAGAACGCCGTATTTCGATCAAGGCCGCTGAAGAAGGCGGACCGATAGGTATACGCAACTCGCGCACTGAACATCTTGTTCTCGAAGTAGCCCTGAACGTTGTAAGTATTCTTCGAGGTGCCGACGAGGCGCGCGTCCCCGTTCGTAATCAAGGAGGTCTGCCGGCCGTCGGCATAGGTGTAGTTGCCGATGAACCCGAAGTTCTCCGTAAACGCCTGCTGGTATGCGAACTCGGCACCTTCCACACGGCCCTGCGCGTTGACCGGCGTGCTCAGCAAGTAGGGCACCACTTGGCCGCCCGTCGGGAGACCATTGCCGAAGCTAAGAATATTCCGCGTGGAGGATGCGAAACTCACGTAGTTCTTCAAGTCCATATAAAAGGCCGTCGCCGACAGCAATGATTGCTTGGCGAAATACCACTCGAGTCCGGCATCGAAATTATTCGACAAGATAGGTTTCAGGTCTGGATTGCCGCCCGTGCCGCTGCCGGTACCGGTCGGGGTTCCCGGCGGCGACAAGCTCACGGCACCACCAAGCTCTGAATAGTCGGCGCGAGTCATGGTCTCAGCCGCAGCGAAACGAGCCACCAGATCCGGGGCCACGTCGATCTTCAAGTTGAAGCTGGGCAGAGCATCGGTGTAGGAATGCGAGATGGGCTCTCCGATGAACTGGCCGAACAGAGAAAACGTCGAGCCCGGCGTGGTGGGATTCACCGCGGCGTAGTCCACAATATTCTCTTGGGTGCGCACGACCCGCAGGCCGACGTTGCCCGCCCAGTTGCTGCCCTTGAAGTCAGCCTGCACGTAACCCGCGGTATCCTTTTCGTAGACCTCATACATCGAATTGAAGTCGAGGCGCACGGCGGGATCGCGAACCACGTTTGCCGGGCTGTTATAGGCCTCGAGCTGCGCGGGCGTCCAAAACCAGACGTCGGAAGGATGATTGCCGCCAAACGTATCGAAGTTCGACGGATAGTTCGAGAAGCCCGTGGGGTACGGCGCCGTGCCGCCGGCAGCCGTTGGACCTTGACCGACCACGCCGTTCGAAGTGCGGTCGTGATGGTCAAATCGCACACCGAATTTCAGGTCCTTGAAGAAGTCAGTTTGGAACTTATAGGCACCGTCGATCTTGGCCCAGATCTCGGAGTCTTTTACATCCACGAACTGGTCGCCGAATATGAAGCCGAAAGGAACAGGAACACCGTTTGGGGTGGGAGTGGAGTTGTTGGTGTTGCCGAAACTGAAATTCGGTGCGGATCCGAGGCCATTCAGCTGATAGCTTGCACCCGCGCCGGTGCCGGGATTGGTCTCGGAAACGTCTTGTTCCGGCGTTTTGCCATCTCCCCATGAATAGCCTACTTGACCCAAGAACGACAAGGAATCGGTGGTATCCCAGGTGGTGTCGAGGTTGACGAAGTGCGCTGTGGCTTCTGAGCTGGGCCGCGAAATCTGGTCATACACACCGTAGGCTGTGCCGGCGACCGGCGCAAAGGTCGCAGAGGTGAGCGTATTTCCTGCGACCGTGTACCCAGGCAGAGGCGCCTGACCGGTCCCTTGAGCCAGAACTCTCGTCCCGAAAAACAGATAGTTGTCATTCAGGTTGGGCGCGAGCAGGCGCGATGAAAACGCCGATAAATCGAAGTTCAGATTATCGAGCGGTTTGAATTCCACATCGAATAAACCGCCATTGCGTTCGCGCTTTTGCGTGAACTCCGTGGAGCCGACGAGCGCCGGATATTGCACGCCGGAGAGATCCGGATTCGACAGTGCAATCGTGCTGCCTGGCGCAATCGTTTCATAGCCCAAAATCTCACTGCCGTCACGCCGCAGATGTCGGGTTTCCGAGAACAGCTGCACCATGACGCCGAAATTGTTGGCGTCATTTTTCCACGCGCCGAGTGCACTGTACTGTCCGTCGGTTTTGCTCGGCAGCGTCGCGTAGACCGCGCCGGCGGAGGCTTGAACCGTAAAGGGTTTGGTGAAATCCAGCGGTTTGCGGGTAATGATGTCGATTGAACCCGCGACGCCGCCTTCGACCAGCGAAGCGCTGGAACTCTTTTCCACCCTCACCTGGCTGACTATTTCCGACGGCAGCAACGTGTAGCTCACGCTGCGGCCGACCGTGCCGGTTTGGTCGAGTACGAACCAGTCCCCGGAAGCGACATAGTGGCCGTTGATCAGCGTCTGCGTCAGGCTAGGATTCGTGCCGCGCATGCTTACCCGGTCGTTCTCATCGAAGCCGCCTTCGTTGGCTCCGGCAGAACTCGTCGTGATCCCCGGCACCCGGGCCAGCGAATCCGCGATGTTCTTATCCGGCAACTTGCCGATATCTTCTGCGGAGATGACATCCACGAGGTCAACGGCCGATCGCTTCGCATCCAGCGAGACTTGAACCGATTGACGGATGCCGGTAACGACGATCTCCTGGAGCGCTGTGTCGTCAGACGCAGCAGTTGCCGCCAGCGCCATGGATGACGGCACCAAAAACGCCAGTCCCAGTGCCGACTTGACCGCCAATGCGATCCGATTCATATAGATATCCCCTGTCCGATTCATATCCATGCCCCCCTGTCCTGTCACCAATTTTGTTGAGATCATCCGCCCGGTGGTTCTCATGCACCCACACCAATTAAGACCCAATATAATACCAATTATAAGAATTTGCTACTGCCGTGTAATAAAGACATAAAGAAATACTAGTTTATGTTTAAAATCAATAGATTAAACACACACAAGCATAGTTGTTGTTCTCATAGTGGTATTTGTTTGGTATTATATAATGACCAAACAACAAAACTTGGATATGCCGCCCGCCCCTATGTCATCGCTCGCTAAAACAGTTGGTCCGCTGGATGGTCAAGGCAACTTGCCGCTCTATCAGGAATTGCAGCGCGTGCTGCGAAAGGCCATCGACAGCCGAGTTTTGGGCCCGGACGATGCGTTGCCTTCGGAACGCGATCTGGCGGTGGATTTTGCGGTGTCGCGCATTACGGTGCGCAAAGCGCTCGACGGACTGGTTGCCGATGGGCTCTTGGTCAGGCGCCAGGGAGCCGGCAACTTCGTATCGGCGCGTGTCGATAAGAACTTCGCCATGCTCACGTCTTTCTCCGAAGACATGCGTGCCCGCGGCCGCACCCCCAAAAGCGTGTGGCTGAAAAGAGCTGCCGGCACGGTGACACCCGAGGAGGCGTTGGCACTGCGATTGAGTCCCGGCACACCGGTGTTTCGCTTCAATCGCATTCGCTATGCGGACGATGCGCCGATGGCACTGGAATACGCCACCATCGTCGCCACGGCGTTGCCATCGCTCGAGGCGGTCGATGCCTCTCTGTACGAGGCCCTGGAGCGCGCGGGTCACCGGCCGGTGCGCGCCTTGCAGCGTCTGCGCGCGGTGCTCATTACTGCCGATCAGGCAGAACTTTTGAAGGCCAAGCCGGGCGATGCCGGGCTGCTGGTCGAGCGCCTGGGTTCGCTGCCCGATGGCCGCGCCATCGAGTTTTCACAGTCCTTCTACCGCGGCGACACGTACGACTTCGTCGCGGAACTCAGCACATGAACGCTGCGCCCTCGCGATTGGCGGAGCAGACGCTGATGTTCGAGGAAGCCGCGGACGCCTCGAACGCGGTGCGCGCACAGCGACGACACGCTGCGGACATGGCGGCCGTTGGCGCCGCACTGCGAAAGCTGCAACCCCGCGCAGTCATTACCTGCGCGCGCGGCAGCTCCGATCATGCGGCAACTTATGCAAAGTATCTGATTGAAACCCATGCGCAGGTGCTGACGGCATCCGCTGCGCCGTCGGTGAGTTCCTTGTACGGCGTCACGCAAGATGTGCGCGGATGCCTGTTCATTGCCATTTCCCAATCAGGGCGCAGTCCCGACTTGTTGGCATCGGTGTCTGCGGCAAAAGCATCCGGCGCCACGATTCTGGCGCTCTGCAACAGTGCGGACTCACCGCTCATGGCGGCCGCGGATCTGGTGGTTGAGCTGCGCGCGGGTGCAGAGAAGAGCGTTGCCGCCACAAAATCCTATCTTGCATCGCTGGCCGCGATCGCCGGTGTTGTCGCGGCTTGGACGCGAGATGGCGTGCTCGAGGCCGCGCTCGAGCAGCTGCCCGGCCTCATGGACAAAAGCTGGCCGTTGGACTGGTCGACAGCGCTGCCGGAACTGGAATCCGCTCAAAATCTGTACGTGGTCGGCCGGGGGCTGGGACTTGGCGCGGCGCAGGAAATTGCACTCAAGTGCAAGGAAACCTGCGCCCTGCACGCCGAGGCATTCAGCAGCGCCGAACTGCGTCACGGTCCCTACACGCTGCTGCGGAAAGGATTTCCAGCGCTGCTGGTCGCACAGGCCGATGCCACACGAGCGGGAATCGAAACTCTCGCACGTGAGTTGGCGCACCGCGGCGTGCCCATCTTGCTTGCCGGCGCCAGTGCCGATGTCGGCGCCAACGCCGCTGCCGCGGGTGTTACGCTGCTGCCGACCATCGACGCGGCGGCGGAAATCGCGCCCATTCTGCTGGTGCTTGCCGCTTATCGAATGATCGCCACTCTGGCAGTGCGGCGAGGTTTGGATCCAGATCGTCCGCCGCATTTGTGCAAGATCACGGAGACCGTATAGTGCGAACTGCACTGGTGAACGGCCGGATTCTTTCCGGCGAACGAATCGTGAGCGGCCGGACTGTGCTGGTCTCGGCAGGACGCATCGAAGACGTCGTCCTGCCGGACGATCCGCGATGTCGAGACGCCGTCAACGTCGATCTCCAAGGGCAGATTTTGCTGCCTGGTTTCATCGATGTGCAAGTCAATGGCGGCGGCGGCGTGCTGTTCAACGACGATCCCAGTCTGGAATCGATCCGCGCGATAGGCTCGGCGCATCGGCGGTTCGGCACCACGGGCTTCTTGCCGACGCTGATCAGCGACGACCTCGACACCATCGGGCAGGCGATCGCAGCGGTGCAAGCGTCCATGGATGCGCACCTGCCGGGTGCTCTCGGCATTCATATCGAGGGACCGTTCCTGAACTGGGCCCGCCGTGGTGTGCACGATCCGAAGCATCTGCGGCGCTTGGACAATGCCGTGATCTCCTTGCTGTGCAGCTTGCGAGGCGGACGCACGGTCTTGACGCTGGCGCCTGAGATGACCACGACCGACATGATTGCGCGGCTTAGCGCAAGCGGCATATTGATTTCCGCGGGCCACAGCGACGCGAATTTTGCGCAGACCTCGGCAGCGATCGCTCATGGTGTTCGCGGCTTCACGCATTTGTTCAATGCCATGGCGCCTCTTGCACCTCGCGAACCGGGAATCGTGGGCGCAGCGCTCTACGATGACAGCACCTGGTGCGGGATCATCGTCGATGGGCACCATGTCGACCCGGTCATGCTCAAGCTCGCCCTACGCTGCAAGCGTCATGACAGATTCATGCTGGTCACCGATGCCATGCCTCCCGTGGGTTCGCCCAAGCCGAGTTTCGTGCTGCAGGGGCGCACGATTCATGTCAAGGACGGCGTATGCCGCGATGAAAACGGAATCTTGGCAGGCACGGGTCTGGACATGGCCACCGCCGTGCGCAATGCCGTATCTCTGCTCGACCTCGAGATTGCTGAAGCCGCACGGATGGCCAGCGAGTATCCGGCCGCGTTCCTCGGACTGGACGGCGAGCTCGGCCGAATCGCGCCAGGCTACCGCGCCAATCTGGCGCTGTTGGATGATGACTTGCAGGTGCGGCGCACATGGATCGAGGGCATCACCTCTTAAGAGTTGCCCTCAGAAATGGCTATAATGCCCCGTGCCTCACCTGCCTGAACCGCAAGCAATCCGCGACTTCTCCGGACTAGACTGCGACGTCATTCGGCGCGACGTGCTGCCGGACAAGCGGCCGGCCGTTCTGCGCGGCTTCGTCAATGATTGGCCTGCCGTCCGGCACGCATCGGATTCTCCGGTTGCCCTGGTCAGGTATCTGAACCGTTTCGACAATGGCAAGCCGGTCGATGCTCAGATGACTCCGCCGCAAGTCGACGGTCAGCACTACTACAACGAGGCGATGACCGGCATCAACTTCATTCGCAATCGTCTTCCGCTGGCTGCACTTATCGAGCAGATACTGCGATACGCTCACTTTCCCAATCCACCGGCAGTCGCGGCTCAAAGCGCGCTCATCCGCGATTGCCTGCCGGGCTTTGCCGAAGAGAATCGCCTCAGCTTGGTGGACGAGAAGGTGCTGCCTCGCATCTGGCTTGGCAACCGTATCACGACCCCCACGCACCTCGATGAATGGAACAACGTCGGCTGCGTGGTCGCCGGGCGCCGCCGTTTCACCCTGTTCCCGCCCGAACAAATCGAGAATCTCTATATCGGCCCGCTGGATTTCGGACATACGGGCGCCCCGATGAGCATTGTTTCGTTGCGCAATCCGGACCTCGAGCGCTTCCCCAAATTTCACGCGGCCTTAGGGGCGGCCGTCACGGCAGAGCTGCAACCGGGAGACGCCATCATCATTCCGCCGCTTTGGTGGCATCACGTCGAGTCGCTCGAGTCATTCAACGTGCTCGTGAACTATTGGTGGCATGACAATGCCGAGGACCTAGCGCGCGCGGATTCGGGTTTCGATGCACTGCTGCATGGCATCCTCAGCATCCGTGCCTTGCCGCCGGCCACGCGGCGGGCTTGGAGCGACTTATTCGAGCAATACGTGTTCGGCGATGAAGCCGCGGCGACCGCTCACATTCCACAGGAGCGGCGCGGCATGCTCGGGACACTCTCGGCCCAGCAAATCGCAGCGCTGCGTGCGCAACTGGTGAAGCGGCTTTCGCGCTGAATGTTCTTGGCCGGTGCCGCCGGCCGTGAGTGCGTCGATGCGCGATCAACGCTCAAATGCTATGCTTGATCCCTGTGAATGACTCACTGACACCGTTTCACATCGCCGTCCAAGTACGCGACATCGACGAAGCCCGCCGCTTCTACAAGGATACTCTGGGCTGCGCCGAAGGCCGCAGTGCCGCTCACTGGGTGGACTTCAATCTTTTCGGCCATCAATTCGTGTGCCATCTGAATCCCGATCTGGGCCGCAACGGCAAGCTGTCGAGCCACTACAATCCGGTGGACGGACAAGGGGTGCCGGTACCCCACTGCGGCGTCGTGTTGCGTCCACAGCAATGGGCTGAATTGGCGGAGCGCGTGCAGCGATCCGGCATTGAGTTCGTCGTGCAGCCGTATACCCGCTTCAAGGGTCAAACAGGCGAGCAATCAACCATGTTCTTCTTGGACCCGTCCGGCAACGCGCTGGAGTTCAAAGCCTTCAAGGACATCGAGGCGCAGCTGTTCGCGGTGTAGCCGCTGTTACGAGGCCGCTTCGTCGTCCAAGCTTTCTTTTTCCGGCAAGTTCATCGTTGCCACCAACGCGGCTGTCGTAAGAGTATGTAGCGCGGCCTCTTCAACGAGTTCCGCGAGCTTGTCGTAGAGCGCTGCGAGGCCCAGGAGTTGCCTGCGAGCTTCGTAGGATTTCGTCTGCTCCCCCAATGCTCTCAGCGCCCTTGCCTCGTCGGCATAGCGTTGAGCGTCGGGAAGAGGATCTTTTTCCAGCATGAGAAAACTGGCCCACTGCGAAATTGAATTTGCGGACGCTATCAGCGTGTCCGCCCGTTCACAGCCCGACATTGCCCGGAAGCGGCGTCGGAAATCGCCTACGCCGGTCTCCGCACATTCGGTCGGCTGCGACTTGTAAATCTTACTCACCGCAGCGCAATGGCACTGGCAGTCCGCGCCGATCTGGCAGAGGCGAAGAAAGTGGGAGTACACTTCCTGACCCCACGAACTAACCAACAATCAGGGGGATGCCATGAAAGAAATCGCTCGCGTTCAGAATACCGATGCCATCTCGACCGGCTGGCTTCGAGCCATAGCAGTCACCGTCATGAGCTCAGCGCTGGCCGGCGCGACGCTGGCGGCCGTGGACAATGCCCGTTACGGCAGCAGCGGACCACCTCTCATAAAACATTCGATTGATCTTGGACCGGTGGAGCGTTCTACCCCGATCGAAATTACGTTGTGGCTCAAGCTTCGCGACGAAGCTGCGCTCGACCGCGCACTATCCGCGCAACGCGACAATCGAGCGCCGTTCCTCTCCGATGCGCAGATCGACACGCAGCTTGCTCCCGCAGCGATGGATGTCGCGGCGGTAATCCGTTTCTTGCAGTCGCAGGGACTCAAGGTCACTGCCGTCGGGCAGCACAATCTGTTCGTCCGCGCGGCAGGCACAGTGGACCGCGTGCAGTCGGCGTTTCGCGTCGAAATGCATCAGTACCGCCTGAACGACATGACCTTCCGCGCCACCCCGACCAGTGCGACGCTGCCCCCGGCCATCGCTCCGCTGGTCGCCTCGGTGAGTGGGCTGTCGAGTCTGGCGGCGAAGCCGAACGTTGTACGCAGCGTGCTGGGCCTGAGGGCTCAGGTCAACGTGGCGCGTCAGACCGATGCGGAGAACTTGAAGCCCGATCCCATCCCGCTTGCCGCAGGCGCGAACGGATTGATTTTTTCCGCGCAGTGTTTCCTGCCACCGACCAGCGTGAGCCTCAGCGGCAATGGCGTGAGCGCAACTTATCAAGGCAACCGCTACGGCCAACCCATCACCAACAGTGCGCCCGGAACGCTTGCGCCGTGCGGATATCAACCGAGCGACGTGCAAACGGCCTACGACTTGAAGCCCCTGTATAAAGCGGGTCTGGACGGAACGGGCGAAACTGTCGCCATCGTCGACGCCTTCGGCTCGACCACGGTCGCGCAGGACCTCGCCGCTTTCTCAACGATCATGGGACTGCCGCCGGCGAATCTCACCGTCATCGGCACGCCCACCGAGTCGAATTTCTCGACTGACGCAAACGCCAGTTGGGCGACGGAAACGACCCTCGATGTGGAGTGGGTACATTCGGTTGCGCCGGGCGCGAAGATCGTCTTGGTGGTCACACCGACCAACAGCTTTGACGATTTGTTCGCCGGAATCGTGACTGCCTCATCGGTGCCCGGAGTGGTGGCGATCTCCAACAGCTGGTCAGGGTTCGAGGCAGGCTTGTTTCCCGCCTTTCAACAACCCGCTGATGCGATGTTCAAGCTCATCGGCTCGAAAGGGATATCGCTGCAGTTTGCGACCGGTGATTCCGGTAATAACGCCGTGTCGCTCGGCTTCTACGATGTGGGCTGGCCGGCCAGTTCACCGAATGTCACCGCGGTGGGCGGCGTCAGTATGGCGCTCAATCCCGATAAGCGCATTTCGTTCCAGACCGCGTGGGGAAACAATCTGACCGAGATCGCGGACACGGCGGCGCTCGGAAACCCGCCGCTCGATCCTCCGAATAACGAAGGCTTTGATTTCGGCGGCGGCGGCGGTACCAGTGACATCTATCCGTTGCCCGACTTTCAAAAGGGTCTCGGCGGCCTGCGCCGAAAAATACCCGATATTTCCTGGCTCGCTGATCCGTTTACCGGGGTGGAAATCATCTTCACGTCCGATCCTAAGGGAGATCTGGCGATCGAAGTCATAGGCGGCACCAGTCTGGCGACGCCCATGTTTTCGGCGCTCTGGGCGATCGCGAATCAGCGCGCAGGGCACCCGCTGGGTCTTGCCTCGCCGTATCTTTACCGCATGTCGCCCGCGGCCATTACGGACGTCGACGCGGTCAGCTCGCAGTCCAATGTAACGGGCACCATCACGGACTCAAACGGCAGCTCCTTTTATGACGCCAACTTTTTGGCGCTGCCATTGCAGGGCTTGCCGGAGTTCTTGAGTGCTCTGTACAACAGCCCGCACAGCACCCGCTGGTTCGTGATCACGTTCGGAACCGACTCGACCCTGAAGGCCGGGCCTGGCTGGGATCCGGCCACCGGACTGGGTACGCCGGATGGCTGGAACTTCGTGCAGTCGTTTGCACGCGGTCGCGACTGACACTCATCCGGAGCCAACCGCAGCGGCACCAAGCATCGCTTGGTGCCGCTGCGCTTATGTGCGGGCTAAAATCGACCGGCCGACACCCGGTAAGCAGGGGCGGAAGAACGCCGCAAAGGTCCGCGCAGTTTCTCGAGCATTTCGGTCAGATGAACGAGTTTCACCTGTTCAATGCCGGCCAACACTTGGCGTCGAAGGGCCGCCACTTCGTCGTTTATCAGAGAGCAGAGATGAACGCCGGCGTCGGTGACTACGATGCACTTTCGCCGCCTGTCGGCAGCGGATGATTCCCGCTTCACGAGTCCGTCCTTCACCAAGCGATCGATCGTATGCACCATGGAAGCATGCGAGACCGCCAGCGTATCGGCGAGCATTGACTGAGACAATGGTGAGCGCGCTTGCGTCGCGGCGGCAATCGTCATCCAACTCGCCCGGCTCATACCCAAGCGACGGAGGCGGCGGTCCACTGCCTGCCGCCATGCCAGTGCGGTGTTGCGCAACGCGCATTCGAATCGCTCATCAAGATCCGGAGCCCGTGAGGGCTTTCGCAGAACGTTGCCGCGAAAAAATTCAAAAAACATTCGCGGCGCCGCTTCGTGGCAGCGCCGAATCGCGGCTAAGCTGCCCAGGCTGAGAGGTCGTGGCGGCAAGCGATGCACTCGGAGTCGTGCCCCCCAGCGCCAAAAACAGCTGCACCGTATCGAGGTAGCGCTGCGCCACCGCCCTCACATAGCCGAGCCGCGCCTGTTGATACGAACGCTCCGCATCCAATACCTGCAGGACGCCAGCGTTGCCTTCCTGATAGCTGATGCGCGCCAGTTCGAGACTGCGCTGCGCGGCTTGTTGCGCCTGATCTTGCGCTTCCAGCTGTTCATTGTCGTGTTCCAAGCCCTCGAGCAGGTCGGCCACTTGCGCGAATGCCTCCAGAACAGTCTGCTCATAGTTGGCCGCGCTTGCGTGCATCGCGTCCACCGCCGCACGCTTCTCGGCGCGCAGCGTTCCACCGTCGAACAGCGGCGCCGTTAATCCTGAAACGAGACTCCAGGCGGTACTCGAGGCATCGAACAACTGGCCGGGCTTGAGCGACTGTTGGCCCACCGACGCGCTCAGCTGGATCTTGGGATACAAGTTCGATTGTGCGACGCCCACGGCACTGGTCGCCGCATGCAATTGCGCCTCGGCGGCGAGAATGTCAGGCCGCCGATGGGCAAGCTCCGAGGGCAGGCTCACCGGCACCTCGAGGGGCAGCGTAATCTCTTGGAGATCGACATCATCCGGGAGTCCGCTCGCCGGTACCCGGCCGAGCACCACCGACAGGGCATGACGCGCCCTCGCAAGGTCCTGGCGCAACGACGGCAGCAAGGTCTTGTCGTTGGCAATCTGGCTCTGCGCGCTCAGGACATCTTCGCGTGCCACCGATCCATTGTCGAACGCGGTCTGCACGAGCCGCAGATTATCGCGGTCCTGCGCGAGGATGGTTTCAACGGTGGCAATCTGTGCGCGAGCCGAGGCGATCGCGAGCGTCTGCATGACCGCCTGGCCGGTGACGGCCAGATACGCCGCTTCGAGCTGATGCCGCTTCACCTCGGCGAGGGCATACTGCTGCTCCACGCTTCGCGCGATACCCCCGGTATAGTCGAGCGAGTAGCTTACGGTGGGCGTGACGGCGAAGTATGTAAAGGGCGGTATCCCAATTGGGCCGAGAAACTCTTTCCCGTACTGCTGACGACCGGCTTGAGCGCCGAGGTCCACTTGCGGGTACTGCGAGCCGGCTTGCGCCAACGCAAATTCCTGGGCCTGTTTGAGCGTCGCCGCTGCTGCAGTGAGACTGCGATTGTTGGCAACTGCCTGCTTCACGAGATCATTGATGGCATCGGAGCGGAACAGGGTCCACCACGCGCCCTCGATTTGTTGGCCGAGGGCGAAGTGTTGAACTTCGGTCTCGGCTGCCGCGCCCTCACCGCGCAAGGTTTCTGCCGTATACCGCGAGGCCGGCGGTGGCACGGGACGCGTGAAGTTGGGACCCGCGGCGCAGCCCCCCAAACTCAATACGCACAGCACGGCACGCGCCGCCGGCGCACGCCGCTTGCGGCGACACTTAAATGCCAGGGAATGGTGTCGCATCATCATTCAATGTGAACCGGCTCAACGCTGCCCCGCGCTTTGCGCAGCAGGAGGACCAACGGGATCGCCGCCAGACTCAACATCATCATCAATTTGAAATCGTTGTTGTAGGCAATCATGGCGCCCTGCTCCGTCACCATTGCGTTCATTCCCGCCAAAGTACGCAAGCTCGGCGATCCGCCGCCCGGCAGCCGCGCGTGGAGAACCGAACTGTAGCGGCTCACGTGCTCGCCGAGGGTCGCATGCATGATTTGCGTATTGCGCGTCAACAGCGTGTTGACCACAGAGATGCCGATGCTGCTGCCCAGGTTACGGATGAGGCTGAAGAACGCCGTACCCTCATTGCGCAGCGTCGGCGACAGCGTTGCGAACGTGGCGGCCGCGAGCGGCACGTAGACGAAGCCGGTACCCAGTCCTTGGGCAAGACCGGACCACACGACCTTGGTGGAATCCATTTGCAGATCGAAGCCGCTCATCTGCCACGACGATACCGCGGTCAACCCAAATCCGGTGGCGATGATCAGGCGCATGTCGACCTTGCCCATGAGCCGCCCTACGAGGAACATCGCCGCCAGCGTGCCGGCCCCGCGCGGTGCCGTCACCAGACCCGTCGTCACGACCGGATAGTTCATCAGATCCTGCAACAGCGGCGGCAGCAGCGCCAGCGTGGCGAACAGCACCAACCCGACGATGAAGATGAACACATTGCCGGCAACGAAGTTGCGGTCCTTGAAGAGTGCCGGACTCACGAAACGTTGTTCGGTCGTGGTCAGCATGTGAATGACGAACAAATAGAACGCGACCGCCGCAACGGTGGCTTCGATCCAGATTTCCGTCGAACTGAACCAGTCCTTCAGCTGGCCGCGATCGAGCATAATTTGAAAGGAAGCTATCGCCACACTCAGCGCGGCAAACCCGAAGAAATCGAAACGCGACTTGGCGATAGGCGCCTCGGGAAGAAAACTCAAGATACCGAGGAATGCCATAATCCCGAACGGCACGTTGATATAAAACACCCAGCGCCAATTGTAGTTCTCGGTCAACCAGCCGCCGAGGGCGGGACCGATGATGGGACCCAAGGTCACGCCCATGACCCAAACGGCCATCGCGCGCGCATGACGGTCGGGCGGGTTGATGTCGAGCAGCACCGCCTGCGACAGCGGGACCAG
>Ga0210398_10000697_pt1 | contig 37274 bp, 38 predicted proteins | sample IncBWC4OmetaG_FD_161047 | JGI IMG/M metagenome (GOLD analysis project Ga0210398, IMG submission 161047) | Forest soil microbial communities from Barre Woods Harvard Forest LTER site, Petersham, Massachusetts, United States - Inc-BW-C-4-O | ecosystem: Environmental > Terrestrial > Soil >... | reverse complement strand
ACGTGGACCTCTCGAAAGGTCACCTTACGGAACCAATCCTTTACTCTCGAGGAATTCGTGGGCAACATCTTTCGGGTCGCGGTGCTCGCCGTCGAGTGCGTAATTTAACTTCTGCATCTCTTGATCGGAAATCTTGCCACCGAGCGCATCGATCGCCTGGGACAGCTCCGGATGCTGCTGCAAGGTAGGCTGCCTGATTACCGCAACCGCCTCGTAGGGAGGAAAATAATGCCGATCATCTTCGAGGACCGATAAGTCGAAGGCGAGAATGAGGCCATCCGTGGCGTTGCCCGCAGCCATATCAATCTGATGGTCTTTTAACGCTGGGGCGAGCAGCCCCAGATCCATGATCCGAGGTGGAGTGGCGAAGCGGAGGCCATAGCTTGCCGCTAGTCCGCGATATCCGTCGGGACGCTCCATGAACTCATAGCCAAATCCAGCGCGCCATTGCGGAGCAAACGCGGCTGCCTGCGATAAGCTCTTCAGTTTCAGGCGGCGTGCGTCCTCCCCCCGGATTTCCATGGCAAAGGTATTGTTGAATCCCAATGGCGGACCGAGAGTAAGGCCGAAGCGCGTTTCATACTCACTTTTGACCTGCTGATAAACCTGCTCCCGGTCGCCAACAACTTTCTGCTTGAGGATGGCGGTAAGGGCGGTACCGGTGTATTCCGGATAGATGTCGATGCGGCCCGCCAGTATTGCCTGCTGGCAAATATAGGATCCGGCGAGATAGAAGCGCCGTTCGACTTTCAAATGGGTACGCGATTCGATCAGCTCGGCCATGAGCTCGGCCAGCATCAGAGACTCGGTAAAGTTCTTCGAACCAATCACAATGCGATCAGAAGATGATGGCGCACACGAGGACAAAAACAGAGCGAGCAGAATTAGGCCGAGAGTGGTCTTTCGCCAGGGTGCGGGAAACTGCGCTGGCCGATGCGGTTTCATCGCGGGCGCAGACGCCTCTCGACCCATCCCAGGCCGAAATCCGCAGACAACGCCAGGATTGCGGCAGGAATCGCTCCGGCCAGGATGAGTTCGTTGTTCACCATCGCGAGACCGCGAAAAATGAACTCGCCGAGTCCTCCGGCGCCGATTGCCGCTGCAATGGTGGCGAGTCCAATCGAGACCACGACCGCTACCCGGACGCCCGAAAGAATCACACTCACCGCCAGCGGCAACTCCACCTGGAACAACAGCTGGCGATCGGTAAGTCCCATTCCCCGCCCAGCTTCGACAACGAATGGATCCACCCCGCGGATTCCCGTGTAGGTGTTGCGAATGATAGGCAAGAGGGCATAGAGAGTGAGCGCCAGGATTGCCAGCCGATCGGCACGGGCGCCGATCCACGGCACGGGCAGCAAGAAACCGAAGAGCGCCAGACTTGGAACCGTCTGAATGATGTTCGCAGTTCCCAGTACCGGCTTGTTCCAAACCGGATAGTGAGCGCTCAGTATGCCCAGCGGTATGCCGATCAGTACCGCGAACAAGGTGGAGATTCCGACCAGCCACAGGTGTCCGAGTGTGAGTTCCAGAATCTCTTCGTGGTTCTGGAAGAAGTAGTGAACGACATTCATGGCGTGCCTCGATTTATTACCGAGTCCAGTCCGTCTCCACAGGCTTGCACATAGGCGGCAGCAAGTGGGTCTTTGGACTGCAAGAAATCCTGCGGGGAAAGAACGGCAACCAATCGGCCAGCCTCCATGAGCGCGATCCGCGAGCCCAGACGCAGCGCTTCGCGTAAATCGTGCGTGACGAAGACTACCGTTTTCTGCAATCGCTGCTGGAGGGCGCGGAACTCGCGCTGTAACTGGTCACGGGTAAGCGCGTCGAGGGCACCAAAAGGCTCATCCATCAGCAGGATCGGCGGATCGGCGGCTAGAGCTCGAGCCACTCCCACCCGCTGCCGCTGTCCGCCTGAGAGCTGGTGGGGATAGCGCGAACGGATCTGCGAATCGAGCCCGACCAGTTGCAACAATTCTTCAACCCGTAACCGAATGCGGTCAGCCGGCCAGCCTTCGATCCGGGGGACAAGACCGATATTGCGTTCCACCGTGAGATGCGGCAATAAGCCAACGTCCTGGATGACATAGCCCATGCCGCGCCGCAGGCGAATCACATCGCTCTCTGCGGTAAGACCGCCATTCACGCGAATTTCTCCGGCGCTCGGGGTTAGCAGACGATTGACCAACTTCAGCGTAGTGGTCTTGCCCGAACCGCTGCGCCCCAGCAGGATCAGAGTTTCGCCGGGTTGCACTTCGAGATTCAGGTCGTGAAGTAACGGCCGCCCATTCGGAAGCGTGTAGGCTACGCCGCGAAATTCAATCACCGGTCCATTGGCAGGAACGCGTTCCATGTTTGATCGTATCGAAAGAATACCGGAGTTGGCTGGCCCAGCACAGCCATGCGTCCCGGGCGCTGCTCACTTTGCGACTCGCTCTGCAAAACTTCGTCGCGCAGCGCCTGGGCACAGTCCGCCCGGCTCACGAAGGGGAACAAGCCCAGCGCGACGAAACACAGGTCCGCCGCTCGCAGCCATAGCCAGAAAATATCCTGGACAACTTGTTTCGCACCGCACCCCAGACCTTCCAGCCGAAACCTCAGCAATATTTAGGAATGGGGCGTATACTGAAGACCTTGACCTCGAAGACACCCTAACAGCACGTTGCGCCTTCGCGATTGAGAACACTCTCTGAAAGGCGACCGACGTGTTCAACCTGAGGATCTCCGAAAGTCCCTCCTCTCGATTCTTGGACAGCGGTTTCACAGAACGGGCATGCAGGATGGTTCAAGTCTGAGTTGACAGCTCTTCATTGTGAGCTCCGCGTGCCGCCGAACCGTGCCAGTGCGGGCGAGTAGTCTGCCGGGAGTAGCGCAGGTTTCTAACCTTAACCAGAACGGCAGGAGAGAGAAATGTCGGGAATCAACGGTGACAAAGCTAGGTTTAACCGGCGCCGCAGGCAGAAGATCAGCCGCCGCCTGAGCAATCAGAAAATGCTGAAGGCTCTGGCGGAGAAGCACCTGACACCCCCCGCCGCGGCGACCAATCTCAAGGGGAACGTGGCATGACCACGCCCGTCATCGCATTACCAATGTCGGCCGCCGAGGGCAGTTCCGTGAAGAAGAAGCGGGTGCTCCTGCTGGACGCGTCGCAGACAAAACGGGATTTGCGGGCCGAGGTAATGAGAAAACTTGGCATCGAGGTGGATTGCGCGGCCGATCTGCTCGAGGCTCGATGCTGGTGGCGAGCCGATTTATATAATCTGGTACTGATTAACGGCATCGAGGAAACCGAAGATCGGGATAAATTCTGCACCGACATTCGCAGCGCGACTCCACCGCAAAGAATCGCCTTTTTCGTTGGCGGACCGGAATACCTCGCGCGCGCGCCGCAATCTGACGGTGCCCTTGCGGCCGAGGATGCTGACGCTCTTCAGAAGGAAATGGTCGCCGCTCTGCTCGCCCAGTCTTCGCCACATGCATCGCAGCGCTGGGGAATCCTGGAAGCTTGCAAGCGCATTTCCTCGGTTCGATCGGTCAGCGAAGCTCGTTCGCGTGCCGTCCGGGAGACGCCGCGACCATCGCGCTGGGCCGAAGCCATCGAACACCACTCCGCTCCCGAAGAAATTCGCTCTCAACCCACCTTTGCAAGAACCATCACAGCAGAAAGAGAAGGACTCGTATGAAGAACCTGTATGTTGGCAATTTACCCCACAGCACAACCGAGGCGGAACTTCGTGGAGTGTTTGAGGCGCACGGCGCCGTCGAGAAAGTGAGCATTGTTACCGATCGGGAAACCGGCCGTGCGCGCGGTTTCGCCTTTGTTGAAATGACGAACCCGGCAGAAGCAGACAAAGCTGTGGCCGCCCTGAATGGCAAAGAGCTGGGTGGGCGCGCGTTGAAAATTAACGAAGCAAAACCGAAGACCGATTCCCCGCGCGGCGGTGGAGGCGGAAAGCGCTTCGGTGGTGGAGGCGGCGGAAGTCGCGATGATTATCAGGGGCACGCACGTCAGCCCCGCGAACCGCGCTGGTAGTAAGCAGGAGCAACTTGCAGGCTCAGGCGGTCCGCCGCCTGGTCGTTTGAGCGACGTGCTTGCCGTGCTTTGAGCTTGCATAAGAACGAAATGCAACGAGCGCCAGCTGCGATTGCAAAAATTTGATAACGGGAGATGGGCATGCCAGGACGAGGTCGATCAAGCTTTACTAAACGCCAGAAAGAACACACGAGACAACAAAAACAGCGCGACAAAGCGGAGCGCAGGATTCAACGCAAAACCGAGGAGCCCTTGGGAACGTCGAGCGATTCGAACGAACTGGATTTGAGCGAGTTGCAACGGCACGCCGCCGAGCAGGCAGCTCTTTTCCAAATGGGAGCCGACGACGGCGATATTTCGAGCATTCCCCGCGAACCCAGTCCGGAAAAGACGGAACCGTAGCGCTTTGCTTAGCATTCGAAGATGGAGGGCGCGTCCCGAGGACGCGCCCCCTTTGTTTTAGGGGACGATTTCCGGTTTGAGACTCAGGCGAAAACTTCGCCGGGCATCCTGGTCAGAGTGCGGCTGGCCAGCGTATTTTGTACAGCGCTCTCCCGGCGCTCTGCGTTTAACCAATCCACCTGCTTACGCTCGATGCGCAGCTTCAGAGTGCGCTCGATGTGACGCAGTTCAATCACCTCACCCCCCGCCACTAAACTGGAGGCCAGTCCTTCCGATCCGGCTCGGCCGGTGCGTCCAACCCGATGGATAAAATCCTCGGCCATCTTAGGCAGGTCGTAGTTGATCACGTGCGCGACGTCGTCGATATGCAAGCCGCGCGCGGCAACATCGGTTGCCACCAATACCTGGTAGCGTCCCTGCTGAAATCCGCTGAGCGCCGCGTTGCGCTGGGATTGGGAACGGTCACCGTGAATCATCGCGGCGGAAAATCCCTCGCGCACCAGTTCCTTCGCCAGCCGTTCCGTGCCTCGTTTCGTGCGGGCAAAGATGAGCGTTTGGCCTTTCTCACCGTAGAGTAACTGCCGCAGAACATCTGGCTTTTGCAGGTCGTACTTCGTAAGCTTGCAGTCGAACACTTTCCACCGGCTTCAATACTGAGCCGACCGCCACACGTACAGGATTCCGCATCGCATCGTTGACCAGACCGGCGACGGATTGCTCCATGGTGGCGGAGAAACACAGGGTCTGCCGTTGCTGTGGCAACACCGCGAGGATGCGGCGAATCGCGGGTAGGAATCCCATGTCGAGCATGCGATCCGCCTCATCGAGGACAAGAATCTTGATCTCGCGCAAGTCAATCAGCCGCCGGCTGATAAAGTCCTGCAAGCGACCTGGCGTCGCGATCACCAAAGAAGAACCGCTCCGCACCGCCTGAATCTGCGATTTCTCGGAGACGCCGCCGATCACCAGTGCGGCCTTCGAGAGCTGCTTGCCCCGTAGTTTTTCGTATTCCTCGTTGACTTGAATCGCCAACTCACGCGTGGGCAGCAAAACCAGTACGCGCACTTTTTGCGACGGTTCGCGCTGCAACATTTCGATCACCGGGATCAGAAATGCCAGCGTCTTGCCAGTACCGGTCTGGGCCGTTGCCAGCACGTCTTTGCCTGCAAGAGCACAAGGAATCGCCTGCTCTTGAATCGGCGTAGGAGTAATAAATTGAGCTGTCGCCAGCCTCTGCTGCAAAGCAGAAGATAGCGGTAGTTCTGTAAAGCTCGTCATTCGTAATTTTCTTTCTGGAGAGGCTGATCTCACTCTGAATACACGTATTGCGAGTACCCATGCCACTCTGGTTTTTTGATTTGACGCTGAATAAACGGCGGGCAGGAAAAGCGGAGATGAATCTTGATCCAACAGGATCACCGCGTCACGAGCAAACCGTGGCAGTAGCGTTGAACACCATTATAGCACGGATTAACTATTTCGATAACAGTTACGAAAGATTAACTCCAGACGCTGCTCTATACCTCGAAGACGCGATAGACGGACGGGGGTTCTTGCGCCTGCAGCAGAGAGATCGCCACATTGTGCACCGCGACTCCACTGGTGGTACGGCCGTCGGTTTTCCCATGGTGGGCGTGGCCATGCACGACCAAATCCGCTCCGTGACGATCCACCACTTCCCCCAGCCGGGAGGTTCCCATGAAGGGAAAGATCTCGGGCGCCTCCCCCTGCACGGTCTCTAGAATCGGCGAATAATGCAGAACCACGATCCGCTTCGGGGTGCGCAATTGGGACATCGCGCGCTCAAGTTTGAGGGCTTCATCCACCGACGCCCGCACGAAGTCCTTGATCTCACGCTCCCCGAATGCGGTCAGGATTCCGCGTCCAAATCCGCCCACGAATCCCTTCGTTCCGGCAAACCCGACTCCGTCTCTCTCGTACGCACTGCCATCGAGGAGCTTAACCCCGGAAGCGATCGTCATACGAGCCAGTTCCGCCTCCTTCCCGCTTTCGTAGTCGTGATTGCCGAGCACTGCGATGGTAGGCAAACGCAGACGCACCAGGACGTTCAGCAATGGCTCCATCTCTTCGGGTTGGCCGTAGTTGGTCAGATCGCCGGCCAGCACCAGCACATCGGCCTCGTCGCGCACCCGCTCGAACTGGTCTTTGAGCTTGGCGTAGCTCTGGGGTGTGAAGTGCAGATCCGCGGTGGCCGCAATTCTCATGAGCTTAACGAAGACCGGTGCTGTGCCTTGACACACATTCGGGAATGGCTCCAATTTGCGCTAGGCGTTGCTTGCGTTTTTCTTCCACCAGGTTCTCTAATTGCCACTCGTTGACGTCGATCGCGAACATATTTTCATCCACGAGACTTCCTCGGAAGGCGGCGTTGGATGGCGGTTGTGCGATCTGCTCTTCGAAGCGCCGCAATAGCCGGCGCCATATTGTTTCAGGAACATAGTGAGTGTGCGCAGGATATACATATCGGAAGAGCAGCAAAGACCACAAGAGCATTTCCCAGTGTTCGCCGACCAGTTGCAATTCCCGCTCCCAATCAAACGAACCGTAAGTCCCGTAAATCACATGCGCAATATCGGCCCCGTCGAAGCGTTCTCGCTTGGCCACAAAAATCTTGGAAGCCACTAATTCCTCGGGGGCCAGGACTCGAGTCCGCACTTGATGAACCATGGCTGGACTGGCCCGCTCCATCCAGGAATCTTCCACCACGATCACTCCGTTGCTCATTCCGGTGATCATATCCACGAAGAATTCACCTTTGCGAGCTTTTGCGAGCCATACCGGATCGCAGACCACACAATCGAACCCGCGCTGGCGGAGGTATGGAAAAACCTCGCAAGAAGTCTTCGCGGTCATAAAAAGATCAAGATCTTTGGTGAAGCGGCAGATTCCGGTGTGCGCGCGGAGCGCAAAAGCGCCAGAAACGGCGAAGGGTACCTGCCTCTCCTCGAGCGCGGTCAGAACTTCGCGAAACAGCGCGGCTTGTTCTTCGGGAACATCGGTGGGAATCGAGGAGGTTACTGGAAGGTCCTCCGATCCCGGCGACGCCATGGGCGATTCCGACATGGAGCTTGGATGTGCCTCTCCTGCCTGCGGTTGTTAGGACAGATGAGTTAGGAGGGGTGAATTCAAATTGCAGAGGGGCTGAACATGACATCTGAGGATCCCAGGCTCGCGCAGCTTTCGGCACTATGGGGCGAAGGGGCGAGAAACAGGGCTTTGCAGCAACCGCAGCCTTGCCCGAATTTTCGCGACGATTTCCGACGGAGATTTGTCGACATCGATTACGACCGCGCATTTCGGATCTTCCAGTGCCTCCAATTGACTCGCGAGCATTTTTTCCGTCATGAAATGTCCATGCCGCTCCCGCAATCGCTGCCTCAGCAACTCTGGGGTCGCCCTCAGATAGATCAGAATCACTTCCTGCGCGACCCTCAATTCCTCCCGATAGACGCGCTTCAATGCAGAACAAGCCAGCACTGTATTGTTTCCCGCCTTAATCCAGGCGCTAATCATGGAACGCAGAGTTTCCAACCACGGGGCACGGTCGGCGTCGGTGAGCGGAATTCCGTCCCGCATCTTCTCCACATTCGCGGCGGGATGGTAGTCATCCGCGTCCACGAACTCCCATCCCAGCTCAGAAGCCAGCAATCGCCCGACCGTCGTCTTCCCTGCCCCGGAAACTCCCATCAGCACAATAACCACACTTCCCCCATGTTTCAGTACTCAGCGCGCAATTTTACCCGGGCTGAGTAATGACCGATGATCGTCAGCCTGGCACCTGAGTTGAAAACAACCTGTCTCCTATCGAGGAAAACCCAAAATGGCGGTAGACTAGATCCATCGTTGGCAGATCGGCACATGTTGGTAGAGGTCGCCAAGCCGGTTACTCTGGTTGCTTGCATCCTATCCTTGCTCGCCGTGTTCCATACCGCTTTCCTCGCTCCCTTCAGTGACATCGATCAGCGGATCTATGACACTCTCGCCCGCCTAGCCCTGGCGGCTACCACCTGTCTGATCAGCGGATTGATTTTTCGCCAGACGACGCCACCGCCGCACGCGGGTAGCACACGCCTTACGGCCACACTTCCCGTCCAGGTATTCTGCTGGGCTTCGGGCACCATGCTCATTCTTTTCGTCGTTTCCTGGTACCTGGAGAGCCACTGCATTTTCTATCGGGATGTGCGGTTCTGATTTCCGGGGAACTTCGGTTAAGACTATTTCGCTGGCGGACCCTGAACGACTTCCACCAGGTCGGCGGGCCGGATCCATTTGGCGAACGCGGCTCGAACCTCTTCGGCAGAGAGCGCCCGGTATTTTGCTGCAGCCCGCACCGGTTCATCCAGTGGCAGCCCTACTAGCGCACGCGCCAGCAACCCATCGGCAATCTGCGACTCGCTGGCTTCGCCCAGAGGAAGCTGCCGAAGAAGCATCGCACGGGCTTGTTGCATCTCGCCAGGACTCGGTGCGGCAGTCTGCATCGCCGTGAGATCCTGTTCAATTAATGCGCGGGCCTTCGGCACATTTACGGGATCGGCACCGAAGGAGACGCTGAAGCTGGTGCGAGTGCGACCCGCATCCAGAGATTCGTCCACGTTGTAGACGTAACCGGTTTTTTCGCGAAGATCGCGATAGAGGCGCGTGGCATAAAATCCGCCGCCCAAGATATGGTTCGCCAGCTCCAGCGGATAATAGTCGGGGTGAAAACGATTGATGGGCAGCTCTTCCGCCAACGTTGCCTGGTCCTGAAGGCGCGTAGGGTCCGGTACCGTGCTCGCCGTCGCATGGTTCCGCGACACCGGCGGGAGATCCACTTCTGGCGTTGGACCCGCGGCGTTCCAGCTTCCGAACCAGCGGACGATTTCCTGTTTCGCCTCTTCCGGAGAAATGTCGCCGATGACAACAATCGTGGTGAGATCAGGGCGGAAGGTTTTGCGATAGTAAGTCTGCACCTCCTCGAGCGTCAGCGAAGAGATTTTCTCAGGCGTGGCTTGGCGCAGTTCCGGATCGCCCGCCGGCAGAAGTCCTTCCAGCAATGCGCGACTCGCGCGGTAGTCGGGACTCTGCAGGAGGCCGGCCACGGAATCTGCCGTCTGTTGCTGCACCACCTTGAATGCCTCCTCGGGAAGCGCCGGGTTCAGTTCGTTTTCAGCGAGCAGTTGCACGCCGCGAGATAAAAATTGCTTAAGCACTTGCAGTTGGAACGTCGCGCCGGCGCTTTCCGTGGCAGCAATATCATCCAGCGATTTTTGAAAGGCCAGCCGATCAAGAGTGGTCGTGCCATAGGAGAACAGACCGTCGAGCACACTGGCGACGCCTTCTTGTCCGGGAGGAACCTCCAACACCGGCTGATGACGTATCTCTCCTGTGATGGTGATGGTCGGAGTGAGGCTCTCGGTTTCCACAATCAAACGAATGCCGTTTGCGAGCGTGCTTTCGACCGGATGGAGATTCCACGTCGGAATCGCAACCGCCTTGGTCAGCGAATCCGCCCACGCTGGTAACGGCACTGGCTTGGTGGGAGTGGCAGTGACCTTTTCTGTGCCACCAAATCCCTTGCTCGCCATTGCTTGACCCGAAGGCTCAGGGACCAAGGTGGCGACGACGGCATTCTGGTTGAGCAGATACTGCTGAGCGACGCGGTTCACATCTTGCACGGTCAGGTTCTGAACAGCCTCTACATCCTCCTCGGGAGAATTGCGACCCTCGGCGGCAAGAGCATCCGACCAGAGCGAGGCCAGGCCAGGAATGGAGTTGCGTTCAAACTCGAACGAGGCGACTTCGCTGCGCTTGGCCGCTTCCACAAGATCAGGAGGAACGCCATTCTTGGCATAATTGCCCAGGATGGTTTCCAATGCGTGCTCGATATTGGTTGGGTTCGCGCCGGTCGGGATCGCCGCGTAAGCAAAGGCCGCGCCCGCCTTGCGGTAAGTCTCGCTGAACTCGAATCCGGCGTCGAGAGCCTTTCCTTCGGGAACGAGCCCGTAGATAGCAGCTCGCTGGCTGGCCAGAACATCGCTCAACACGCGGCTTGCGGCATAGTCGGGACTGTCCGTACCGGGCATGCGGTACGCGACGATGCTGATGGTGTAGGGATAATCACTCGGAAGCGTGAAGTGTTCCGCTTTAACGGGCTGAAGATGAATCTCGGGGTGCGGCGGGATGTTCTTTCTCGGGATGTCGCTATAAAGCTGCCTGATCGTCGCCATGACTCGTGCCGGCTCGACTTGTCCGGTAATCACGAGAATCGCGTTGTTGGGCGCGTACCACTTCTCCTGAAATCTCTTCAGCATGGCGCCCGTGGTGGCGTCGAAAGAGGGCCGCGTGCCAAGCGCATCGTGTTCGTAGGGCGTGCCCACGAACATATCGTGATTCATGCGCACGAGAAATTTGTAAGTCGGATTGGAGAGGTCGCGCGAAACTTCCTGCTCGATGGCACCTCGCTCTTGCTGCCATTGTGCCTGCGAGTCAGCCATGTCGCGCATGCAGTTAGCGTCGGCGTGGAGAGCACTGTCCAGATCCTGGGCAGGGACGGTTTCGAAAAACTGGGTGATGTTCTGCTGGGTTTCTGCATCGTTATCGCCGCCGAGCTGGGCAAAAATCGCGGCGATCTGGTCGGCGGAAAGATCCGAGCAGCCGCGAAACGCCATGTGCTCCTGGGCATGGGCCAGCCCGGGAAAGCCGGCGGGTGTCTCATCTCCGCCCACCAGGTAGTTTTCCTCTACCGTTACTACGGGAGCCAGATCATTGCGGACAAGCACCACCCGCAGTCCGTTCGGCAAAGTGTAGCGGCTCACATCCGAGGGCGAGGACTTGGACAGAGAAATATTCTGTGCCCCGCAGACCGCCGCGAGCAGGCACAAACGAAGGGGAAGAACATATGATCGAATGAACACGGGAATCCGTAGCAACTGCTTTCGTTTGTACGGAACTGCGGCCTCGCGTGATTTTACAGCTCTCTGTGCTTAGAGTGTCGATGCTGGAGAGAGGTTGCAGAGATAGCCGAGCCACGGACTGTACCTGGCGAAGTAATTTCACTTGCCAAGGAGGTTCCCAGGCACAACTATCCGACATCTGACTGATGAAGCGGACACCGTCTCCGGTCCTTGCGGGAAAGATCTTTAAGTCTCGGAATCAGGGTCGCCTTTGCTAGATATTCGAATCGAGCACAACTAGGCTCTTTCTTTCTTGCCCACCGGTATATTTACACCCAAAGACGTCCGGCCAATTTATCCAAATCTGCGGGGTTGGACCCACTTTTCGAGAAGGCCAAAACTCATAATTAACAGAGGACTCACCGGCAGCGACTTCTTTATGTCGCCTGCCGCCAAAAGGCACGTCGGCGGAATCTTCTCAAAAGCGAAATCGACCACACCTATCTGGTCGGCAGCCCGGTCGTACGCGAACGGGCAGAACATTGGTCGCTCCATCAGGACACCGTACCCACCGCGATGCCCTAAGGCGGAGTCGACTCCGCTCGAATTCAGTTCGACCGGCGCGAGCGGCGTCCAGGGTTTTCACCGTGTCAAAAACGCAACCGATCCCGGTTTGCGGCATCCCATACAGGTATGGAAGTGCGCTAAGAGCACAAATCGCCTTCGCAGTCCCGCCCTTCATAGCCTGACCCTTTCCGCTGCGAAGGCGAGCTTTGCTCTCACGCACACGACAACAGCCGGTTGTGATTCGACGGGGGATGCCGACCATCATCCAACGCAGAGGTCGAAACTGATGGTGATAAATTGACGGCGATGCGCATTCTTTTCCTCGACCTTGGCGCGGAGTCTGCTCAACAGGCCGAGCTGGCCTTATCCGGTCAGGGCTATGAAATCACCACAGGGCGCGGCTTGACGGTGGATGAGATTCTCGCTCGTTCCCCCGAAGTCCTGATCACAGAAGCCACACCGTCGGACCTCAGCTGCTGCGGTTTGATCAGCCAAATCAAGTCGGGCCCTGATCCGCAAGTTCTCAAGATTGTCATGATTGTTCAAGGTGGCGCGCTGGAGCGTGCCCGGGCACTGGATTTGCAGGCTGACGAAGTTATCTCTTTTCCGTTTGAACCGCTGGAATTCGCGGCCAGGGTCAGAGCCCAGTTTCGTGAGAGACAGCCGAAGCTGGATCTCGAGGCCAAGCTGAACGATGCATTGCAAAGGGAGCAGCTGGCGGAGAACGCGGTGAAAGCCTTGAGTGGCGGCGAGAATGCCCGGCGGCGCTCTTGGCCGCTTCTGGTTCTCAGCGCGGCCGTGGTTCTGGCAGCCATCGTAACCGTCATTTCAACCCGGCACAGTCGGAAGTATGCGCTCCAACTCAAAGCTGAGGTGGCGCAACTGAACGGGGGAATTCTCCAACAGGGGGAACTCCTGCGCCGCGCGGAACTCGCACGTGCAGCCATCACCGCAAGCGACACGTCAGGAACTCGCGAGTCTTTGAAGGCGCAGACCGAGGAGATTCGCAAGAAGATAGCCGCAGACGGCAATGGGGACGACGCATCCCTCAAGGGCCAACTTCGGGAGACTCAGAATCGCCTAAACCGGCTCGAGAATGAGGGCCGAGTCGCGGAGACGATTGTTCACACCTATGGACCAAGTGTTTGCTTGCTGCACGTGATCGTGGAGTTTCGTGATAAAGATTCCGAGAAGTTGATTCGCATCGCCACAGATGCCGCGGGTCGCCCGCAGGTGGACGATAAGGGGATGGTTTCTCTCGACCCAGACGGGACGGGACCACCCCTGCAGCTTGACGTCTTTGGCACAGGATTCCTGGTTGCCCGCGACGGACGGCTCCTCACGAATCATCACGTCGCCGAGCCCTGGTGGAGCAACGAGGAACTGAAGCAACTCCTCGACCGGGGCGCTGTCGCCTTCGCCGCGTCATACATGGCGTACTTCCCTGGGACGCCGGAAGGCATCGCGGCGAATCTCGACAGAATTTCGCCGCACGCTGACTTGGCAATTCTCAGGCTAACCGCCGCAGCTCCACTTCACGCCGCACTCTTGAACCTTGATGACCGGAGTGAAGCCAGTGTGACGGGCGATCCGGTCGTTCTGATTGGCTACCCTACGGGCATCGAAGGCATCCTCGCTCGTGCGGGAAGCGACGTCACCCAAGGAGTGGCGGAAAACGCCCACGAAGTAACCCAGATTGTTTCGCAGTTGGCCGAGCAACACCTCATTCGGCCGACCACCACTCAGGGCCACATCGGAGATGTCTTAAAAGACAAGATTGTTTACGATGCCGCGACAACCTCCGGCGGTTCCGGCGGACCGCTCTTCAATCGCGACGGCAAGGTCATTGGCGTCAACTTCGCCATGCTGAATGATTTTGGCGGCTCAAACTTGGCGGTTCCTATCCGTTATGCCGATGAGTTGCTGAAGTAAACCCCACCCGAGCAAACGGGATCCCAACACGGTTTGCCCGAATCTGCCGACTGTGCCCGGCATCAATCTGCCGACATCAGTTCGTTCTACATGGCTCAAATCCGGCCCAGGACCAGCAGAATGATAACGACAAAAAGGATCAGCCCCACACCCCCGGTTGGTGCGTAACCCCAGTCCCGACTATGCGACCAGCGTGGCAGCGCTCCCATTAGTGCCAAAATCAGAACCACGATCAGTATGGTTCCAAGCATGTTGTGCTCCTTTTTCTTTGCGATGGGGGGCAAGGCGCAGGCCCCGGCCCCGGCCCGCGCCTTTTGGTGAACCGTAAATCGCTCTACAGCGTGACGTTGATTGCCAGGTTCACACCCGGATACATGGGGTTACACAGGTAATACATACCGTCGATTTCGACCACAAAAACGTCTTGTGTGTAGAGCCAGTTGCTTGGCCACGCGCCACCGAATCCGAACCAATAGCCGCCGTACTGGAATCGGCCACTGCTGTACTCGCCCTGGTTGACGCGAAACCTGTGTTCGCGTCCGAAGTTGGCCTTGTACCGGTCGGCGGGAATGCGGCCACCAGCGGCGTGCCGTTGGTTCTGTTCAGGCTTAGCCTGTTGCCGCGCGTTTTTCTCTTCCGGCTTGTTGTTCTTCTCTTGCTGTGCGTTCCTCTCCTCTGGCTTGGCGGATTTCTCCGGTTGCGTCCTCTTCTCTTCCTGCGCAGCCTTGCCTTTATTTTCTTCCTGTTGGCCGTTCTGTTCTTGTTGTGCGTATGCCGGAATACCGATTCCGAGGGACAAAGAGAGAACCGCTGTGCTGACAGCTCCAACGAGTTTCATGACGTGATGCCCCCATCATCGAACGCTGTTTTTGATCCTTTTTCTTACTGCAAGCTTCCCGTGGTGGCATTGACCGGGCTGCCGATGGCGTCGCCGGACACGAGAAGTTCTACTCTGCGGTTTTGCTGCCGTCCGGCAGAGTTGTCGTTGGAGGCTACCGGCAAGGTATTCCCGAAACCTCGGGCCGAAACCGAATTCGTGGCTACGCCCTGCTGAACCAGATAATCGCGTACTGATCCCGCCCGATTCTCCGATAGCGCTTGGTTCATGGTATCGCCGCCAACGTTATCGGTGTATCCGCCGACTTGAATGTTGAGTCCAGGATAGGCGAGCAGAATGCCGGCCACCTTTGCCAGCTTCTCGCGCGCGCCCGGCTTCAACGAATACTTTCCGGTGTCAAACAGAACATCGGACATGCTGACGATGAGCCCGCGTGCGCTGTCGCGAGTCTGAAGAATGGAATTCAGTTGCTCGGACAACTTTGCTCGCATGGCTGCCTTGTCGGTCTCGGCTTGCTGGGCGCCCATCTGTGCTTGTTGTGCCGCCAAGCGGGATCGTTCAGCATCCGCCTGCGCCGCCGAAATTGCGTTGGCGGAGGCGGCCTGGCTATCTGCCATATCGGATTGAGCCTTCGCGGTCGCAGCTTGTGCCTGTTCCTTCTGTCGGCGAGCATCCTCTGCTTGCTGTTGCGACTGCGCCTGTGCGTCGGCCGAATCCTGGCGTTCATTGGCCAGCCGTACTTCTTCCATTTTCTTGACTGCGATGGCGCGCGCGTCTTCGGCAGTCTGCACCGCTTCGCGAGAGACTGAGATCAGTGGCTTTTTATCAATGTGCTTGTCTGTGGCATAGCCGTCGGCATGGTCCATCAGCTTAACCGCGCGCTGATAGCTGTCCCTGGCATATCGCTCGGCCCCCTCGGATTGAGCGATGCGCAATGCATTCCGCGCCTCAAAGAATTCCAGAGGCAACTTGGCATTCATGATCACGGGATCAAACTTGTAGCCGGTGGGAATATAGCCGCCGCGTTCCATCAGTTCGTACTTTGCATTAACAGCTTCCGTAGTGCCCTTGGTCTCTTGGCGAACCACGTTTTCGAGAATCACCACATTGCTGGGCTGCCGAACGGCGTAGTACGGCTCCGCGGTGACAATCAGAGCGAATGCCTGAAGATCCGTGGTGACGCTGAGTTTGCTGCGATGGTTGCCGCCGAGCAGGACTTCCCCCAGGTTCACGGCGCGGCCTTCGGGCGAAATCGCCCACAGAACATAGGTCAGGTATTCATTGCCGAAGGTCGTCGGCTTTTGCAGATTGCCAAATTCCGCTGCGATCGCAATGGATCCGCGCTTGCTGTTCACTTCCGCTACGCCGTTCGCAGAGGGCATCAGGTCAGTGCCGGCAAAATCCAGCTTCGAAGATCCGCTGCGATGCTCGTAGTTGACCGCTTGCACACTGCGGCTGATCACGGTTACTCGGAAGGTTGGCGTCGCACTCATCGGCTCGACGTTGGTTTGAGAACTGGTTTGAGCCAGCGCAGGGAAAGTCAGTACGATGGTTGCGACGAGCAAAAGCGTTTTCTTCACATTATCTCCTTGTGGCAGAAATCTGCCGTGTTGCATTCCTATAGAGTTTGGCCCTTCGTGATGTATCGCGCTCGGCATCACACCTCATCCTCTTCCCAGACGGACACCCGAAAGCGAGTGAAACAGTCCAAAAACGTTGAGCAGCCAAAGAACCACGGCAATCACCACAACGCCGTTCAGAATGGACTTGATGGATGACTGCATGGGGATGAAGCGATTCACCAGCCACAGGAGAACACCCACCACGATGAGAACCTCCACGAGTTGAAGTAAAGGCATAATTTGTTTCCTTCCTGTTCCCGGGCTAATCCCTCCTCGTCCGCCTGGAGATGTTTGCCCTGATTTCGATTTTCGGGAACTCTGAGAGTCGAATCGTATCAGCCGCAAGGTTTGGCAGCCTGCGTACGGATGAGAAATTCCGATTGGCCGCGACTCCAGCTTAAGAATGAGAGCTGCGAATCAAAGCTCGCGGCTCGCACTCACAGTCAGTAAAGCCAGAATGACAGGTCCAGAGTAAGGCGTCTGAGCAAGATAGCTCACAAGTGAAAATCAAGATTTAATGCCGAGAGCCGGACTGGTGACTATTGAACATCTTGCTGGCGAGCAACCGTGCATCGTGTAACCATGAAAATGAAAGAGAAACTGATCTTGGCAGTTCATGGTCCTACCTGGGGCGCGAAGCCCGGCGAAAATGTGCGCTTAGAACCGGCCTGGCGCGCACTGAACCGCATCGGGATCGGCGTTTGGCGGGCTCGGAAGGGTGAATGGCCGGGTGTCAGGCCAGCGCGGGTTCGGCGAGAGTTGAACCGAGACGCTCAAAGGCGTGGTTCACCGCCGCGACGGCCGCTGCACCTTCCTCTAAAGTGGGAGTGCATATCTGGAGCAATCCTTGCCGGCCAAGGTTCGGCGGCAGTGTGAACGCGTCCTGGTGCTGCATGACAAATCCCAGAATGTGGGCTAAGCCCTCCGACTGGTATCCATTATCAAAGCTGATACCGTTGTCGTGAAATGTAGTAGGCGACATCCAGTACTCACAAGCCAGAAGCCAATGGCCCCGGGTTATGGATGCCCAGACCTTCAGATAGTTCAAGGTGCCACCGGGAGCGAAGCCGTATTCAATATGAATCAAGCCCGCCTCGGTTCCGTGCATCAAGTCTGCCCACGACACGACAATGGCAGACTCAAGAATTTGGTCGAGACCCTGATTTCCGTCAAGTGCCATAAACTCGCCCTCCGGCTTTCTTAGCTGCGCTCACCCCTCCGGCCCATTCCGCACTGCGCTGGAACGCTTGCCGCGTCGCGAGGCTGTCGAGATAACAACTCTGCTGCATATGGCGCGAGTGCGCAGAAACGGTTACGTAGGGAACACCGAGGAAACGCCTGGCTACGATTTGGGTTACTTCCAACCCATTGAACTGTTGTGGCTTGACCTTCTCTAAAATCCTCTTCAACGCGTTCTGCATCTTCACTGCTCCAAGCGAGCCCAAAAACATCACCTTGACTTCTGCCGCCATGTAAAAGAAGTTCCATCCGGCAGCATGGATCTTGCGATCAAGAGTGAAGCCATCCAGAGCTTTGAGCAGGCTCCATTCCCCGGAGCACAGCTCACTCTCGATCCCAAGAACTTGGTTCATCGCAGGCCAATCTTTCATCAGAATCGCGCCGACCTGAACGGTTGGTGGCATAGTCCTCCGGAAACGAGGGCTACGGGCGATGTGTCATCCCGTAACCAATCTTCTAGTGTCCTCCGTCTCCCGCCGACATACTGTGCAGAAAGGATCACTTTGCAGATTATTCGATAGGCACGATTTATGCGGTTGGCACGCCATTCTGCGGACTATACTTGGCGAACATGAGCCCTGCGCTAGCAAGCAAGAAAAACGGCGGATTCGATCCCACCACTTTCCTCGCGACCATCGGCGATGGCCGGAAGATTCTGTCGGTGGCAAAGAAACAAATAATATTCGCGCAAGGGGACGGGGCAGATGCGATCTTCTATGTTCAAAAAGGCAAGGTGCGGCTCACCGTCGTATCCAAAATCGGCAAGGAAGCGACGATCGCTATTGTGAGCGAGGGGAACTTCTTTGGGGAAGGTTCGTTGGCCGGCCAGCTCCTGCGTATGGGCTCCGCTGCTGCCATGACGGACTGCGAGATTCTCCGGGTGGAAAAGAAGACGATGATGGAAGCACTTCATCGCGAACCCGCACTTTCCGAGATGTTCGTGGCCTATTTGCTGGGACGGAATATCCGTTACGAAGAAGATCTGGTCGACCAACTTTTCAACTCCAGCGAGAAACGGCTGGCCCGCGTCCTTCTCCTGCTAGCTCATTTTGGCAAGGAAGGCATTCCCGAAACTGTCGTCCCCAAGATCAGTCAGGAGACGCTGGCCGAGATGGTAGGCACCACTCGTTCCCGGGTCAGTTTCTTCATGAACCGCTTCAGGAAACTCGGCTTCATTCACTATGCCGGCGGGACCGAAGGTGCTCTCCAGGTCCACAGCTCTCTGCTCAATGTCGTTCTGCACGATTGAGTGCTTCCACGAAAGCGCCCTTTAGCGAATGGGCGCGGTTGGCTCCCACCGGCTCCCATGCAATCGGCAACACATGACAGGCACGCGCGGGCTCGGTTGCTTTGTCCTGGCGGTGGCCGCACGACAGGCAGATGGCTCCCACTTGCCGGACATCGATTTCTTTCGATATTTCGTTTTCGCGAACCGCAGTCGAGCCAGCGATGACCGGGCCGGTGCATGCGTCACAAGGGTAAACGGAGAGGTGAAGGTATTGTTTTTTCATAGGGCCTCATAGCGAAAAGGATACTGTAGGAAACGCTACGCTTTCTGAATGAGGACTTCTGTTCAGGATTGCTCGCTTCCTACGCAGTTGGCCGGTGAGCAATTTTGGCCAGACTTGCTCGAACCCGACTTATATACCTGACTAGCATGGCTACGAACAGCACCCTGCTTTGCATACACCTCGACCTTGCTCAATTGACTCTGCTCGAAGAAAGCGGATATGAACTGGTCACCGCGACACGCGGTTCCGATGGCCTGAGACTTCTCATGTCGCGTCCGGCGGATGGGATTGTGCTTGAGTACCATCTGGGACTGCTGAATATTTCAGTCGTCGCAGCCGAGATCAAGAAGGTTAAACCACAGCTCCCAATCGTCATGTTGGCCGATCCCCCGGAATTGCCGCAGGAGCGCTCACCTCCGTTGATGCTCTGGCAACCAAGTCCGACGGGGCTCACCTGCTTCGGGCAGCCATCCACTTCGTTCTGAATGTGAAGCCGGCCAGCCACCTTGAAATAAAGTTGAAGTCGCGGGTGCCAGTACAGTTTCGTTGGCCAGCTAGTTCACGCGAGAGGATGCATCGTTGCCAGTCGAATACTCCTCAACCGGCAACCGAAGATTTGCATACGCCTTTCTCGCCAAGAGTATGGAGAGACATTGGGGACGGAGTATCAGATTCTGACCGGCTGCTCAAAGCAGGTCTGCATGGTTCAAGTTGGCTCATGTCAGACGAGCATTTTTTCGTAATGCCCATTCGGGAGGCGATCGCTGAAAGAGCAAAATTGACCATCTCCAAACCACGCGGCGATGAATACTATGACCATGGAAACAGGGCAACTCACGCAGAAGCGGATCTTGTCTGTGCCGTGCCCTGTGTGCCGGGCTAAGCCGAAACAGAAATGTATGCTTACCACGGGACAGCCCTCGACCAAGACGCATCTCGACCGAGGCCGAGCGGCAGCAAAGGCGCCCCGCCCGGAGAACTTTGGCCACACCGTTCTGCGATTCCTGAGCGCGCTTACGACCCGCAGCCTCCGTGTCCTGTTCCACCACAAGTAGGAAACAATGCCTCCCAAACAAACTAATGCGCAAAACTTGATGTTCTTTCAAATCCACAGGAATGGCTGCGCGGTCGATGGCGCTAGCTATCCCAGTCTGGAAGAGGCTTGTGTGGCACTAGCGAAGGCTGCACAGGGGGGCGAAGTAACTGCAGTCAACGGACTCGATCAGATCGTGCGCCGCTATACCTCGGAGGAATGCCGTACCGCACGCACTGTTGGAACCAGCGTAAGGCTCCAGTCTAAGCCCCGACCATAGATACTGGCGTGTCCAGTTCTGGCCAGATTACGCCGGTCTGATGTGACGGTCTTCAGGTCGTGCCTCGACGCCCGCTAACCAGATTGATGACTATAACGATCAGCGCCACAACCAGCAGCAGGTGAATCAGACCTCCGGCCACATGCAGGCTGAAGCCGAGCAGCCAAAGAATCAGAAGCACGGCAACAATTGTCCAAAGCATGTCGGTCTCCCTGGTTTATTACCCTTGTCGTGCATCTTTCCGCTCGACTGGAAGGGCTCTTAGCGACGTCCCGCACTCTAAACAAAGCCGTTTGGCTCGCGGAGTGATCAATCCACAAAACGGACACATCCTTTGGGATCCGACTTGCTGGACCTGGGGTGCGTATGTTGACCGGAACTCCTCAAACAGAGCGGCGATAGAGGCAAGCCCGCCACGGAGACGATTTCGTAACCAGCGTAGGGTGGATTCCATGGATTCACCTTCTTCATCTCTCCCGCACTTAACCCTGACAGGATTGAGTCGGCGATTCTGAGCCGAATTGCTCACCTGTGGTGAAAAACTCCGATCCGCCTGGTCAGATCGGTTCATCTGCCTTGACGTTTAGCGCCAGAGTGAGCAATTGAGCACAGCTATTCTCTCTTGCCCGAGCGATCATAATTCCAGAGACGAGCACTTCTTCTCTCTCTTTCAGGTCCTCTGAACTAAGTCAGCTATCTGAAGCTCTCTCCTCTTAGTTCTGCAGCTCCTATAAGGAAAAACTTTCATGAAAAAAACAATGTCACTGCTGTTGATGAGCGTGATCGCTATGTTCGGAACCTACGCATTCGCCGGCTCGGACCGGGAGGACACCGTCGACCGTATGCAAAAGTCGGTGGACGTTCTGCAATCCATCATGTCGACCCCGGACAAAGGCATCCCCGAGGAAGTGCTGAACGGTGCGAAGTGCATCGTCGTAGTGCCAAATCTGCTCAAGGGCGGCTTCATCTTTGGTGGCAAACACGGACGCGGAGTAGCTTCGTGCCGTACGCCTGAAGGCTGGAGCGCTCCTGCATTCGTTTCCGTTGGCGGCGGCAGCTGGGGACTGCAGATTGGAGTCGAAGGCGTGGACTTGGTGATGTTGGTTATGAACGATCGCGGCCTGCAGCATCTGCTTTCGACCAAGTTCGAACTAACAGGCGAAGGATCAGTGGCAGCGGGCCCGGTAGGCCGTCACACCTCCGCCGGAACTGACATATTGCTCAACACTGAAGTCCTAACCTACTCGCGTTCGAAAGGCATTTTCGCTGGCCTGACGTTGGAAGGTGCGGTTATCGAGCAGGACAACGATTCCACCCGTGCCATTTACGGCCATCACATGATGTTCCGCAACATTCTTTCGGGCAAGGCCTCAACTCCCGCAAGCGCAGATGCGTTTGTAAGGGCTGTATCCCAAGCCGGCCACCAGGCCCACATCGCCGAGGCCAGAGAAGACGGCAAACAGTAAGCCGGCCTCAGAAACGCGTTCAGCAAAACAGCTCGTGGCTGGCCGGAACCGCTTACCAGTTCCGGCCAGCGCAACAATAGCCGAAACCAGCATCTCGGCGCCAATGAGCTTTTACTGTTTCGAAGGGCGGACGATATGAAAGTTAGTCTCCGAAAATGCCTTTGGGCGCCCGTGGCGTGGCTTAGCCTCTGGCCGGTTCTCGTGTTTGCTCAGTCGCCCGATCGTTCACAGAACTTTGAGGCCTGCAAGGCAGGCCGCGAAGGCTGTGATCAGTCCCAGTTGAGCGCCGTACAGTTGACCGAAGTAGCTCTCGCCAACCATGGGCGCAACGTTGCGAACTGCAGGAACCACTACGCTTCCTGTGACCGCTCGAAGCTCTCCGCAGCGGAGGCTATTGCGCTGGCCGTAGCCGATCATCAGCGCAACGTATCCGATTGCAACGAAGGGATCAGCTCCTGCGACCAGTCGAAACTCACGGCGGGCGAGGCGCGTGATTCTTCCACGGCGGAGCACATGCGTAACCTCGCAGACTGCAAGGACGGAGTGGGTTCCTGTGATCACTCGAAACTGACCCCATCAGAAGCAGGCGCAATCGATACTGCCAGGGTGCAGCTCAACGCATCCGACTGTAAGAACGGCACTGGCCTGTGTAATCATTCCGAGCTAACTTCTTCTCAAACCAAGGATGTGTCCGCGGCGGAACACCAGCGCAACGCGCAGAACTGTGAGAACGGATGGGACCAGTGCGACCGCTCCCTCCTCAGTGCGCTGGAGGCGAAACAGACGGCGTCCTCTGAACACCAACGCAACCTCTCGGCTTGCAGGGATGGGCAGGAAACTTGCGACTACACAAAACTGACGGCCTCGGAAACCAAGACACTGGCCGATGCTGAACATAAGAGAAATTACGCGGCCTGCCTGAAAGGGTACGGCTACTGCGACATTTCTCGACTCACCGTCGATGAGACCCATTTTATTCAGTCCAAAAGCCATTAACTGCTTGGAGACAATGAGAATCAATCTCTCAGTGGCGCGGAGCTTATGATTCAGCGAGAGTGTCCGGCGTGCAGTAGTGAACTGGTGCGGGCCAGGACCTCCGACACTCAACACCCGCCTGGGATCAAAGGCCTTCCCTCTCCAGGTTGGCGTTGCAGCGTTTGCGGGCTCGGTTTTACCAGCCAGCAGATCCGGGAAAGCAAACGAGCGAAATCCGCCGCCGCTGAGCACGCATAGGCTCGTCCGACCCGCAGGAAGCAGACTCTCGAGTTTTTATCCCTTCAGCAACCTCCCTAGATCTCGAATTTCGAGCAGCGATCCGGTGGCTCCGTCGTGGCGAGATTTGATAAAGGGTTGCGCGAGCGATGCCGGACCTCGGCGTCTCGACATTGATTGCCTCGAACGGTCTGAAGCGCGCACGATGTGACCGTATCCTCGAGAGACTAGTTGTGGGCGTTGCTGTTGCAACTCAAAAGGGCCAGGCGACTCTTCCACTCCCTGCGGAGAAGCCACAGTCACAGCATCTCGGCCTCGCGCTTTGGACTTATAGAGACATTTGATCTTGAGCAACTGGGCGGAGGTTGAACCGGGCTCCGGAAACGCGGAAACAGCTACCGAGAGCGAAACCGGCCAAACCGTCTCCCCTTACACCCCAACCGCAGGCGCATCACCTCGGCGCCCAATGCATCCGCGCGAACGGCCGCGTCCAGAGCCCGCACTCCTGCCGGACCAAGACATCTTCAACAATGTTCTTGCACGGTCCCCGATTGAGTTCTAATATCTCGGCCAGTCGAAGTTCTTTGTTCGGAATCAGGTCCGAGCGTGCGGATACAACATCGGACCCGTACAAATGGTTCTTAACTCCCACTGCGAAGATGAACCTGATTCTTCGTTACAGCGAAGACATGGTTCAGAGGGCCTGGAATTGTGAGGACACGATTTCTCGCATATCCGCAAAGGGGGCGGGGATTTAGTTCTTGGCCTTGGGTGCTGATTGGATTCGTGGTTCTCAAGGCCATCCTATCCCTCGCTCCGACGCAGGTTTCTGTGGTGGTCGCAGTCAACTGGATCAGTTATTTCCTTCTCCTCCTTCTGGCGACCGGTCTCGCCGCACGCAATGCTGCTCAGAACCGGTTGGGGAACAGGGCATTCTGGGTGTTCCTCGCACTCGCGGTTGGCCTTTGGGCGCTGGACCAATGGCTTTACGTTTACTACGGGCTGATTCTACACAGTGAGATACCAGACAACTCGATCGCAGATCCGGCGCTGTTCGTGCACCTGGTGCCGCTCATGGCGGCTGTAGCAACCCTGCCACACCGGAAGGTTAGTGACCGCAAGTTGTACCTCTCGACCTTGAATTTCCTGTGCTTACTATTCTTCTGGAGCTTTGCTTATGGTTACGTTGTCTTTCCGTACCAATATCTGCTTCCCGATGCGACCAGCTACGCCCAGCGATTTGACATTCTCTACCTAGTCGAGAATCTGGCGCTGGTTTCGGGTCTGATTTTCGTGACCCTACAAGCAGAATCTCCCTGGAAGTCAATCTACCTCAATCTGTTGGGCGCATCTGCGCTCTATACGGTTAGTTCCACCGTGGCCAACCTTGCCATTGACTCGGGAGGGTACGTCAATGGAAGGCTTTATGGGGTGGGTCTGACCGCTTCGGTTTGCTGGTTTGTGTGGATCCCGCTGCGCGCCCTTCGGTTCAGAGAGATGGAAATGGGAGCCACGGAAACCGAGGGTAGGCAGAACTCGCTGATGTCGGTGTGGGCAATGCTCGCGGTGGTGATGATTTCCCTCCCGCTTGCCTGGCACCTGTTCAAGAACAATGAGCATCCTGCTCTGCAGATGCTGCGCCAAGCGGTGACAGTGGCCGCACTTGTTGGCCTGACGAGTGCCGCCTTTATGAAGGAGCATCTAACCAAACGAGATCTCGCTTCCCGAATTAGCCTCGCCCACGATCGGCTCCGCTTAGCATTGGAGTCGGGCAAGTCGGTAGGCTGGGATCGGGACGTCAGGAGCGGACGAAGTATTTGGTTCGGCGACCTCGATACTCTGTTCGGGATCCCGTCCGGTGAGTTTGCAGGGTTGTGGGAAGATTTTCTCGGCCGCATACTTCAGGACGACCGAGGGCAGGTCGAAAAAGCAGTTAACGACGCAATGGAGCACCACCAGTCCTTTGCGGAGGAATGCCGCATCATTCGGCCGAATGGTACGATGCGCTGGATCGCAACCCAGGGTACATTCCATTACGCGACGAACGGCAAGCCCGACCGCATGCTGGGCGTCGCCGTAGATATTACCGAGCGCAAGCAGGCGCAGGAATCGCTCAAGCTCTTCCGGATGTTAATTGACCAGTCCAATGATGCCATCTATGTGATTCTTCCGGAAACACTTCGTGTCGTGGATGCCAACGGGAGGGCCTGCTTGGACCTGGGCTACACCCGCGAAGAGCTTTTGTTGATGACCGTCCACGACATCGATCCCAAAGTCTCCGAATTCGGCAGGATTGACGACGAATTACGGAATTCTGGCTCTATCCTCTTCGAGGCTCGCCACCGACGGAAGAATGGCTCGACGTTTCCAGTAGAAGTGAGCATCAAGCAGATACAGGTCGAGCGGACCTACCGGGTGGCTGTGGCCCGCGACATTACCGACCGGGAGCAGGCGCAGATGGCCTTACGATGCAGAGAAGAGAGCTACCGCAACTTCGTTGCTCAGAGTTCCGAAGGCATCTTTCGCCAGGACCTGGATGCTCCTATTCCTCTGGATCTGCCGGAAGACGAAGTGGTGCGTCGTATCCTTTACGACTCCTATCTAGGAGAATGCAACGACGCGTTGGCCAGGATGTATGGCCTGAGTTCGCAGAGAGAATTTCTGGGCAAGCGGCTGACCGAAACGCTAGACCCGAACGATCCACGGAATATCGAGCTTACCCGGGACTTTGTTCGCTCGAGTTTTCGCATCTTGGAGCGAGAGTCTCACGAGGTCGACATGCTGGGCGCTCACAAAGTGTTCTCGAATAGCATGATCGGCATTGTGGAAGACGGAAGGTTGTTGCAAACCTGGGGCATCCAGCGCGATGTTACCGAACGAGTGATTTTGGAAGAGGATCGAAAGCAGTCGGAGCTCGCTCTTCAGGAAACACGGGCCGAACTGGCCCGCGTCGCTCGCATTGTGACTATGGGTGAGTTGACGGCATCGATCGCCCACGAAATCAATCAGCCCCTTGCGGCAGCGAGCATCAACGCGAGCGCTGCGCTGCGCTGGCTTGCTACAGAACCGCCCAATCTCGAAGAAGCTCGCGAGGCCGCCAGCATGGCTATCATGGAGATCAATCGCTCCAGCCATGTGATCCGCAGAGTGCGGAACTTCCTGCAGAAGTCGTCACCTGAACTGCACCCCGTCGATGTGCGTGAAGTGATTCAAGAGGTTCTGGCCCTAGCGCACCACGAACTTGTCACCGCCGAAGTCACTGTGCACACAGAACTGTCGGCTGATGTTCCCGAAACGCTTGGCGATCGCGTTCAGCTGCAACAGGTAATCTTGAACCTGATCACGAACGCCATCGACGCCATGCTCATCACCACGGACCGACCAAAGACAGTACTGGTCAAAGCAGTCGGGGATGGAGATAACATCCTCGTTCTGGTTCAGGACAACGGCAGGGGACTCGATCCCAACTACGCCGACCGCATCTTTGAACCGTTCTTCACGACAAAGCCCGCGGGGATTGGACTGGGCCTGTCGATTACCAAGACTATCATTGAAAATCACGGTGGCCGTCTCTGGGCCGCGTCTGGATCACCACTCGGAACGGTCTTTCAATTCACCTTGCCAGCACACGATGGCTAAGGCTCCCTGCTTTTAGTTCACGAACACATTGTCGAAGTTGTAGAACTAGTCGAAACAAGGTCCGGACCGGTGGTAGTGACAACACTTGGGCGACTGGGGTTCGAGTCAACAACCTCAAAATCGGCTGAGGTTCTGGGTGCGCTGTTTGCCGCAGCATCGGGCGCCTTGTACACAACTTCGTCAGGACCAGAACCTTGCGTCTCTGGGCTATTGACGGTTCGCTCATTTGCGAAGTGAAGGCAAATTAGAAGCGCTTATGGGGCTGATCCCCAGCATGAGCTGCGACAAGGCCGATGACCGGGCACCAGGCAACAATCCGATATGGGAAAGAGAATACCCTCGGGCCAATTCAGCAGCAGGTCCACCCGCACGAACGAGAGAGACACCAGGGAGCGGCGAGTGACCGTGAACCCATAAGCAGAATCCTTGGCCCGAGTTCTCTTGCTGGGCTTTTCAAATCTCTCGTAATTACGTTCGCCCGCCTGCAGGTCTCGATCGCGGACCGCAACGAAGACCAGAAGCGCTCCAATTGGTATGCTCGGGCACCCGAAGCTATTCTGTGGGACACCCGGCTGGCTCTCATTGTTTCCGGCGCGATCTTTCCGGCGCGATCACCGAGGCCTGCCATTACAAACTTTGGAGTCTGATGGGTAGCTCAGACCACAATGTGCTCGGGTCTGACTTCCCGTCCCAGCCCTAGAAGGATGCTGGCCCTTTCGATCACATTCCGCACCTCGCGAACATTACCTGGCCAGGTATGCTGGCGCAGGACCGCGGCCGCTTCCGGACTCAAGGTAACGCCATGCCGGCAAAATCTCTTGAGAAAAGTTTGTGTCAAAGCACCCAGATCGCCCAATCGATCACGCAGTGGCGGCAATTCGATGGGGAAGACTGAAAGGCGATAGAACAGGTCTTCCCGGAAACTGTGTTCCTGGACGAGCCTCCGCAGATTCGCATTGGTAGCCGCAATGATTCGAACATCCACCCTAAATGTGTCGGTGCTGCCAAGTCTTTGGACCTCTCCTTGCTCGACAAATCTCAGTAGTTTTGATTGCAGCCCAAGCGGGAGGTCGCCGACTTCATCGAGGAAAAGAGTTCCGCCCTGCGCAGTATGGATGCGCCCGACGCGGGACTGTATCGCTCCGGTGAAGGCGCCTTTCACAAATCCGAACAGCTCTGCTTCCAGCAAGGGTTCAGGTATCGCGGCACAATTTATGACTACAAATGGTCTCTGTCGCCGAGGGCTCAGCTGATGAACGGCATTCGCGACCAGATCCTTGCCGGTCCCAGTCTCGCCGGTGAGCAGCACAGTTGTGTCACGTGGCGCGACCAGTCGGACCATGGCGCACACTCGCTGCACGGCAGGGGCGGAGCCGACAAATCCAGGTAGGCCGGCGGCCTCCTTCCCGACGGTGTCGACCGCGAGCTTAGAACTTGCAGTCTCAATGCTGACTCCCCCGCCGCGCGCAACTTCCCGAAGCAGATCGAAGCAAGGTGAATCAGGCAAGGGTGCCCCCAGGACCGGCTGCCCCGTATGGGAATTGAGCGGAATGATCTCAACCGCGGGATAATTGGCCTCAATAATCTCCCGAAATTCTTCGACTCTCAGGTCGGGCAGGGCCGGGTCGAGCATAACCAGAGAAGCGACCCCATCGTGAATCTTCTCGAGGGCGGACGCCCCACTAACGACCTGGTGAACGTCCCAACGGTTCGGTGCGAGCCTCGAGGCGAGCTCGCGGCGAAGATTCTCATTCGAACTCACGAGCAAAACACTAACTTTCGCAGAAGTGATGCGCCCCGGAGAGGAGGGGGACAACAGTGGATTCAGGATTGCGCTAGACATGGATTACCTCGCTTCTCTGTTGTTCCACTTGGCCATGCGCGTGGCTCGAAGCGCCTTTGAAAGGCGGATGAGCAACTCGCACGGGCAAGAAAATGCACAACTCTCCAACCGCGCTGGCGCGCTATCGCCCGCGCCAGGTCCTGGTGGGGAGTCACAAGGCCGGTGGGTGTATCGGAAAACTGCGCACCTTTCTGATCCGAGACTGCTCTCCCCGCTTGCATGAGAAACTCCCTTGCTTCTTGCTCAACCAGAACAACCAGGTTGCTGCCGGCCTTAAGCAAGGACAACATATCCGACAAAGCTACGTTCAGTGCTGTACAGACACGGCTGCGTGACATCCTGGCACGACCTTCGCCGGAGTCCCTTCGATCATTCAATTTCGACTGGAGCACAAACTCAACTCCAGCAGAAGCGGATTGTCCCCGGCAGCTCGCCAAGCAGACTCCACAATCGATGATGCCGCAAATGTCGTAACCTCCGGGGCCGGTTGCCTCAATGGCACGAAGGTACGGAGACTCAGAACAATTTATGATCCGGCGGTAGTTCCCCCAGCGATCGCTCAAGGAGTTGCTTGGACCCATTCGCTGTCCTAGTCTAAGGAGCAAGCTCGAGCGTTCCTTGGAGCACGGTGAGGGGCTACGTTGCTTGATGTAGCCGGCGCGAGGTGATGCCCACGATCGCTTGATCAGAAGGTACCGCCGCCCCTGACTGGGATGTCATCTTCAGGACTCCTTCTAGGTGTCGGCGAGAACGTATCCCACACCCCGAACGGTACGAATCAACTTGGCGCAGTCCCCCACGTCCACTTTGTCTCGAACGTACTTGATATAGACGTCCACGAGATTGGAGTTTGCGTCGTAAGGAGCCTTCCAAACGTTTTCCATGATCATGGCCCGGCTGACCGACTTCCGGGCGTTCATCATCAAGTATTCGAGAAGAGAGAACTCTTTCGCGGTCAGGTTGATCTGTCTCCCGGCCCTCTCGACCCGAAATTCCGGCCGATTGAGAACGAGATCCCCAACCCGGGCGACGCCCGCTGGAACCTTCCCGTGGCGCCGGAGGAGGGCACGAATCCTGGCAGCTAGCTCATGGAATGAGAAGGGTTTGATCAGGCAGTCGTCGGCTCCCCCGTCTAGCGCCGTGACTCGGTCTTCCAGCCGATTTCGCCCAGTGAGGACCAATACGGGCAAATCGGGCATTGTGGGCCGAACCTGGGTTAGGACGGCCATGCCATCCAGTACGGGAAGATTTAGGTCCAGAATAAGTAGGTTGTATTGGGTCTTGGCGACGCAGTCGAGGGCGGCTTGGCCGTCATGGACCACGTCCACGGCATATTTCTCGCTCTGCAGACCGCGCTTTAAGAAGTGCGCAAGCGGAACATCATCTTCAGCAATCAAAATCTGCGCTTGATTGTCCAACGATAAAGAGTGTTTCACCTCGGACTGTTCGTATTCCATCGCTCCCCAATTGCAAAGCAGCCTCCTCTTCGAGGCTGCGAGATTTGACATCGCAAAAGTGCTTCTAAAGGGTGATCTAGGGTTCCTGATTCGCTTCCCCACATACGGGAAACTACCAACCAAAGCGGCGCCCGTAAAATTAGTGGAGGACCGATTCAGGAGATTAGAAAGCAAATAGAAGGCCTTAATGTCGATCTAATGCATCTCTATGAAATGGAATAAGTTGTAATCGTCCGGGAAGACGGAAAACCGGAGAAGTTGTCCTGGATCCGGGAATTGTGTCTGGACGCCGGACCCAAGAAGACCTTTACGCCAAGATCTTTGGGTGGAGATGAAAAGGTGGGGTTGAAAACGGCGTTGGTTCCATGCTGCCCTGAGACTACCGGCTCGCGGAGCCGTTTTCGCCGTCCAGATTCTTGACGCGGCCCTTTAGAATCACTTGCTTCTTCGGTCGGGCTCCGGGGCCAGCGGGTCGGGGCCGTAGAGGAGGCGGCTTCGGGAGTCGAATCGGTAAGTTTGTGCTTCGGACCTCTGCTTAAGGCAATTGACGCAGCAGCAGTCGAACGACTCCTGCCCGCGAATCACAACGTGCCCGCATTGATCGCAACGAGACCACGCACCACCGTAACGCTCAATCATCAACCTGAATTCACTGCCATCCTGACAATAGGGACATCGAGAGAAAACTTCCATCGGGGTTGCGCTCCCTGCACGAAAGCGAGTCTAGGCCACACAACCAATAGCCGTCTGTACGGAGCCGCACATAAAGAAGACGATTACAACGATTATTATGAGGGTGCTCGGCAATTGAGGAGCGTCGGTTCATCGGTTGCTTGCTGTGCCTCAGAACAATGTTCTCTATCGGTGAAGCTCTGCGCCACCGGCGCCGATACGTCAAGATCAGTTTCGCCTTGCGCCAGAACCATTCCTCTTTGTCCGCCCGGTCAGTTCGTCAGCCGATGTGTCGTAGAGAACTCCGCAACCGGCTTTCGGGAGAGCGATCCTTGACACTCCAGCGCCTGTCGAATGGCTTGCGCCAGGGCCTTAAGGGAATACGGTTTGGGCAGGAAAATCGTATCGTTTCCGAGATCGGAGTGGACCTGCTGCGAATGGGCAGAGTCTCCTGAGGTAAAGACAACGGCGAAATCAGATCGGATCGCACACATTTCCTTGTAAGCCTGCGCTCCACCACACACCGGCATAGTCATATCTAAAACCACCGCCTTAATGATTTGTGCGTTCTCTTTAAACAGAGATACGCCCTCCCTACCGTCGGACGCTGTAATGATTTGGTACCCTTGGGAGCGTAATGAGTGAAATGCCAGGTCGCGAAGTTCCGCCTGATCGTCCACGAAAAGTATGGTTTCGTTGACTCCCGCATGGTGGGGCGCCGCCTTCGTGGGTGCGGCAACAGCGATTTCGACGAGCCCGGCAGTGGCCGGCAAGAAGACCTGAAATACAGTTCCGTAACCGGGTTCGCTCTGTACTTCCACAATGCCATCGTGCTGTTTCACGATTCCATATACTGTTGCCAAGCCCAGGCCGGGCCCTTTGCCCACGTCTTTGGTTGTAAAAAAAGGCTCGAAAATGCGATCGCGCGTCGCCGAGTCCATTCCCGCTCCCGTGTCCGAGACGACGATCGAGAGATATTGGCCCCGCTTCGCATAAGGATGAGTTTTGACAAACTCGTCCTCAATTTCAACGGTCCGGGTGGCGATGACGATTTGCCCTCCCCTCGGCATGGCGTCCCTCGCGTTCCACAACAGATTCATGAGAACCTGCTCGATCTGCGTCGGGTCAGCGAGAGTGACGACTGAGTCCGGGGTCAAGCAAGTTTCTATCTTGATATCTTTACCCAGAGACGATCCCAACAGCTCTAGCGTTTTAGTGATCAAGTTGTTTATATCCACATATCGAGGCTGCAAGAGTTGCCGGCGGGCGAAGGCAAGCAGTTGCGAGGTTAACGCAGCGCCGTGTTTCGCCTGATCGTATATGCGCTGAAACCGCTCCTTGGTTCGGATGTCGGGAGCTTCTTCGGTACCGAGTTCTGCAAAACCAGAAATCACCCCCAGCAGGTTATTGAAATCGTGAGCTACGCCTCCGGCGAGCCTGCCAATCGCTTCAAATCTTTGCAGTTGATAGACCTGCCTTTGCAGACGATCACGTGCCCGGCCCTCTTCTGCGTCACGGAGTACTCTTCCGACCGCCGGCACTAAGCGCCTTAGATTATTCTTCATCACGTAGTCTTGTGCACCCCGCTGCAGGGCAGCCACCGCCGTCTCCTCCCCCATGGTCCCGGAAAGAAAAATGAAAGGCGTCTTTGTGCTCCTCGCGCGAAGAATCCCAAGCGCCTCAAGGCCAGAAAACTGGGGCATCGAGTAGTCGCAGACGACGAGATCCCAGGATTCTCGATTGAGAGCGCCAATGAATCCCTGTGGCGTTTCGACGCACTGAGAGACAATCTCGTATCCGCCACGGCGCAACAATCGGAGAGCCAACTCCGCATCGTCTTTTGAATCCTCAACCATTAACAGCCGGATGGATTCGCTCATTTGATACTCCTCGAAGGTAGCGGCTGCGTCTTCACTCCCGCGAAAACGATATACACGGGAATCCAGATGGTGACCCCTTCCATAGAATGGGTGCCAGCGCAGGCCACAATACACAGCCCGAAGGTCAATAGGATCTCGTGGCGATTTTCGTGGGCAAGGGTTGCGAGCGCGACTGAGATTGCCACATGGGGAATCGCAATAAGAGGGTCTGCCGCGACGTGAGGCCAGATCAGCGCAGGGCTTCCCAGGCAGGCGTATTGGTCAAGCAACAAGTTCGAGTTGGAGACGCTCGAGACGAGCCTTAGCCGCGCGAGGCGAATCCCAAACAAGGACAAAACCGTGGCTTCCAAAGAGAACGAACTTTGCCCTCGACACGTCGCCGGAATTAACATATAGCTACGGTTGAACCCGTACTGCTTTTTGCTCCTAACTGAACCACAAACGTCCTAGTCCTTGCGGGGAGTTTACTGTAGGTCGCCGGGGGCTTGAGAGCCACGCTGGTGACACATCGGAGCCGTTGTTTCCGTATCTTGACCTCGAGGATAATCTTCGCAACGACCTATCTCGTTTTCCTGACTCCGCTTGACCTTGCTGACGCAGGCAGCCATAAGTTCTTTTGATCGTTCGCTACCGATTGTCCCTACCCTGGAGCCGTCTCCGAGCCACGTTAAGTCGTCCTGCGGATAGACCTGTATGGCGGACATGCTCCTGCCTAGGGGTCTGTCATCACAAGTCTCTTCGGTCGACGGCTCCAGCACTGGACGAGCGCGGGACTGAGGATTGCCCTCCGACCTCGCTCGCTTGGTGCGCAGAGACCACGCTGTTTACCCGGATAGGAACCGTCAGCAACGTGGGAGCGTCTGCACGTTGAGTATTTTTTTCATGCATGTAGTCGCGTGTCAACTAGGGACACTGCTCATTCGCGAAGGGTTAATACTCATCGCACACAAACTCCCGTTGACTCGCCTTCCATTCTGTGAACGCCATGGTTCGTCGAAGCCAGCGCGGCGTCGGCAAGTGATAGCACAACAGCGGGGAGCCAGGAGGCGAGACAACCGCAGTCTCCTTATGGCTTAATAACTTGCTCGAACGATGTTTTAGTCCCCGTTATAAACTAAAGCATTACAGACATCGATCTTTATGTTATTAGCATCCGCCAACGAATGCTTGATTCCTTGTTGTCCTTGTTGCTAGAGTTTGGGTAATTAACATTGGCCGGGCGTAGAGGGTGAAAGCAATCGGACGGGGGTAGCATGTCCTCCTCTGCATCAATTGGCTGGTTAGAAGCTAGCAAGCCAACGACCTTGCGGAAGTGAAACGCACTCGAATGCGTTTACGGAGGCGCCACATGGAACAGAGAAATCTGAGTTCGCTGCCTGCGAAGCCACGATTTTCCATCTTGATAGCAGCAAACAACGCTCTCGCACGGTCCGGTTTGCGGTTCTTGCTTAGACAAAGAGACGATTGGACAATCGTGGGATTTGCCAGGAGCGGAGACGAAGTAGTAGACGAAACCAGACAACTCTGTCCCGATTTGGTGATCGTCGATCTTGATATGCCGGGCTTAGATGGGTTAGAAGCGAGTTCGCGGATCCTCAAGGCCCAGCCGAAGACTCGACTTCTCATCATTGCTAAACACGCGTCTCAAGAGTCCTTGGGACGAGCCTTGGCTTTGGGAATCGACGGGTACGTGCTCGAATCCGATCAGGAGCGGTACTTCGCGGATGCTGTTGAAGCGATCCAGCGGGGGAATTCGTTCTACACCCCTTCAGTCTCCGCCCTGCTGCGCAAAGGCCTTCTGCCGTGTCTGGAACAATCATCGTTCCTTCCCGGCGATCATCGGCTGAGCCGCAGAGAGCGTGACATTATCCGCTTGGTGGCAGACGGCAATAGCAACAAGGAAGTGGCGGCTTTGCTGGACATCAGTGTAAGGACGGCGGAGAACCACAGAGCTCATGCAATGCGGAAGCTCGGGCTACGCTCCGTCAGCGAGTTAGTCAGACACGCCGTCCGCGTAGGACTGGTCGCGCCGTAATTTCGACAGCCGCAGCCTGTTCTTGTAAATGGACATCAAAACGTTAAGTAGCTTACTTCGAGACAGGAAGAAGATTTCTGAACCCCCACAAAGTTTTCAGGTTTTTATGTCATCTTGCTCAGCCTCGATTACTTCGTTCCGTAATTGGCGCTCAGATGCATCCCATCAGCAGACGTCGTCGGACGGGCAACCCTGAGGGCCCGAACGCCCAATGACTGTCTCGCCTACTCTCAAACTCCTCGCCATTGACGATGATGTCCAAAACCTCGAGATAATCAGCGTGGCGCTCAAGCGCGAGGGCCTGGAGATCATAACATCACAAGACGCAGAACAGGGTTTTGAGACGTTCTTGCGGATGCGGCCGAATATCGTGTTGCTCGACCTGGTTATGCCGAAGTTGAGCGGGATGGAGATATTGGAACGCATCGTGAGCATTGACCCCGGTGTCGATGTGATCTTGATTACTGCACACTATTCACCGGAATCGGCTGTGGAAGCGATTCAGAAGGGTGCTTCTGACTATTTGACGAAGCCGATTGAGATCGACAAACTCCGGTCTCGAATCGCCTCTCTGGCGGCAGAGGCCGAGTTGCGGCGAAAGTCCTTGCGCCTGGATCAAGAACTCATCGATACCTATCAATTCGAGGGCATGATTGGGCGCAGCCCTCTTATGCTGGAAGTCTATGCGAAGATTCGACGGATTGCCCCCCACTTCAGAACTGTGCTGGTAACCGGCGCCACCGGAACCGGGAAAGAGCTCGTGGCCAAGGCTCTGCATCGATTGAGTCCGGCTTCACGTGGGCCGTTTGTAATCTGTAATTGTTCCGCCCTGGTGGATAACCTTGTGGAAAGTGAGCTCTTCGGACATGTCCGGGGAGCGTTCACCGGCGCCACGCACGACAAGGTCGGTATGTTTGAACATGCTGGCGGAGGAACGGTCTTCTTGGATGAGATCGGAGAACTTGCGCCGGCTGCGCAGGCTAAGCTGTTGCGAGTCTTGCAAAACCGGCAGGTGCAGCGCGTGGGCTCGCTGACTCCTAAGGATATCGATGTGCGAGTGATCGCGGCTACCCATCGCAACCTAAAAACCATGATCCGTGAAGGTCAATTTCGCGAGGATCTATACTATCGGCTTACCGTCGTGGAAATTGCGCTACCCGTGCTCGCAAGCCGCCGCGAAGATCTTCCATTGCTGGAAAGATACTTTATTGAAAAATTCTCCGCCGAATACAACAAACCGATCTCCGGGCTGGTGCGAAGGGTGCAGACTCGTTTAGCAGCTTATCCGTGGCCGGGAAATGTCCGGGAACTCGAGAATGTGATCGGCAATGCCTGCATAATGACGAACGGAAATCTGATCGATATTGGCGATCTTCCGGAAAAGCTGCAGGGCTCGCTCACTGACGTCCCGCTAGGAGACGAGGATTCTCTCTCCCTCCACGAACTGCAACGCCGTCACGTTCTACGCGTGTTGGAGAGTGTGGGCGGCAATAAAGCCCGAGCGGCGGAAGTCTTGGGCATCGGCCGTGCCACCATCTATGAACTCCTGTCGAGAATGAAGATTGTCGAGCGCAAGAAAGGAACCGCATAACCGCTGAGCCGTGCGTCGCCCTCGCTATCTTTGGCCTGTTCTAGCTTAGCTATAGCTAGAGTCCACCGTCACGGTCCCACGGAGGAATAATTACGCATGCTCCGTGCCTCTACCTGCAAGCGGTCTAGGTTGTCAGGTAAGCAGACCATTAGTGCTGCGCCTCGGCGGTTTTGTCCGGAATCCAGATTTAGCTAGACAGCGGAGAGGGATCGAAATCAGAGAGAAGCGTAGCAGCGCGGTTGGTTATCGACAATTTTACTGACAGGAGGTAAGTAAAGAGTACAATATGACTTGGGGGCCTACGTTAGCCAGAAACCTTTCTGGCCGTATCTGTCTAGCTTGACATTCTGCAGCTGAATTTTGCCCGGAAAGTCTGGTTCCGGTTCGGACCGGCTTCGGGCGTGGTTTGTCATGACTTCGGCCGGTGCAACGATGGCGGTATTCTACGACCCCGTTCAGGTTGGGCTCTCTGTGTTAGCGGCTGTGTCCGCATCGTATGCCACATTCGACCTAGCGGGTCGCGTAACAGCTGCAAGGGGTTCGGTTCGCTTTGCGTGGTTCGCGGGTGGGGCTGGCGCAATGGGCATCGGCATCTGGTCGATGCACTTTACAGCCATGCTCGCTTTTCGCTTGCCCATCGCAGCGGCCTACGACTGGCCTGCCGTTCTCCTGTCGCTGCTAATAGGTATATTGTCTTCCGCGCTCGCACTCTATATCGCCATCCGCCACAAACTGAGTTTGACCCGCGCTTTGGTCAGCGGCCTGGCCGTGGGCCTCGGCATCGCAGCCCTCGATTACATCGGTATGGCTTCCATGAGGATGGCTGCCACAACGCAGTTTGCTCCGCTTCTTCTGATCCTTTCCATTTTGCTCGCAATAGCGTTTTGGCTGGTCGCCCCATCCCTTCCCTTCGATCTTCGAGTGGAGACTCGCGGAACGATTGGAAGGAAGATTGGCAGCTGGTTGGTCTTGGCCATAGCCATGTGCGCGATGCATTACGCGCGCATGGCTTCTGGCAGCTTTACCTCCGCTTGCGTCTCGACCGACTTGGCCGAGGGGTTCAGCCTCTCCACCCTGGATTCCCTCGGAGTTGGCGCGGTCACCTTGATAATTCTGAGCCTGGCAATTC
>Ga0210398_10000696_pt1 | contig 37280 bp, 33 predicted proteins | sample IncBWC4OmetaG_FD_161047 | JGI IMG/M metagenome (GOLD analysis project Ga0210398, IMG submission 161047) | Forest soil microbial communities from Barre Woods Harvard Forest LTER site, Petersham, Massachusetts, United States - Inc-BW-C-4-O | ecosystem: Environmental > Terrestrial > Soil >... | reverse complement strand
CGGCAGCGGACGTCTATATGCGCTGGAGGTGTCGAGCGGGGCACAGCAGTGGACCTATAACACCGCGGCCGCAGTCGCGGGCGGACCGGTCCTCAATGCCGGCGGACCGATTTTCTTCGGCTCCGACGCCATCTACGCGCTCAACGCCGACGGCTCGCTGGCATGGAGCAAGAACCTCGCGGCGGCGGCCACGCGCCCGCTCGCCTCGGACGGCGAAGGCGGGGTGTTGACGCCGCTGGACGACGACATCGCCGCCATGTTGAATTCCGACGGCTCGATCAAATGGGCGACGCGAAGCTTCGGACCGATCGAGCGCGCAATCGTTTCGCCGGCCGGGGTTCTCTATGTCGCGACCACGCAGGGAACCATTTACGCGGTGAAGTAGCGCGGCCTCGCGCCGCTATGGTGGTTGACTCGAGGGCGCCGTTTTGAGCGTATCTCTGGCAACTCATAGTGGACTGAATTCGGGGCGTTTCGAATTCGAGGGACTGGAACCGGGGGATGCTCGCACTTCTCTCCTTCGCCGGCGTGAGCCTTTTGCGGCGCAACCGGCGCCGTACCATCCTCACGGTGCTTGCGGTTGCGTGCGCCACCCTGGTGTTTTGCATCGTGCTGGTGCTGCCTTACATCACCACGCGCATCGCCGCGGTCGCGGATGCCTCGCCACGGCTGGTGGTAATGAACAAGTCGGCGATGCGCTACGGACTTCCCGAATCCTACGCGCGGAAAATCATCGATATGCCGGGCGTCGTCGCAGTGAACCGGATGACCTGGTTCGCCGGTGTTTATCAGGACCCCAGCCATCAATTTTCCAGCGTCGCGCTCGATTCCGATACGCTGGCGAAGATGTGGCCCGAAAACGGCTTCGATGCGGAAACCCTCGCGGGGATCGAGGCGCATCGCAACGGCGCCGTGGTGGGATCGGCCACCATGCATCGCTTCGGCTGGAAAGTCGGCCAGAACGTCATCTTGCGCAGCCAGATTTATCCGGTCACGCTGCCCTTCACGATCGTCGGTAGCTACGACGGCGGAAGCGATCCGTCGGTCTTTATGTTCCGCCGCGATTACCTCGAAGATGCGCTGCACGATCCGACCCGAGTCGACATGATGTGGGTGCGATGCGCGAATTCGCGTATCGCCAGCCGCCTCGCGGGGGAAATCGATTCCACCTTTCGCAACTCCGGCGCAGAAACCGAGACCGACACCGAGAAGGAGTTTCTCAACATCTTTCTGATCCGGTTTCAATCGCTCGGCCGCATCCTGCAGGCGCTGGGAGCATGCGCCGTGTTCGCCATCGCGCTTGCGGTGCTCAACGGATCCTCGATGACACTGCGTGAGCGGCGCGGCGAGATCGCGGTTCTTCGAACCGTAGGATTTTCCAACTCGCAGATCCTCGCGTCTTTCCTGACCGAGGCGTTCGCGATCGCCTTGGCGGGAGGCGTCGCAGGAACCCTGGCCGCCGCCCTCGTCATGAATTTCGTGCGAGGCGCCGTGCCCGCGCTGGGCGCCGCCCTGAGCACCGGAATGCCCTACCCGATCATGCTCGGCGGCGTCCTTATCGCGCTGTGCGTCGGACTATTGTCGGCGCTGGCACCGACGATGGCGGCTTTGCGCACCCCGGTTCATCAATCACTACGCGAGGTGATCTGACATCTTGATCTTCTCGCCGCCGCCAGTCTCAATGGAACCATGCCTGCGATTGACATCATCAAGCGGCGACTGAAAGAAGACCGCATCCCTGAAACTCCCGAAGACTTCGGCGCCAAGAAAAAGCGCCCGCGCGAAGTCGCCTTCATGGACGTCAACCTGTGCTTCCCGTGCGGCAAGTGCCCCGAGTTTTGCCCGGTACAATGCATCGAGTATCTGCGCGCGGGGTCGGTGCCGAATCGCGGCGTGCAGCCGGTGCAGGATCGCTTCCAGGAATGCATCGGATGCTACATCTGCGTCGAGGTCTGCGCCCTACTGACTGATTATGATGCCGTCAGGATGTATGACACCGCTCTGGTCGAGGACGTGCTCGGGGTGAAGGTCAGCGATACTCCACCGGCGGAACCGGAGCCCGCGAAACCCTACGAGGAGTTCTTCTCCGAGGGCGGACTCTACCGCCACCTCGGCAAAGGCTCGCGCATCCGCGACAAGATGAACGCGGAAGAACGCGCCGTCTTCAATCGCGAACGCGTCCGCGGATAGGCGCCCTGGTCCAGGTAGGAGCGTTCGCGAACGCCCGCTACAGCAAATACCGCGCGACTAAATTTCGGCTGGCGCTTACTACTTCTGATGCTCACTGCGCGTCCACGGATTCGAGGAGTTGCCATCGATCACCAGCGTCGCGCCGGTGGTGAAGCTCGAGGCTGGGCCGGCAAAGTAGAGCGCCGCGCCCACGCATTCCTCCGGCTCGCCGCCGCGCTCGAGCGAGAAATCCTGCTTCGCGCGCGCGCGGAAATCGTCGTTGAACCATCCCTTGCTGATATCGGTGCGAAAGGGTCCGGGGATGATGCAGTTGACGCGGACCTTGGGCCCGTACTCCTGCGCCTGCGCCACCGTGAGTGCGTTGACGCCCGCTTTCGCCGCTGAGTACGGCGCGGTATGCGCACCCGGCCGAATCGAACCGGTGGATGACACGTTGATGACCGAGCCGCCCTCGCCCGCCGCCATCCGGGTGGCGAATAGTGCGGTGAGCCGAAACGGTCCTTTGAGGTTTACCGCGATGACCTTGTCGAAAAGATCCTCGCTGGTTTCGAGCAGCGACGGCGCGAGTGGCGACAGGCCGGCGTTGTTGATCAGCACGTCGCAGCGGCCCCACTTGGCGTAAACTTCCTGGCATAGACGATCGCAGTCTTCCCATTTGCCGACATGGACCGCATGCGCGGAGCCGTCGCTGCCGAGCTTGCGGATTTCCTTGACGGTCTCTTCGCAGGATTCAATTTTGCGGCTGGCGACGGCGACCTTCGCGCCGCATTCAGCGAACGCGAGCGACATCGCATGACCGATGCCGCGGCTCCCGCCCGTTATGGTAACCACTTTGCCTGTGAAATCGTAAAATTTGGAAATCGTACTCAATGACGTTCACCTCAGGTTCGATCTCATCGATGTAACTCAGGCAGGCCTCGCGCGCTAGAGGCGACACCTTCGCCAACCCCGCGTTTATCGGATGCGCCGCGCGCGATCACGATCGCAACGGATCGTTCGCTAACGACCCGTACGAGATACGATCGAAGACTAGAGCATCGCCTCGATGAAGTTCGGGCCGGGCTCCTTGAGCGCGCGATCAAGTTGCTTCACCAGATCGTCGGCAGTCTCGACTCGCACCCCTGGCACGCCGAAGCCCTTCGCCAGCTCGGCCCACTTGATCTCGGGTGGCTCCAACACGGTGAGGCTCTTAGCCTTGCGCCCCGGCTCGACGTTGCCGGCGCGCGCCGCCTCCATCTGCAAAATTCGATATGCGCGATTGTTGCAGAGCACGGTCGTGACATTGAGACTCTCGCGCGCCTGCGTCCATAGCGTCTGCACCGTATACATCCCGCTGCCATCGGCCTGAAACCCGATGACGCGGCGATCGGGGCAGGCAACCGCGGCGCCGGTAGCGCACGGAAATCCCTGCCCAATCGCGCCGCCCGTGAGCGCGAGACTGGTATGAGGCAGCGCTCCCGCAGCTATCGCGCCGTATGGTCCACCGGAAGTGGCGCTCTCGTCCATCACGATCGCACCCTCGGGTTGCAGCGCAGCCAGCGCAGCGCCGAGGCTCGCGAGATCGAGTTTTCCGGTGGGTGCTGACGGCTTCTTCGCCGCGGGAATCGGCACCGACTTGGGCGCCCCGAGCGCATCGGCGAGGGCTTCGAGAGCGCCTGCCACGTCATCCTCGACACGCGCGAGCATTTCCTCGGTGCAACCATCTGGAACGAGGCTGCTCGGCAAACCCGGGTAGCCGAAAAACGCCACGGGCGATTTCGCGCCCGCGAGGATCAGCTTCTGCGTGCCCTTGAGCGCCTCGAGCGCTTGCTCGGGGAAGTATGGCAATCGAGCAGGATTCGGGATTCCCGCGCCGCGCTCGATACGCGCCGTGAAGGTTTCCGTCATCAGCTTGCATCCTGAGGCTGCGGCGACGCGCGCCGCCGACTTGAGGCCGGCGAGACTCAACGCATGACCGCCGAGCAGCATCGTGGTGGGCTGCTTCGCCCGCAAAACCTTCGCGATGTTATCGATGGTGCCGCCGGAAACTTTTGCGCGAGGCGGCACCGCACGCGGCTTTGCGGCGTCGCCCGCAGGATCCCATTGGCAATCGCTCGGCACGATCAGCGTGGCGACTTTACCTGGCGGCGTGAGCGAGGCGGCGATCGCATCGGCGATGTCACCCGCGAGCGCGAGCGGAGATTTGGTTTCGCGCACCCATCCCGACATCGGCGAGGCGAGCGATACGATGTCGCTGGTAAGAGGAGCATCCGCCGCGCGATGCCAGGTGGCCTGATCGCCAATGACGTTGACTATGGGTGAATTGGCGCGCCGCGCGTTGTGGAGATTCGCAAGGCCGTTGGCGAGGCCGGGACCGAGATGCAGCAGCGTCATCGCGGGCTTGCCGGTCATGCGCGCGTAGCCATCGGCGGCTCCTGTGCAGACACCCTCAAACAGGGCGAGCACCGCGCGCATTCCCTCGACGGAATCCAGCGCGGCGACCAGGGGCATTTCGGTAGTGCCGGGATTGGCGAAACAGGTATCGACGCCCGCGGCAACCGCGGCTTTAATCAGGCTCTCGGCGCCGTTCATCGCGCGTCCGTCCGAGTCCAGTCCGAGCCGAGCGCGACGCGGCGCACCGAATCAGTATCACTGCCCTGATGTCCAACCTTATGCGCGGGAGCCGGCGCCTCGACCACGCGATTCGACAGACGTCCCAAACCGGTCACCTCGACCTCGACCAAATCGCCGACGTTCATCGGACGCGAATTCTTCGGCGTCCCTGACAAGATGATGTCGCCAGGAAGTAGGGTTATGTATCTCGACAAATCCGCGATGATGTAGTCGATAGGAAAAATCATCTCGCTGATGGCGCCTTCCTGCACCATCTTGCCGTTGATGTAAGTGCGCAGGGTCGCCTTGCGGATATCCACGCCGCTCACGATACCGGGACCGATCGGACAGAAACCGTCCTGCCCCTTCACCCGCAGCATCGAGCCCGCGTCAGTGTCGCGATAGTCCTGGCATCCGACGTCGTTGGCAGGCGCGAAGCCCGCGATGTAATCCCATGCTTCCTCGCGGCCGACATTGCGCGTGGGCTTGCCGATAATCACGCCGACTTCACCTTCGTAGTTGAGATACTTGGTGCCGGCCGGACGCGCGAGGCTACCGCGATGCGAGTTCAGCGCGGTGCAGGGCTTTTGAAAATATGTCGGCGTGTCGAGCATCGGCGCTTTGAACTCGACGCGGCGCGAATCGTAGTTGAGATGGATGCATAGAATCTTGCTCGGGTCGCATGGCGGCAGATAGGTGGCCTCCGCATCGGCGATCGATCGGCCGTCGCCGAACACCAGACGGTCGCCTTCGGGCTGGACCCATTTCGGTTGCCCTTCGTGGAGAACGCGCCGCAATTCCTGCCTTGGTCCGTCGAGGACGCTCATCATTTCCTCCGTTGTGTATCTTTCGAATAGTCAGGCTATCATCGAATAGTCAAACTCACGCGGCTCGACTACAGCGCGAGGCCGATCTTGCGACGCTTCTCATCGCGGGTTGCCTCCGCCCCAGTTCCATCCTCGCCGAGAATGCCGGCCACTAGGCGCAGCGCACGATCCTTCAGCGACAGCGCATGCATGATTTGATAGTTGCGCGCGCCCGACGCGAGATAGAAGCGCTCGTAGAGCTCGTTGCGGCTCGCGAGGTTGGTGCCAACGAAATCCCATGCCAGGCGAAAAACGCGCACCCGCTCTTCGGCGGACGCGTCCTTGGCGCCGCGCAGGAACTGATCGATGAGCGGGCGCAGGCTGCGATCGTCGAGCTGCGCGCGCGTCGGCGCGGCGAGAAGATTGTGCGATCCAATCAGCGTTATGATCTCGCCTACCCGCGGAAACCAGGTCGGCAAAATCGCGCGCAGCGCGGCGAGCGGGGCGCCATGGGGAAACCACACCCCGTTACCCCACTCGAAAGCCTGATCCTCAGCCGCTCGCACGGCCGCGCGAGTGAGTTCCGCATAGGTAGAAATTTCGCCCAGCATTTGTTTGGTCGCGGGCGAGACGTCATTGATGACCTCGGCCATGCGCATCGCGAGACCATAGGCGAACTCGAGCTTGGTCTGCGCGCGAATCATTGTCTGTTGCATGATGTTGGGGTACCAGCCGGTGGTCATCACGGTGTTGTAGGCGTCGCGATTCGCATCGATGAAGACCCGATCGCGCGGCACCTCAACATCATCAAAGATGACGAAGGCGTCCTGCTCATCGAAGCGGCTCGACAGCGGGTGGTCGAACAGATTCTTTCTGGTCGAGCAGCTATCGCGGCAAATGAACTTGAGTCCGGGCGTGCCCATTGGAATGCAGAACGACAGGCCATAGGCATCGGCGCCCTCAGGCAGAGGCATCGCGGGATAGACCGCGATCTCGTCGGCAAAAGGCGCCAGGGTCGCGAGGATGCGCGCCCCGCGCACAATGATGCCGTGGTCGGTGTCGGCAACCTTGTGTAACGCAACGTCGTTACCGGGCGCGGGCGCATCGCCTTGCGACTTATCGATGGTTGGCTGAACGATGGTGTGCGTCAGCGAGAGATCCTTGTGCGCGAGGACCTTCTGATAGGCGACCAGATTCGCCGCGCCGCGTTCGTTGTGATGGGCAGCCCATTCATCCGCGCGTCCGGCGAAACCTGCAAAGGTGACATTCATGTAATCGGGCGTGCGACCCATCAACCCGACGGTAAACTCGGAGATGCGTTGAAGACATTGATGGCGTTGCTCCAGATCCTTGCGCGAGCGCGGAATCACATGACTGAGGTTAATCGGTTCACCGGTCTCAGGATCCGGTATGAGGCAGTCCTCGCGCGCCTCATACTGAAGATCGAACACCTGTGCGAGCGTCTGCGCGGCGCCCTCGAATGCGGGATGCGACGCAACATCGGTGACCTTGTCATCGCCAACCCAAATCTCGCGAGGGGTCTTCAGCCCCGCCAGGAATTCTTTTCCGGTTCGTGCGCCCATTTTTCTATCCTTTGCTATTCGCGCGGGTCGGAGTCGTCATCGTACGACAAGCCGCCCAGAAAGGTTGGTTTTAGTATGCCGCCGAGGCGCCGGATGTCAAATAACGGCGCTAACACTTGACTTCCTCACGATAAGAGGTAGGGACAAGCAGGAGACCCCATAGGAGACCGGACGTGGCTGAACTTGCGTATTCCAGTGCAATCGCGATCGCGCGAAAGATTCGCCGGCGCGAGATCTCGAGCAGAGAAGCTTTAGACTATTTCCTGGCGCGCGTGGCGGCGCTGGATAAGCCCATCAACAGCGTCGTAACTATCGACGCGCAGCGCGCTCGCACCGAGGCCGACGCAGCGGATGCCGCGCTGGCTCGTGGTGAAGTGCGCGGACCGCTGCACGGCGTTCCGATGACGATCAAGGACTCCTTTCAAACCGCAGGCATGCGTACTACTTCGGGAGCGCCCGAGCTTTCAGGCTTTGTCCCGCAGGAAGATGCATGGCCGGTGGCGCGCCTGCGCGAGGCCGGCGCCGTCATATTCGGCAAGACCAATCTTCCAATCTATGCGGGTGATTTGCAGAGTTACAATGAAGTCTTCGGTACTACCAACAACCCCTATGACTTGTCGCGCACGCCGGGTGGATCATCGGGAGGCTCGGGCGCTGCGTTGGCCTGCGGTTTCACCCCGCTGGAACTGGGCAGTGACATAGGAGGATCTATTCGGTTGCCGTCCCATATGTCGGGAGTGGTCGGCCATAAGCCGAGCTATGGCATCGTGCCTGCGCATGGACAGATTCCAGGACCGCCGGGAACACTTACCTTAGCCGACCTTGCAGTGGCCGGCCCGATGGCTCGCTCCGTCGACGATCTCAAGCTCGGGCTCGATATCATGGCCGGCCCCAATCGATGGGAGCACCCGGCGTGGCGCCTGAGTTTACCGGCTCCCCGTTCGCGCAACCTCAAAGCGTACCGCATCGCCGCATGGCTCGATGATCCTCGCTGCCGAGTGGCGCCGGCGGTGCACGATCTCCTTGAGAAAGCAGCTCGCAGCCTGGAGGACGCCGGCGTCCGCGTGGACCGCGAAGCACGTCCAGCGTTCACATTGGAAAAGGTAGTCGACACCTTCTTCGCGCTGCTCCAGGCCGCGCTGGCGGGCGGAGTTTCGCGAGAGAAGCTCGATGACTATGCGGCCACCATCGGCGACACCCCCGCGGCGAGTACTCGGCGCTTGTTGGCAATGCGACATCGCGAATGGTTGAGTTACAACGAGCGGCGCTTGCAGATGCGCAAACGGTGGGAGGAGTTCTTCGCTAACTGGGACGCTATCTTACTGCCGGTGATGCCTTGCGCGGCCATTTTACATGATCACTCTGAACCAATGTCCAACCGAACCGTTTTGATCGATGGCGAGCAGCGGCCCTACTGGGTCTTGACCGCGTGGATGGCTCCTGCAGGCGCCTGCTATCTGCCGGTGACTGTAGTTCCGGTCGGTTGCTTGAGCGATGGACTACCGGTTGGCATTCAGATTGTGGGCCCCTACTTGGGGGACCGGACCACCCTTGATATCGGCAAACGACTCCTAGCGATGGTTGGAGGTTGCCCGCGACCGACCGGTTTCTGAGGCGACAAACGAGTTTCCTGATTCTGAGTACGCTTTGTCGCTCGCAGAGCGTAGCTGGGAGACGCTAAGGACCTGGCTTTGGCGCTGGATGAAATTCATCTTGAGGGTGGCTTTCACTGTCACCTGTGGACAGCTATAGTCATGAACCAGAGAGATAAAGCTATCCACTAAGGAGACGATATTGGACCTAACCAAAATCATCACAGAGTTGAAGACCGAAAGAGATCGAATAGGCCGAGCTATCTCAGCGCTCCTCGACGATGCTAAAGCCGCGGTTGGCGCTACCACCCGCAAGGGAGCCGCACCGGCGTCAACGCGGCGCGGTAAAGGACTCACGGCCGCGGGAAGAAAGCGGCTCTCGGAAGCAATGAAGCGGCGCTGGGCCGAGCGACGAGGCAAAGGATCCTCGGCGTCGAAAACCACAGCTGCTGCCGCACCGAAGCGACGAGGCGGGCTCACTCCCGCAGGCAGAAAGAAGCTTTCCGAAGCGATGAAACGGCGCTGGGCCGAGCGCAAGAAAAAGGCTTCCTGAATTCCAATTCACCCGAATTGCCTTGACCTTGCGGCTCGAGCCGCCTGCTGACGAAGTAAGCTGTTTTTTTCATTTAATATGCACCACGAAGGTCCGCCGGTTGTATGACTCGCCGGCGGCACCCTCGCGGCTGCTAAATCGGGGATTGCGTATCGCCGGACAAAGACCCGACCGGGTACTTGGGTCCGACTGGCTCAATATCAGAAGGCCTAACTGCACCGGCGACCGTCCGTCTACCGAACCACGACCACAAGATTGGAGACAGGATCGCACTCATCACGAAGCACACGAGCAGCACCACCCCCATCCCGAAGCCGACGTAACCAATGTATAGCGGCACCGGCGCCAGTATCATGCAGCCCAGGATGAGGGCGCCGTTCGAGACCACGAGTGCGCGACGGATATTCACATAGGCGTCGATCAGAGCTTCCTTGAAGTCGCCCAGCGTCTGGTACTCCTCGCGAACCCGGAACAACAGGTATACCTCAGAGTCAATGCCGACCCCGCTCGCGATCGCGAGCGCGGCGACCGTGTTGGAATTGAGCTCGATTCCGCACAGCACCATTATTCCCAGCGCGATGATGGATCCCATCGCCAGTGGAACCAGCAGCAGCAACGCGAGGGTCACCGAGCCGATCGCGGGAACTGCCAGTAGAGCGGTACCGAGCAACCCCAAGACTACGCTCACCACCAACCAGTACCGGATGTTGCGGTTGAAAGCCTGGGCGATGCCCACCGCTCCGCCGGCAACGCTGACTCTCACCGGCGATCCGGCGAACAGAGCGTCCGCTTCACTTGTAGTACTCGCCATCAGGCGGCTGACCACTCGAGGATCGGTGTCATTGACATATGCAATGATAACGGTGGCGCTATAATCCTCGCTGAACAGCCAGTCAAAAACGCCGGGCTCTTCGTTCGACATGCCCATGACTGCTTCGCCGAGAGATTGATGCGTTTCGGGCACCACGAAGTACTTCGGATCGTCTCCGTTCACGAACTGATGCCGCAGCTTCAATGGGAAGGCGAGATCGCTCACCGTTCCGACGTTCGGAAGCGTGCGCATGTAGCCGGCGAGCGCATCGACCGCACGGAGCACGGAGGGGGTTTCGAGGACTTTCTCGTGTTGGTGGGTGGCCTCCACCAGGACGATCATCGGGTACACTCCCCCGAATCGCGTCGTGATCTCCTTTTCCATCTGGTAGATGTTGCTCTCAGTCCAGGAGTGAGTGAGGTAGTTATGAATGGCGAAGGTATTGTTTTGACCCACCGGCGCCCGGGCTACCACCAAGCCCATGCATCCGGTGATAAACGCGAAGAGAATTATCACTCCGGCAGCCACCTCGCGATTACCGATCAGGACACGAACGCCCGCCGCCAAAAAGCGATCAAAGGACCCATGTTTCGTGAGTTTGACCCTCGCGCCGGTGCTCTTTAACTCAGCGAGGGTTATCGAGCTCAGCGCCGGAAGCATCATCAGGAATTCGTCGAGGGTCAGCGATAAAAGCCCGAGCGCGGTCACCAGTCCGAGCGCGCGCACGTTCTCAAAGGGGATGAATGCCATCACCGCGAACGGAATGACGTCGCACAATAGCGACACCAGCATGGGACGCAGGCGAGACACGAAGGTGCTGACGATGACATCCTCCGCATTTTGCAGACGCGGGTATTCCTCGAAGAAAAACCGGCTCAGGAACTGAACCGAATGGCATGCACCAGCGGCGACTACGATGAAAGGAGCCAGCAGGGCGGCGGCGGAATAAAGCGTCGCGCCAAAGAACAGGCGGTACAGTCCGAATCCCATCAGAGCGCCCAGGAGCGCTACCCTCAGCGGCAGCAATACGCCGCTCAAAGTGCGGAATCCGTACCAGAGGATGGCGGCAATCGTGAGTATGAACGCTGCGAACGCAAGCCCCACATAGCGAAGACCGACGCTGTTGACCCATCCGATCAGGATCGGAGTGCCTGCCGCCCGGATGGTTATCCCGGGACGCTCATATCTCTGAGTTATTTGCGAGACCGCCCGATAAATTGCGATCGGCTCGGTGGTGTCGACCTGGACGCGCGTCCCTTTGGGTTGTTCCGAACGGAAACTTGCAACGATCAGCGAGGCCTTGCCATCTTTCGAAACCAGCACCCCGTTCAGGAGTGGATTATCTCGCGCGGCGGCTTCGATAGCCTTCGCGTCCGCCGGTGACCTGGGATACTGCGGCATCAGCGGCGTAATGAGCATCGTGGCATCGGCATCAGCGCCGTTTAGAAACGCGTACTTCTCGGAATCCAGAGTGGCTAGCGATCGAACAGTATAGGGAATGACTCCTTTCACGAGGTACAAGTCATGGGTGATGTGCTTGATCGTGCTCAGGTTGTCGACGCTGTAGATGCTTCCCCGGTCCGCGACTACTTCGATACTTACCGAGTCTCCTCCGCCAAACAGCTCGGTGATTCTGGCATTCAATCTGACGAACGGATCATTGGCCGGCGGCCACGCGTTGGGGTCGTCCCGCAGCTGCATCCCGGCGATCGCCCAAAGGCAGAGCGCAGCCACCGTGACCTGAAATAGGATCCCGACCACCTTGTACCGGATGAAGAAGCGGGCGAAGCGCGCGAGCCGGAGATCGACGCCGCGATATCCAAGCGGGTCGCCGCCCTGCAGACTATCGGTACGAGCCATTTTCACTTATCCGCCCGCCAGTCGCGGTCGCCCTTGGTCGAGCCGGAACGGTGGACTAGCGCAGCCACTCTTCGAGGGTTTTGGGCTCGCGGTACAAGGTATTGTCGCTAAAGACCGCGCGAGGAAGGTCGGCATCGAAACCACCAACTGTCACGTACGCATCGGAGGTGAAGCCGGTATCAAAATCCTGCACGCTCATAACACCCCACGACTGATACCAATCCGGGGCGGGTGGACCGTCAGGAGAGCCGATGTGGAGCCGGCTCCCGGTCATCATTGATTTCTCTGTACGCCGCAGCAGTTTTCCGTTGTCGTCGAATGCTTCATCGTAAAAATAGTTCATTTCCTGCAATCCGCATTTGTAGAGACGTTTCGAATACCACCAACTAACTCCGGGCTTGGGTGTGATTTCGACGATGGCGGCGACATCACCCGCTCCGTCCACGCGCTTAATCTCCGGCAGGTAATCAGGCCGGTATTGCGGCCTGGTGGAATCAGGGTTGAACAATTCGAATCCTACGATCTTGTAGTTCAGTTCCGGCAGCGCGTTGGTATGCGAGACGTCTTCGTAGCGATTGATAAGGCCGGGAAAATATTGACTGGATACCGCGCCCGCCAGCCTTCTGACTTTGCGAACCGAGGGCAGGTACAAGGTATCCTGCGGCGCCAGATGAGGATCAACAAAGGTAGTGGTAACCCCACCCTCACCCTTGACCTCGTCCGGAGACGCGTAGTCCCAAATGTATTTTCGAAGAACCTTTTGCTGATCCGCAGACGATATATATTCGTAGCCCTTCTTGAGGGTCATATCAGAGTAGGCTTCCAGCATCTCGGTCTCACCGCGCAAGGAGCCGTCGGGGCGATAAATTTTAACGACCAGACTGTCCCAGTAGTTCCTGGCATACGGCGCGTACTCGTTTTCCGCGTAGCATCGATTCACCAGATCGTCGCCGGAAAGATTGGAACGCTGATCCATCGAAACATCCCATGGCGCGGGCATGCCCGGCTGCGTCCACTGGGCGTAATAGGCAGGACCCATGGACCGATACCTGTCCTCCATCCAGGGCTTAGGAGTCCAGGTCATCGATTGGTCACCCCATTTTACGACGAAGGTACCGGGCTCCTTTCCCGGGCTGATGCGGTATGGTTTGCCCGCGATCATTTTAGGAGTTGCAATGTCACCGTTGGTGGAGGGGACCGGGGCCTGGGCATTCGCCTGCGCTGCACCAACAAGCATGACAACGGTGATCCAGAAGACTTTCAGGAATTGCATTGTTACGACCTTGACTCCTGGTTCGATCCACTCGAGAGATGTCTTATCGGATTGCCTAGAAGAGAACCCGGGTGAAGTTGAAGTAGAAATTAGTCTCGTTGGTGAACTGCCCGTATGGGGTCTGCGGACCGCCGGCAAAAATGTTGAAGCCGGCCGCGATCTTGGTCTTGTCATTGATCACGTAGGCGACCTGCGGCTGGATCCACCAATCCTTGAACTGGAACTCCCACAACGCGAATAGCGAGGTATCGAGGTAATCACCGGCGCCCCAGGTTTTGTCGAAATACATCGTCAGCAAACTATAGTAAGCGCCGCGCATGCCCGAAGTGCTGCCATAGAAGCCGACGGATTCGAACTCATGCTGATCGCCACCACACGTCGGTCAATGAATCTGGTTGACTACCTCATCGTGCCAGTATTGGAAACTCGCAAAGATTGGCCGTGCGATCTCGTCGCTCAGAAGGTACTTGTCAACCCCGAGCAACAGGCCCCAATGATCGGCATTGACCGGATTTCCGACCAGGCCCTCGTAATACCTGTCTCCGACCGTCAGCGCAGTTTCACCGCGCAGGACGGTTCCATCCAGCGGAGCGGGCACGTCCTGGAATTCATAGTCAAATGACCCCCGGCGATATGGACCCGCCGCGGTTGCTCGTTGACGGAGGTCGCAGTGGAAAAATTTCCGGTATTCGGAAACTGGATCATGAAGGCGGTCCAGCCATACACATAGTTGAGCGTGTAATGAAAATTGGCCACCTCGTCGCTCCAGCGCGCGGCGTAGATGCCGTTGCTCGCGCGAATCGAGGGCTGGTGGTAGTCGACCGGCGACTTGGCGCCGAATTCGCCATTTTCGTCGTTGTTGAAAAGAGCCACCACGTTGTAGGTGAAATCATGATAGCCGCCTTCCGAGGGAAGCCCGCCTTTGATCGGCAATCCCGGATAGTAATAGGGCAGGTACTTGGGCTCGTAGACGAACTGGAAGGTGCCGGTCGAAGTCAGCGTCCAGTTCGCGTTGAGCGCCCAGATCGGAATTTTGTTGTACTGCTCGTCGAAGTTGGTGGGATTACTCAAGTTGAAGGGATTGAGGATGTCGAGCATGTAGACGCCATCGGATTTTCCCCATGAGATAATCTGCCGCCCGACCCGGATGAAGAAATTCTTCGGCAGGACATCGACGTAGTATTCGCGCAGAAGCGGATCGTATTGATCATTCATGCGACCATTCATGTTGGTCTGCCAATCGTCCGCGAGGTAGGTGCGATACTGGCCCTGGCCCCATCCGGTCAAATCGTAAGCGGTGTCATAGTAAGGTCGTACTCGCAGGTTGAATTCGATCGGCACCCCAAGGGTGAATTTCTCCGGGTCGGGCGCGTAATGCAGATCGAGCCGCAACTCATTGCGCTGACGCATCACACCGTCGGCATGCTTGGTAAAAAATGTCCCGGTAGCCGTATCGAACAAAGTCCGATTGACTTGGGGAAGCCGGAAATAATTTTCCGTATAGTAGCTAAGACAGGCCTGAAACCCGTCGGAGTCTTCACACGCGAAAGTCGTCGATCCGCTTGCAAGCAAGATCATTAACGACGCGAATCGGAGCAGAAATCCTAACGCAGGAATCCGAAACCCAGTTGCGCGCGATCGTTGCTTATGGGGCAAACGGCTCTCCCGGACGCTGCCCGGAGACGACTCTCCCAAGCTGCTGGTCCGTGATCATGGTTGATTGTGCGCCGCGAGCGCCTGTGGCCGACGCGCTCTCCGCGAAGAGCGATTAATTCACCGTGGGCGTTATGGAATGCACATTGTGTCAGACGCAATAATTGTTCCGCGACAATGTCCTTCCGTCGATCATCAGGAACGCAACACCAACGATCATTCGATGATGACAACCGATGAAGGTGACATGCATAGCGAGCGGTAGCCGAACTTCGCTGGGTCGCACGCGGGATCCGGCGCGACCATCCCGCGTGCCACGACCAGACTACGACCGCCGAATTTCTGCCGGGCCCCCGGAATTTTCTCGCATCCACTTCGCGGTCGCCATCAGGCGCTCGTCACTCTCGACTGGACCAATCACCTGGATTCCCAGGGGCAGCCCACCAGATGACCTCCCGCCCGGATAGGTGATGCACGGCACACCGAGCAGAGTCCACACCCGGTTGAAAATGGGATCCCCGGTGTTGCCGAGGCCCAGCGGCGCCGGGCCGAGTGTACTCGGGGTCAGCAGTACGTCGTGCGAGGCGAATATCTCCGATATCTGATGGCGACCACGACGAGCGATACGAATCGAGCCTTGCACTTCGGAAACGCCTACCGCGCGGCCGGTGTCGATGATCCCCTGCAGCCGGGCACTAAGACTGGCGCGATGATTCTCGTATTCGTACCGCAGCGAATCCGCGATCTCGCGGTACATGATCTTCAGGTGGGCGTCACGCAAATCTTCGAATCCGGGAATCGTAACCTCGTTGATTGATGCGCCGGCTCTCGCGAGCGCTTCCGCGGCAGCCTCGATGGCGGTGCGCGTTTCGTTCCCGGCCTCGTTCCACCATGGCGTGCGGAACAGACCGATGCGCGGTGCTCGAATCGCAATCGAGGCTGGATGCTGGTATGGAATTCCCGCAAGTACGCTGGCGATAACGGCGGCATCTTCAAAAGTGCGGGTGAAGGTGCCGAGTGTATCGAGTGTCAGTGAAAGAACCTTCACCCCATCAAGGGGAAACCACGCGTAGGAGGGCTTGTATCCGATGACGCCGCAAAAGCTCGCCGGACGAATGACGGAACCCGCGGTCTGGGTGCCTAACGCAAATGGAACCTGAAGGTCCGCGACGGCGGCCGCCGATCCGCTCGAGGAGCCACCGGGTGTGTGCAGGCGGTTGTGAGGATTGGTGGTCTTTCCGGGCGCAAACACCGCAAACTCCGTCGTCACCGTTTTTCCCATGATAACGGCGCCTGCGGCTCGCAGCCGCTTCACGCATTCAGCGTTCACTGCGGTACGATTGTTCGCATAGATCGAGGAGCCGTAGCAGGTCGGCATGTCGGCGGTCTGAATGATGTCCTTGATGCCGACCGGGACCCCATGCAGAGGACCCATGGCGGGTGAGTTATCGCATCGGTCGGCTTGCTCGAGCGCGAGCGCCGGATCGAGGAATTGCCATGCGCCGACGATTTCTTCGCGCGCCTCAATACGTTCCAGGCACGCGGTAACCAGCCGACGCGAGGTTAACTCCCCTCGCGCTATTGCCCTCGCCGCCTCGACCGCCGATAGCTCATTGAGGGGATGTTCCATCAGCCCATCTGTAGCTAAACAATCCCGTCAATGCACCTGCCCTACCCGATCGATGCCGTGATGCCGGCCTGCGCCAGCACCGCGATTGCCTTCGCCACGTCCTCATCCAGCTTGACCACGATGACGCCGGTCACGATGCCGTCGCTTTCGATCGTCCCGCCGCCCTCGGTCTTGATCGAGGCAGCGTCCAGAACGTCTAACGCCCGGCGAACCTGGTCAATCACGAGATGAACTTCGGCAGTTGGCCGCGGCGGCTCTATAAGGATACGCATGGTCCCCCTGGGTTCCTGTGACAGATGCGATATCGTCATCCTAACGTGCGCAGTGCCCGCGCAATCGGTTGGTCGACGGGAAACCTGCTCGGTTAGTCAAAATCCCGACGAACGATGCAGATTGGCGCGGGAATGATGCGGGGCTATCATCGCGCGCAGCATGGACGCCATACTCGATTCCGTTCTACCGAAAATCCGCCAACGCATTCACATCAATCTCGCCGAGCATCATGTGCCCGGAGCCGCCGTCGCGATTGTGCGCGACCAGGAGTTGGCGTGGGCTGAGGGCTTTGGCCTCGCCGACATCGCCTCGAAGCGCGTTATGACGCCGGACACGCTGTTCGGCGTGGCCTCGATCAGCAAGACCTTTACCTGCGCCGCGATCGTGCAGTTGCGCGACGAGGGGAAACTCTCGCTCGACGATCCGCTGTTGAAGTTCATTCCCGAGTTCGCGACGGTCGCTTGCTGCTACGGCCGGAGCGAGGATGTGACGCTGCGCCGCCTGCTCACGCATCTGTCGGGCTTGGTCGGCGAGTCGCCTACTGCACATTGGCGCTCAGCAACCTTTCCGACGATGGCGGAAATCCTCGCCGGACTTTCCAGGTCGGCGCTCGTCATCGAGCCCCACTCGGCGTTCAAGTATTCCAACCTCGGCTTCGCGCTGCTGGGCGAAGTGGTGGCCCGCGCCTCCGGGCGTCGCTTCACCGAATATGTTCGGTCAGAGATTCTCGATCCGCTCGGGATGACGGCCAGTTGCTTCACGCTCGACGAGGCGGGTGCGCGGATGGCGACCGGCTACCTGCCGCATCCCTATGACGACGCTCCTGAACCTGCGCCCGCGGTCGCCGACCATAACGGCTACGACGCGGCGGCCGGTCTGCGCTCATCGGTCAGCGATCTGGCAAAATGGGCTTCGCTGCAATTCCGCACCAACCCGGCCAGGCGCGACGGCGCGCAGATTCTCGCCGGCAAGTCGCTCTCCGAGATGCATCGCGTAGTGTTCGTCGAACCCGACTGGCGCACCGGTTATGGCCTCGCATGGTGGGCGACCAGAATCGGCGAGAACATCCATCATCAGCATGACGGTTCGAATCCCGGTTACCTGTCGTACCTCGCATTCAATAAGCAGCACCGCCTCGGTGTGGTCGCGCTGACCAACGCGCAGGGGCATGGCGCGAGCGCGAACATCGCGTTCCAGACGCTGGAGCTGCTGACGCAAAAGGCGGACGAAATCGGAAAGATGACGCCGCTGGCCGAGCCGGTGCCGACGCCGCAGCATTTGAAGCCGCTGCTCGGACGCTACGAGGAACGCAACTTCGGCGCGCTGTTCCAAATCGAGTATCGAGCGGGCGAACTTCGCCTGATGATCCCGCCCAACCCGCTCTCGCCGCCGCCTCCGCCGCCGACGCGTCTCCTCGCGACCGATCGCGAGCTGGTCTTCGCCATGGAAACCGGGCGCGGCGCTGGCGAACCGGTGACCTTCGTGCGCTCCGACGACGGCTCGATCAGCGAACTGCACTTCGTCGAGATGATCTATCGCAAGGTCTCGTGATCTCCCGCGCGCCTCGCGTCTGCGCGGGGCGGTGCGGGAAGCGAGAGCCACGTGCTTCTTCGGGACATCTCACTGGCCGACTTGCGGCACGCGAAAAGAGAAGTCACCCCCAACCAGGCGGCGACCAAGCCATGATGCCGACGCCTGCGGCCCATGCTTTCAGCGGCTCATAGGCAAGCACCTGCGGTCGCAGCCGGGTTCCGATCGCACCCGCGACGCAGAGCCAATCGCGAATCTCATGGCCACCGTTACCTGCTACCGCTTCGAGGTCTTCGTAGCGCTCATAGCGCGTGGTGATGTCGGAGATCTCGCCGCGCGTCATCCGTTCGAGGAACCAGCGATCGAACTCCTGGTTGATGCGGCCGGTTTCCGGAGGTCCCACCCAATGCGAAATTCCACCGGTCCCGATGAAGGCGACCCGCTCATTCCCGGGCCATCGCTCGACGCATGCGCCGATGAACGCGCCCACGTCGAAGCATCGCTTCGGAGTCGGCATCGGCGGCGCGAAGGCGTTCACCACGATGGGAATGATAGGAATATCCCAGCGCGGCGTGAGATGAATCATGGGCGCTATTTCAGCGTGGTCCAGCGCGAGCTCTTCCGAGAATGAGAAGTCGACGCCGTTCTCCAGCCCCTCGCGCACGATGAACCGGGCGAGGTCGCTGGCGATCGGCAGCCGGACCTTGGGAACATCGAAACCGTCGACCGCGGGTCCGACGGCCTCCTCCCCGACTCCGACCAGGAAGGCGGGAAGATTGTCATAAAAGCATCGATCGAAGTGGTCGTCGGCGAAGGTTACGATGACATCGGCTCGCGCAGCCTCGAGTAGCTGCCGCGCACGCGCAAAGCCTGAGCGTAAATGTTCGCGCTCGGGTGCGGGCAGGCGCTCCCAATTCTTCTGCGATGCCATCAGCGGCACATGCGAGCATGCGATCCCTGCGACTACCTGCGCCACTTCACTCGCCCCCGTCGCGATCTTTTCGGTTCGCCATTTCCGGATTCATCATGAGGCCATAATCGCGCATCTTTCGTCCCGTGAGGGTGTGGGCGAGCATCAGCAGCAAAGGATTGGCGCCGCGGTCGTAGAGCGCGCGGATTTCCCATCGCCGAAGCAGGTCGCGCTCGGTCGTATCGAGCTGATAGCGATCGAGCACGCCGTCGATATCGTCGCGAAAGCGTGCCGGCAGCTCCACGTCACGGCGCAAATCGCGCAGCAGCTTGTCGACCTGATAGCGGCTCATATTCCGATCACCGGAGGCTACTTTTTCGGTGCGATGTCGAGGTTGTCGTCGAGGCCCATGCCCTTGATCGATGCCTGGAAGCGATCCTGCATCCGTGCGTCGTCATCGTTCAGCTCGCGCGTCATGCAGCAGTACTCGAGCTGCATCCCATTGGGGTCTTTGAAGTAGATGGACTTCGCCCAATCGTGATCGACGATCTCGCTGACCTTGACGCCCTTGCCGAGCAGCTCTTTGCGCTTCTGTTCGAGGCCGGGAAGGCTGCCGGTTTCGAAGGCGAAATGATAGAACGCGCTCGGCACGCCCAGGCCGCGATTGATGCCCGCGTCATACTCGGCGGGAACGCCGGGGACGCCGCGCGCCTCCATGAAGGCCAGCAACTGGTCGCGCCCAGTGTCGAAGAAGATGTGGCGAATCTGCCCGCCTTCCTTAACCTTGATGGTGTCGCATCGAACCGGCCTGAAGCCCAGCACGCCCTCATAGAAAGCGCGGGTCTGGTCGAGGTCGAGCGTCGAGAGCCCGATATGAGAGAAGCCTTTGTGCGACATTAGAATGCGACCTCCTCGCGTGAAGGTATCGCTTATACCATCTGCGCGTCGAGATGGGGTAGCGATGCCATTTTGGCCAGTCACCCTTCATCGATGGTCCCTTCTAGCCTATGGCTGCCTGTGGAACGCATCGCATCTTCCCGATTTGACCTAAGCTCGGTGATAGCGGAGCCTCGATGTTAACAGCTTGCCGATCACGCTGCCTGTGACGTCATCCCAACGACGATTGGAATACCGTAGAAGGACTTGCAAATGGGACGTGTCATCGAAGTTACCGAATTGGCTCTTCGCGATGCCCACCAGAGTCTGCTCGCGACGCGGATGGCGTTGGAAGATATGGTTCCGGCCTGCGAGGACCTCGATAACGCCGGCTTCTGGTCGCTCGAATGCTGGGGCGGCGCAACCTTCGATTCATGCATCCGCTTCCTGAACGAGGATCCCTGGGAGCGGCTGCGGACCTTTCGCAAATTGCTCCCGAAGTCGCGTCTGCAAATGCTTCTGCGTGGGCAGAATCTTCTCGGCTATCGACATTATGAAGATAGCGTCGTCGAGCGCTTCGTCGATAAGGCTGCCGAGAACGGGATGGACGTCTTTCGAATCTTCGACGCCCTCAACGATCTGCGCAATCTCACCACCAGCGTGCGCGCCGTGAAGAAGACCGGCAAGCACGCCCAGGGAACCATCTGCTATACGGTCAGTCCGCTTCACACCATCGGCGCATTCGTCGAGATGGCGCAGCGGCTCAAGGAGATGGGCTCCGACTCCATCTGCATCAAGGACATGGCGGGCTTGCTGAAGCCGCAACCGGCGTTTGAGCTGGTGAAGGGCATCAAGGAAAAATGCGGCGCCGATACGCTGATCCATCTGCATACGCACGCCACCACCGGTGTCACGCTGGTTTCGATCATGAAGGCGATCGAGGCGGGATGTGACATCGTCGATACCGCGGTCAGCTCGATGTCGCTCGGGCCCGGTCACAATCCCACCGAGAGTCTCATCGAGATGCTCGAGGGCACTGGCTTCGAAACCCGCCTCGACCTGGAACGCATCCTTCGCGTCAAGCGCCACTTCGCATCGGTGCGGCCGCGCTATCGGGAGTTCCTCAGTGAGTTCACCGGAGTGGACACGGAAATCTTCAAGAGCCAGATTCCCGGCGGAATGATTTCCAACATGGAGAGCCAACTCAAGGGCCAAGGCGCCGCCGACCGGCTCGATGAGGTCCTCAAGGAAGTTCCCGCGGTTCGCAAGGCCGCGGGATATCCACCGCTCGTCACCCCATCGAGCCAGATCGTCGGCTCGCAAGCCGTGTTCAACGTGCTGATGGGGAGCTACAAAGTCATGACCGGGGAGTTCGCGGACCTGATGCTGGGCTACTACGGCGCCACCATCGGCGAGAAGGATCCGGCGGTCCTCGCGATGGCGCTCGAACACGCGAAGAAACCCGCCATCACCGGGCGCCCCGCAGATCTGCTGAAGCCCGAATGGGAGCAATTGCGCACCGGCGCCCTCGCGCTCGCGGGATGCAGCGGTCGCGATGAAGACGTGCTGACCTACGCAATGTTCCCGCAGGTCGCGCCGAAATTTTTCAAGAGCCGCAATGACGGTCCGACCAATGTCAGCAGCGATCCATCGAAAAAAGCCGCACCTCCGCCGGAATCGAAGCATAGCAACGGAAAGCCGCTACCATCGGGTGCCCAGGTCAGCTACGTCATCACCCTCAATGGCAAAGAGCATCGCGTAACAGTCGCGCCTTCGCTGTAGCTAGTCAGGGAGTTGCCATGTCCAATCGGTCCAATCAGAAGACCGGTGCGCCGCCCAAAACCATCGAAGCGATGGTCGCGGAGCTGCATGCGAAACGTTCCGGGATTGAACTCGGCGGCGGCCCGCAACGGACCGAAAAACAGCACGCCGACGGCAAGCTCACCGCACGCGAACGCATCGACCGGTTGGTCGATCCAACCAGCTTTCAGGAACTGGCGGCGTTCGCGCGCCATCGCTCCACTTATTTCGGGATGGCCGACAAGGATCTGCCCGCCGACGGTGTGGTGACCGGATGCGCGACGGTCGACGGACGCCTGATTCACCTCGCGAGCCAGGACTTCACCGTCGCGGGCGGGGCGGCCGGCGAGATGCACTGCGATAAGATCGCCAACATGATGAAGCTCGCGTTGAAAACCGGCAGCCCGTTTGTCTTCATCAATGATTCCGGCGGCGCGCGCGTTCAGGAGGGAGTCGACAGCCTCGCCGGCTACGGGCGAGTGTTCTACAACAATGTCGAGCTATCCGGCTCGGTGCCGCAGATCTCCCTTATCTGCGGTCCCTGCGCGGGCGGCGCCGCATACAGCCCGGCGCTGACCGACTTCATCATCCTCACCAAACAAGCGCATATGTTCATCACCGGACCGCAGGTCATCAAGCAGGTCACCGGCGAGACCGTCACCGCGGAGGATTTGGGTGGCGCCGTCGCGCAGATGAGCAACTCAGGCGTGGTTCACTTGCTGGCGCAGAACGACGACGAGGCGATGTACCTGTGCCGCCGGCTGCTGAGTTTCCTGCCGTCCAACAATATGGAAGATCCTCCGCGCGCGCCTTATGACTTGCCGATCGAAGCCGATCCCGAATTCGACCGCCTGGTCTCCACCGAAGCCAAAGTTGCCTATGACATCCGCACCGTTATCGCGCGCATCGTCGACAACCAGGATTTCCTGGAAATCCAGCCCTACTTCGCGCCTAACATCGTAGTCGGCTTCGGACGCCTGAAGGGCCGGCCGCTCGGCATCGTTGCCAACCAGCCCAACGCGATGGCGGGAGCTCTCGATATCGATGCGTCCGACAAGGCCGCGCGCTTCGTTCGCTTCTGCAACGCCTTCAACATTCCGCTGCTAACGCTGGTCGACGTGCCGGGATTTCTCCCCGGCATCGAGCAGGAGTATCGCGGCATCATTCGCCACGGCGCGAAGCTGCTGTTCGCCTACTCGGCGGCGACCGTGCCCAAGCTGACCCTGATCTTGCGCAAGGCCTATGGCGGCGCATACGTCGCGATGTGCGCGAAGGATCTCGGCGCCGATCGCGTGGTGGCGTGGCCGACCGCGCAAATCGCGGTGATGGGCGCGGAGGGCGCCGCGGAAATTGTCTTCCGCCACGAGATCGACGCGGCCGAGGACAAGGCCGCGCGGCGCACCGAGCTGATCGAGGAGTATCGCGAGACGTTCGCCAATCCCTATGTCTCGGCTTCGCGCGGCCTCGTCGATGACATCATCGACCCCGCCGAGACGCGCAGGTATCTTGCGCGCGCGCTCGAAGCTCTGCACGCCAAGCGTGAACTTCGGCCTCCCAAGAAGCATGGCTTGATTCCGCTGTAAGCGAGTAATTCAGTGTCACCACCGGATCTCGCCAATGTCATAACCATCACGGCGCTCATCGCCGCGAGCTTCCTCATTTCGTATCTCATCGCACAGCACACTGTCCGGCAGGCCCGCGAAAACGCGCGTGCGCAGCTCGAACTGCGCCTGTCCGGCCTCACCAGCGCTATCGCCGAGGTGGAAGCGCGGGTCGCCGATCTGACGCAGTCGATTGCCACTCTGTCTGCGGCCTCCGGGCACGATCTAAATGAAGCGGCACCAATCGCGGCCGGCGCAGGGAGCATCAACCCAGCGGTGCCCCTTCCTCCGGCGAAGCCGGATGCGGAAATTCCGCCCGAGATTCTGATCGTCATCAGTGCCGCGGTCACGCAGTTTTTAGGCAAGCCGGTCCGCATTCGTTCCGCCAAGATGTTGCAATCGCCCTACGAGATCGTGAATCCATGGGCGCAGCAGGGACGGGTATTTTTGCAGGCGTCGCATAGTCCCGCGATGCGGCAGCGATGACGCGAACCTTGACGACGCCAGCAGGAGTTGCCGTGTGAAGCTTCAGATCGCAATTGACGGAAAAACCTACGAAGTGGAGGTCGAAGTCCTTCAGGAAGATGCGCCTTCGCGTCCGCCGGGCTATGTGCCCTATCCCGCGGTTCCGTCTACCATCCAATCTCCCGCACTCACGCGACCCCAGCCGAAGGTCGACAACGGAAACGTCAACGAGGCGAAAGTCTGCCGCAGCCCGGTCGCCGGCGTCGTCATCCGAGTGAACGTCCAGCCCGGCCAGCAGCTTCAGGCCAACGATTTGATGATGGTCCTGGAGGCGATGAAGATGGAGACTAACGTGACGGCGCCCAGCCCCGGCATCGTGAAGACGATCAAGGTCCAGCCGCAGGACGCCGTCAAAGTGAACCAGGTCCTCGTCGAGTTCGAATAGACCTGCCTTCCTGATACCGTCCGCTCGCTCATATTGCATCGACGTTTCGCTGTTCGGATTTGGCTTTGCGAGCTAACATCCCCGCGCAGGAGCATGTCGATATGAACGGACTTCGGGACAAGGTTGCGATCGTGACGGCAGCCGCCGGCGGCGGCATCGGCAAGGCCACCGTGACGAGGCTCGCGGAAGAAGGCGCCATCGTTGTCGTCACCGATTCGCATGAGCGACGGACCGGCGAAACAGTTGAGGAACTCTCCCACCGCTTCCCCGGTCGCATCGATGGTTTCGCACTCGACGTCACACGCCGCGAGGACATCGATAGGATCGTCGGCGCAGTCGTTGCGAAACGTGGCAAGGTCGACATCCTCGTCAACAACGCCGGCATCAATGTCCTCGGCGGCGTCGACAAAATCAGCATCGAGGACTGGACGCGCATTTTTGACGTCAACCTGACTGGCGCATTCCATCTGATCCGCGCGGTGTTGCCCTCGATGCGCAAGCAACATTCCGGCGCCATCGTCAATGTCTCGTCGATCGCCGCGTGGTCGATGCTCGGCGGATCCGATGCTCCCTATGCCGCGGCCAAAGCTGGACTTCTAGCACTGACGCGCGCGGTCGCCGCGGAAGCGGGACCCGAAGGCATCCGATGCAACGCGGTCGCACCGGGAATCGTGCTCACGAAATGGGTCGAGAAAAACATGCCGGGAGTTTCGCGCCAGGCCGAGCACACTCCGATGCGCCGGCTGGGCAAGCCCGAGGACATTGCGGCGACCATCGCCTTCCTCGCCTCCGCCGACGCCTCGTTCATCACCGGCGAGGCGATCACTGTGAGTGGCGGCCTCTACATGCATCCTTGAAAAGAAGCCGGGGAATCTCATCATGCCTGAATCAACGGGACTGCTCAGCGGAATTTCCGTAGTCGAATGCGGCTCGGGAGTCGCCGCTTCTTTTGCGACCAAGCTGATGGCCGATCTCGGGGCCGATGTGATCAAGGTCGAGCCGCCCGAGGGTGACATCACACGCCGCTACGGGCCGTTTCCGGGCAACGTGCCCGACCCGGAGAAGAGCGGGCTCTTCATTTATCTGAATGCCAACAAGCACGGAGTCGCGCTGGACCTTTCGCAGCACAAGGATCGCGCAGCATTACATTCGCTTTTGGCGAAAGCGGATCTCCTGGTCCACAATGTCGCGCCCTCGCAGCGCGACCAATTCGGACTTACAAGCGCGAAACTCGGCGCCGATTTTCCACAGTTGGTCATCGCCGCGATCTCTCCGTTCGGAGACACCGGGCCTTATTGCGATTGGAACGCCTACGAACTCAACGTCGTCAACGCGGGAGGGTGGGCGTTCCTCAGCCCCGGCGCATCGGAGTTTCCCGAGTTGCCACCGCTGAAAGCCTTCGGGCATCAGGGTGATTACCAGGGCGGGCTGCACGCGTGCTTCGCCGCGCTGGCGGCATACTTTCATCGCCTCGAATCGGGCAAGGGACAAAGCATCGAAGTCTCACAGCAGGAGTGCATCGCAGGGATGCTCGAAATGAACCTGATGCACTACACCTACGCGGGCCGCGAGACTTCCCGGCTGGGGACCCGCGTGCTCGGGCCCTGGAAAATCATGGACACCGCGGACGGCTCGATCCTCGCAGTCTGTGTCGAGGAGGATCAGTGGCGGCGGCTGGTCGACCTGATGGGCGATCCCGAGTGGGCGCACGAGGAGGTTTTTCAGGACCGCCTCGCGCGCGGCCGCAACGCCGACGCGCTATACGCGCTGATGCAGGAATGGATCAGCGGATGGAAAGCCCAGGAGCTCTATCACGAGGCGCAACACCGGCGCATTCCGTTCGCGGCGGTGAACAACATGAGCGATCTTTACGCCAATGCTCATCTGTCGGAGCGCGGATTTTTCGCCACGCTCGACCAACCCGGCCTCGGGAAGATCCAGCTCCCCGGTGCGCCGTCCAAATACGCCTCCGGATGGTCGATGCGCACTCCCGCACCGCGCCTGGGTCAACACCACGCCGAGCTACTCGATGACAGGAAATCTGCCCGCCTGTCGGCAGCGGCCTCAGCTCGTGGGATAGCATCGGAGACGAAACCCGAATTGCCGCTGGCCGGTATTCGCGTCCTCGATTTCACCTGGGCGTGGGCCGGACCGTTCTGCACCATGCAGTTGGCGCACATGGGCGCCGAGGTCATCCGCGTCGAAACCGAGAATCGCGGTTGCGTGACGCGCGGACTGCCTCCCTTCGCCGATGACGTGGCCGGGCCGAATCGCGCCGGATACTACAATCAGTACAACCAGGGTAAGCGCAGCATTACGATGGACCTGTCGAAGCCCGAGGCGATTCAGATCGCGCTCGCAATGGCGCGCCGCTGCGATGTCGTGACGGACAACTTCGCCGCGGGCGTGATGGACCGTTTGGGGCTCGGCTATGAAACCATTCGCGCGCAACGGCCCGACATCGTGATGCTTTCGATGTCCGGTTATGGACAGACCGGCCCGCTCAAGAGTTATGTCAGCTATGGACCTCCGGCTGCGGCCACTGCGGGTTTCTTCGCGCTCAGCGGATACCAAGGGCACGGCCCCAGCGAGATCGGGGTTTCCTATGCCGATCCTAACGCGGGAATATTCGGCGCGGTCGCGGTGATGGTCGCGCTGTTGCACCGCAAGCTCACGGGGCGCGGCCAGTACATCGACCAATCGCAGCTCGAAACCGCGCTCGCGCTGCTGCCGGAAGGCCTGCTCGACTATGCGCTCAACGGCACGCAGCCGCAGCGCTCCGGCAATCGCCATCGCTGGATGGCGCCGCACAATTGCTACAAGTCGGCAGGCGACGACGACAAATGGGTGAGTATCGCAGTCGGTAGTGACAGCGAGTGGCGCGCGCTGTGCCAGGTAATGGAGCAACCGTCGCTGGCGGACGACCGGCGCTTTCAGCGCGCGCAAGCGCGCAAGCAAAATGAAGACGCGCTCGACGCTATCATCACGCAGTGGACACGCGCTCGCGATCGCTGGGAGGCAACCCGTGAGTTGCAGCGCGCCGGGGTCGCGGCGTTCCCCTCGATGAGCAACAAGGACCTCGCCACCAACGAGCATCTCGCGGAGCGCGGATTTCTGGTGCAGCTCGAACATCCGGTCGTCGGCCGGCGCATCCACACCGGGATCCCATGGACGATGTCCGGCACCCCCTGCAGCATCCGCCACGCCGCGCCAACGCGCGGCGCAGATACCGATTCGGTGCTGCGGGAGTTGCTCGATTATTCGCCGGATAGAATCGCGAAGCTGCGCGACGCCGGGGTACTGGGCTGACTCTCTAGTGCTTCGCCTGCGGCTTGCGATGGGTTGGGAGGGTCCCGTTGGCTTCGCGCCGCGGTGCCGCAAGGACTGGTTTTCTTCCCAATGAGAGCAGTGAACGGCGCGCGGAAAAATGGCGCGGGTCGAGCGCCAGCGCACCTTCGAAGTACTTAATCGCCGAGGCGGTTCTTTCCACTTTCAGACAGCAGGCGCCGAGCATCGCGAGCAATTGCGCGGTGTCGGTCCCGGCCGCCTCTCGCGCGCGGACGAATGCCACGATCGCCGCCGCGAAATTCTCACACTCGTGAAGCACTTCGCCGAGCACCATCAACGCATGCGGGTTGAGCGGGTCCAGCTTCAATGCTTCGTGCAGGGTGGATTCGGCTGAGCGATGGAGCTGATTGCTTTGCAGGCCGCGCGCAGCTTCGACCAGCCGATCCGACTCCTCCGGGAAGGCGGCGCATTCGACTTCAACCTCGATTCGATCGCGCGACACGATCGCCTTGACGATCTCGGCTTGCTCGCCGAGGTAATGGCGCAATTTTTCGATTACGGTATCGCCGAGCTGTTCGGGTTCGAGCAGGAAAATCACCCCGAGCTGATCGCCGTGATGATCGTCGCTTCGAATCAGGATGGAGCTGCGCCGCCGCGTCATACGCGCTCGTCCGGATCGAACAGCTTCTTGTACTCATCGAGCGCGAAGCGATCCGTCATCCCCGCGATATAGTCGGCGACCACCCGCGCAATCGTTTCGCCACCTTGCTCGTGCAGCATCAGCACATGGTTGGGCATCTGGCGCGGCTCGCTCATGTAGGCGTTGAAGAGTTGCTCGAGCACCCGCCCGGCCTTCTCGGTCATCCGGATGACGCGAAAATGACGATACAGCCGCTCGCGCATGATTTCTTTCAGCTCGTCAACCTGCGCGGCCATCGCAGGCGAAAAAACCGCGAGCGCGCTGCCCGCGCGGCGCACCGCGTCGACGCTCTCGATATGCGCGCGCTGGATTTCGGCGTCGAGGTTGGTAACCAGGTCGGTCGCCATCGCGTCGATGATCCTGCGCACCGTCTGGTAACGCTCGATGCTGACTTCCAGTGGCGCGACCAGGCGCACCGGCGCGCTCGCCTCGCGATAGAGCTGCGACTGCGCGAGCTCTTCGACCGTCAGCATGCCGGCCTTGAGGCCGTCATCGACGTCGTGCCCGAGATACGCAATCTCATCCGCGAGATCGACAATCTGCGCTTCGAGACAGGGATAGGTCGAGGGATCGAATTCTTTGGCGGCGGGACGATCGTGAAAATGCGAGTGCTTGATGATTCCCTCGCGGACCTCGAAGGTGAGGTTGAGGCCGCGAAAATTCGGATAGCGGTTTTCGATCCAGTCGATGGTGCGCAAGCTCTGCGCGTTGTGGTCGAAACCGCCGAACGGCCGCATCAGATCGTTGAGTACCTTCTCGCCGGCGTGACCGAACGGCGTATGCCCGAGGTCGTGCGCGAGCGCGACCGCTTCCGCGAGTTCCTCGTTAAGCCCGAGCGCGCGCGCCACCGTTCGCGTGATTTGCGCCGCCTCCATCGTGTGGGTGAGACGGGTGCGGTAGTAGTCGCCCTCGTGATTGACGAAGACCTGGGTCTTGTATTCGAGGCGGCGAAACGCGGCGCTATGGATGATGCGATCACGGTCGCGCTGGAAGCAGGTGCGCATCGGATGCGCGGGCTCGGCCATGCGCCGTCCGCGGCTATCCTTGGACAGCATCGCGTAAGGAGCGAGGCTGCGTGCCTCGATCTCTTCCAGTTCAGTCCTTCGTCGCAACATCGGCAGATGATTGGCTCGAGGAGTAAGCGTCGATGGTAGCACGCTCATCGACGGGGTTCCTAAGCGGGTCCGAATGGTTGCCCACAGTCGAAGGGTGCGCGTCGAGTTTCGCTATTTGTTCGCCCTGATGAGAAGTGGGTTTGTTTTTACGGCGAGCGCGACGGGAGCGAGGGCTTTCGCGTCGTTAGTTCCGAATCTCTCGGAAAACTTGTAGGAATTCCCTACATAGTTTGGCTTCGTTTATGTAATTCGCCCTCGATAAGCGGCCCGACGCACATTCGTTAAGTGGGTTTGTTTTTGCGCTTTGGCCGCGATCACAGGTTTTCATCGGCTGCCGGCGCCCCGCCGGTGCAATCCATTATTTACCAGAAGGCATTCGCAGGCAAATTTGTTGTCCACCGTTCTCGCCGCGCTTCTAAGCCCCCAACTGCTCGCTTATAATTTCGCTTCGAGAGGCGGTGTTGAGAGGCAGGGCATCCAACGGGTTGTTCACCACGGTGGTGGCGTTTGGCGCCATCATTTTCGCCTCATGTTCGATTTCCCGACCTGCCTACCATCCTCCCGCGCCCATCACCGAGCGCCCGACTATGCCGACGCAATTGTCGATGACCGGCATCGCCTCATGGTACGGCCCGGGTTTCGACGGCCATCGCACCGCGACCGGCGAGGTCTACAATCAGGAGGAAATGACTGCCGCATCGACGGTCATCCCGTTGGGCAGCGAGGTGATGGTCACCAATCTTGCCAATGGACGCGCGTGCCAGGTGCGCATCAACGATCACGGGCCCTATGTCAAGGGGCGCGAACTCGACCTCTCGCATGAGGCGGCGCGAAACCTCGGCATCGTAAAACCCGGCACCGCGCGGGTGCGCATCGACCTCCTCAGCCAACCCGAGGGGACGCGCCCAATCGGTACGCCGATCCGCTACTACGTCCAGGTCGGATCGTATTCGCAGCCGACCAACGCGCGCCGGGTATCGAGCAAACTTGCGGCGTATTATTCGGACGTGAAAATCGACGAGGTGAGCGCCGGCGCGCGATCGTTCTATCGGGTCAGGATGGGATCCTTCGCCACCCGCGACGAGGCTCGCGAACGCGCCAATGATAGCGCGCGCTTCGGCTATCCCATCGTGATCGTCAGCGAATGAAGCCGCGAGTCAAGCGCTCTCCTCGCGCGATCGCGGCAGTCGCAATTGCGTGCGCCGTCGCCTTCGCCGGATGCGCCTATTCACTCATCAGCGGGGGGAAGGTCAACGAGACCCATGCCAGCAACGTTGAGCAGGGCATCCAGCGCATCCGCGAGCTCAGCTTCAAACAACATGTGCCGGTAGTACTGAAGACGCCCAACCAGGTCGAGCAGATGGTGCTTGCTGATCTGCATCACGACTTTCCCGACGCGCAACTGGTGGCGGACGGCAAGGCGGGAGCGATGTTGGCGTTGTATCCGCCGGGCATCGATCTCAAGACCGAAACGGTGAAGCTGCTCAAGAGCCAGATCGCGGGCTTCTATGAACCGCGCGACAAGGAAATGGTGCTGGTCGAGGGCACCACCCCGGTACCCATCGCGGATCGGATGCTTCAGTTCGTCGTTCAGCGCGACCTGGTCAACGACATGCTGTTGGCGCACGAGTTGACGCACGCGCTGCAGGATCAGAACTTCGCCCTGCAGGACAAGCTCGACGCGCTCAAGGACAACAGCGACCAGGAGATGGCGCTCAAATCGGTCGCGGAAGGTGACGCGACGATCGCGGGCTTCGCCTATATCGCGGGCCGGATGGACAACTCGGTGGTCGAGACGCTGTCGTCGTCGATGAAGGATCTGCCCGAGACTTTCGCAGCGGAATCAAAAGATACTCCTGAAGGCCTCGGCTATCCGCTCATTTTTCAATATTCCGAGGGCGTACGTTTCGTCGGCGAAGCGTACAAACGCGGTGGCTGGAGGGCGGTCGACGCGCTCTACTCGAAGCCGCCTCAATCGACGCAGCAGATCATCAATCCCAGTCTATATTTCGATCATCCACTCCCGCCGGTCGAAGTTGCGGTCGCCGGTTATCAGCCGGTGCTCAAGGACTGGAGCGAAGCCGACGAAGATACTTTCGGCGAGCTTTCGATCCAGATCATCCTCCAGCTCGGCTACGGAAAGGATTCCCCCGAGGTGGCGCTGGCGCGAAAATGGGCGGGTGATCGAATGGCGATCCTCGCGCACAACTCCGACATCGGCGTCATCTGGATTGCGGTTTTTCGCGACGAAGATTCCGCCCGTCAATTTGCGAACGTGTACCAGAAGCAACTGGATCGCACGCGCGCTTCAACGCCACATCATATTGAGCGCCACGGCGATGCCGTTTTAGTTATCGCCGGCATCATCGCGAATCAGAGTTCCGTCCTCGCACCGGCGGTTTGGAAGGCCAGCAGGATCGTTCCGGCGAAACCGTCAGCGGCACCTGCGCATCCCATCAAAGCCCATGCGATCGGCCGCGAAGGTGTTGCTCTCGCGCGGTGAAAAAAAGGCTCCCCAGCGCGTCGCGCCGTGGAGCCTCAAACCTTACGGTTTCAATTCTCGCTTAGATGTTGTCGACGATCGCCTTGCCGAACTCCGAGCACTTGAGCAGCTTGGCGCCGGTCATCAGCCGCTCGAAATCGTAGGTCACGTCCTTTTTTGCGATCGTCTTGCTCATGCCGCGAACGATCGCGTCAGCCACTTCCTGCCAGCCCATATGCTCGAACATTAGAATGCCCGAAAGGATGACGGAGCCGGGATTCACTTTGTCCTGATCGGCATACTTCGGCGCGGTGCCGTGGGTCGCCTCGAAAATCGCGTGGCCGGTGATGTAGTTGATGTTCGCACCCGGCGCGATGCCGATGCCGCCGACCTGCGCCGCGAGCGCGTCGGAGAGGTAGTCGCCGTTGAGGTTCATGGTCGCCATCACGTCGAACTCGTCGGGCCGCGTCAGCACTTGCTGCAGCGTAATGTCCGCGATGCTGTCCTTCACCAGAATTTGTCCCGGCGGAGGCTTGCCGTTGCAATCGTCCCATCCGATGGCGCGGCCTTTGTACTCGCGCTTCACCAGCTCATAGCCCCAATCACGGAAGGCGCCTTCCGTGTACTTCATGATGTTGCCCTTGTGGACCATGTTGACGCTTTTGCGCTTGTGCTTGATCGCATAGTCCAAGGCGGCGCGAATGAGGCGTTCCGAACCCTCGCGCGAAACCGGCTTGATGCCGATGCCCGCGGTATTCGGAAAACGAATCGTGGTCACTTTCATTTCTTCGAGCAGGAACTTGATGATTTTTTTCGCTTCCGGCGTTTCGGCCTGCCACTCGATCCCGGCATAGATGTCCTCGGTGTTCTCGCGGAAAATCACCATGTCGACTTTTTCGGGATGCTTGACGGGGCTGGGCCCGCCCTCGAAATAACGCACCGGGCGCAAGCAGACATAGAGATCGAGCAACTGGCGCAGCGCGACGTTGAGCGAGCGGATGCCGCCGCCGACCGGAGTGGTGAGCGGTCCCTTGATTCCGATCAGGTAGTCGCGAAACGCCTCGACGGTGTCATCCGGGAGCCAGGTGTTGAACTGGGTGTAGGCTTTTTCGCCGGCGTAGACTTCCATCCAGGAAATCTTGCGCTTGCCGCCGTAAACCTTCTTCACCGCGTTGTCGAACACGTATTGCGAGGCCTTCCAGATGTCGCGCCCGGTTCCATCGCCCTCGATGAACGGAATGATGGGCTGGTTGGAAACCTGCGGGACTCCGTCTTTGCCCTGGATAATCTTGTCGCCTTCGGTCGGGACCTTGATCGTCTTGTACGCCATCGTCGCTTATCACCCTGTTGCAGTAATTACGGATTTGCCGCGCGCTTGAGTCAGCCCGGAAAAGCAAAGGAACTTTCGGCGGCGGCGGATTTGGCGTCAATCATATATCAACCGAAATTCTATGAAAGGGCTTTGCCAGACCGCCCGCTAACCGGTGATGCCGACCTGCGCGAACGCGTGCCGTACATCATTCCAGTAGTAGTAGTGGTCGACCACGTCGTGCTGGAAATAATCGATCGCCTCGTGAGTGACGTGGATGTACCGCGGCTCGTCCTCGGCGCAATCGATTCCTCGTGCGCATGCGGTTGGATAGGTATCTGGCGCCACGCGCTTGATGCCCATCGAGGGCAGCATTTTGATATCGGGAAATTCGTCGAGTTTAAGAGCGGCGTCGTGCGCCGCCAGCTTCACAAAGAGTGCGAATGCCTTGCCGTCGGCACGCACCATCAGGCGCGCCTCGTCGGGCTTGCCGTCGCCGTCGAAGTCTCCGTGCAAAACCAGGTAGCGAGTGGGATCCACCTCGCGCCATTTCTGGTCCTCCGCGCTGCCTAACTCCGCCGCGGTCGGATTGCGCCAACCGCGCGCGGCCAACGATTGCGCTTGTGCGATGCCCGCCGAACTCGCCAGAACGAGCAGCAGCAAAACGTCGATGACGCGTTTCATGATTGCGGCTCATGATGCGACTCCGTGGCCGTGCGCGCAAACCCCGTTGCGCCATGCCGCGGGCAGTTTGCGGAGCCTGCGGCATCGCGAGTAGATTCGCTTTTTGAATTGAAACCTCATTTGGAGCGCTAGATGGACTTCAGTTACACGCCTGAACAAGAAGAATTTCGCGGCAAGGTGCGCGGCTTTCTGGAAAAAACCTCCGGCGATATTTTCGGCCGCGGCGCCGAAGCCATGGGCGCCTCGACCGCCAGCCTGCTCGATGTGCGCGATGACGCGGCATGGAACAAAATGAAGCAATATCATCGCGCCCTGTACGATGCGGGCTTCGTCGCACTGCACTGGCCCAAGGAATGGGGCGGCGGTGGCGCGGATCTGGTGCAGCAATCCATCTACCAGGACGAAGTGCTGCGGATGGGCCTCCCGCTCTACGGCGCCAACCAGCTCGCGATCGATCGCATCGGCCCGACCATCATGCTGATGGGCACCGAGGAGCAGAAGAAAAAATATCTGAAGCCGATGCTCACCGGCGATGAAATCTGGTGCCAGGGATATTCGGAACCCAACGCCGGATCGGACCTCGCGGGACTGCAGACGCGCGCCGTCATCGAGGGCGACTCGTTCGTCGTCAACGGGCAGAAGGTGTGGACCAGCCTCGCGCAACGCGCGCAGTGGCAGGTGTTGCTGGTGCGCACCGATCCGACCGCGCCGAAACATAAAGGAATCTCCTACCTGCTCTGCGATATGCGATCGCCGGGCATCACCGTGCGGCCGCTGATGCAGATCACCGGGGAGTCGGGCTTCAACGAAGTTTTTTACGACAATGTGCGGGTGCCGAAAGAAAATCTGATCGGCGAGCTGAACGGAGGATGGCAGGTTTCGATCGCCACGTTGATGTTCGAGCGCGTCTCGGGCGGCACGCGGCATCCGGTCGAGCGCACCATCGGCGAGTTGCTCGAGCTATCGAAGAAGGTGAGCTTCGACGGCACGACCGCGAACAAGCATCCTTACGTGCGGCAGCGCCTCGCGCAATTCGCCACCGAGGCGCGCTGCTTGCGGCTCAGCCGTTATCGCTCATTGACGGCGGCGCTCAAGGGCAAGGTGCCGGGCGCCGAGAGCTCCTTCGGCAAGCTGTTCGCGACCGAACTGAATTTGCGGGTGGCGATGTTTGCCGACGAGATGCTCGGCGGCAACGGCGTCATCGAAGGTGGGTCGATCGGCGCTATCGAGGGTGGCCGCTGGATGCATCGCACGCTGGCGGCGCGCGGGCTGACGATCGCGGCGGGATCGAGCGAAATCCAGCACAACATCATCGGCGAGCGCGTGCTGAAATTGCCGAAAGGTTGATGACTTCACGAATGCGTCGCGGCGGGGTTTCAGATCGTATGAATTACACGATCGTCAATTCCTCGCTCGGACGTATGCTGATCGCAGCAACCACCAAAGGCATCGGATGGCTCGGCTTCGGCGATACCGACGCGCAAGCCATCGAGGAGATTCGCTCGGACTACCCCGATATCGAACTGACTCGCGACGATGGTGCGTGCGAGCGCTACGCGACGCCGATTCTGGAATTCCTCGCCGGCAAGGCGCCCTTCCCTGCCGTGCCACTCGATGTCATCGGAACGGCATTTCAGCGTGCGGTGTGGGATGAGCTATGCGCAATTCCGGTTGGTGCCACGCGTTCGTACGGAGAAATCGCGCGACGAATCGGCAGGCCCGATGCGCCTCGCGCGACTGGCGCAGCGGTAGGCGCGAATCCGGTATCGCTTCTAATCCCGTGTCATCGCGCGCTCGCGAGCGACGGCTCGCTGCATAACTATCGCTACGGCCTCGCGCGCAAACGGGCGCTGCTGGAATTGGAGGGTGCGACCTTCCGCGCTCCCAAAATCGCGAAACTGCAGCAGTCGTTGGCCTTGCCGAGCTAAGTTCCCTGAATTGGGCGCGCCCAGCGCCCAAAAACCGCTTCGGCAATCTGATTGAGCGGTTCGATATTTTTATCGACGCCGCCGAGGACGTCGGCGCGCAGGCTCGCGTGCCTCGCCTCGTCGGTGAACTCGCGCACCATCGCCCGCACCGAGGTTTCGGTCACCTCGAGATGACAGAGGAATCCGTAGGTCTTGTCGCCATGACGGAAAGCCTGGATCGGAGTCAGCTCCGACGACGCCAGCGTGACCGAATCGCGCGGCAAATCGAAAATATCGCCATGCCAGTGGAAAGCCATGAACTGCCCCGGCATGCCCGTGAGCAGGCGATCATCTTTCGCTTCGGCGGCGAGCCGCACCGGATACCATCCGATTTCGCGGCGCGCCCCTTGGTAGACTTTCGCGCCCAGTGCCGCGGCCAGCAGTTGCGACCCGAGGCATATGCCAAGCACTGGCCGATCATCTTTCAGCGCGCTCTCGATGAGCCGCATCTCCTCTTTCAAGTATGGATGCTGCTCGGCCTCGTAGACGCCTTGCGACCCGCCCATCAGGATAAGACCGCCCGCGCCCTTCATATCCTTCGGAACCGGCTGGCCCTCGAAGATGCGGACGTACTGCCACGCGAGCGCGGCGCCTTCGAGCGCCTCCGCGATACTCCCGAGATTCTCCACCGGGTGATGCTGCATGACCCAGATTTTCGCCATTCACAATTTTTACTGGCCCGCCGTCCCTGAAGGGAAGGGCTGTGGGTTGGTTCGATGCATTAGAAGAGCGAGCCGGCGCGGGTTCGCCCCAGGTGCTTGTAGGCACGCGGCGTGGCGATGCGGCCGCGTTGTGTGCGCGCGATGAATCCCTCCTGCATCAGGTAGGGCTCGTAGACTTCCTCGATGGTGTCGCGCTCTTCGCCTACCGTCGCGGCGAGGCTCTCGACGCCAACCGGGCCGCCGTCGAACTTGTCGATGATGGTGGCCAAAATCGCGCGGTCCATTTTGTCGAAGCCCATCTCGTCGATTTCGAGCAGTTCCAGGGCGCCCAGCGCCACCTGGCGGGTGATGACGGGCTCCTCGTTCACCTGCGCGAAATCACGCACCCGGCGCAGCAAACGATTCGCGATGCGAGGCGTGCCGCGCGAGCGCGAGGCGATCTCGTTGCCGCCGTCGTCATCGAGATGCACCTTGAGCAGCCGCGCCGAGCGCCGCACGATCTCCGCCAGATCGTCCTTGCCATAAAACTCGAGATGAAAATGCTGTCCGAAGCGATCACGCAGTGGATGACTCAACAGCCCCGACCGCGTGGTCGCACCGACCAGCGTGAACGGCTTGACCGCAAGTTTC
>Ga0210398_10000692_pt1 | contig 37385 bp, 38 predicted proteins | sample IncBWC4OmetaG_FD_161047 | JGI IMG/M metagenome (GOLD analysis project Ga0210398, IMG submission 161047) | Forest soil microbial communities from Barre Woods Harvard Forest LTER site, Petersham, Massachusetts, United States - Inc-BW-C-4-O | ecosystem: Environmental > Terrestrial > Soil >... | reverse complement strand
TTTTTCTGAATCTTTCTTGGTCGCAAAGAAGAAAAAGAAACGGGGCCCCGAGTGGGACCCCGTCGATGCGAATATACTTCGCGGTCGCCTAGATTTTGCCTTGCAGCAGGAACGCCACGACGAATGCGTAGAGGGTCAATGCCTCAATGAACGCCAGCGCGATGATCATCGGAGTGAACAACTGACCGGTGCTGTTGGGATTGCGACCGATCGATTCCATCGCGGCAGCGCCCACGCGTCCCTGACCGAGCGCGCTACCGAACGCGGCGATTCCGATACCGATGTTTGCTGCCAGCGCGATGAGACCGGCGGTCTCGGCATGCCCCGCGCCCGCACCCTCTTGCGCCATCGCAAGCAGAGGCGAGGCGAGCACCAGCATCGCCACCGTGCCCATCACTGTCGAGATTTTACGTACCATCAAACCAGTCCTCCTTGTTGATCGCGCCTTGCCGCCCGGCCGCAGCCCTTCTCCTCTTCCTCTACCACCACCGTTTGCTCAAGCCGTTTGAAGAGGTCGCGAAAAATCCATTTTATAAAATGCCCCTCAATGACCGTGGCTGGCGGCCAGCCTCACATAGCTCAACGAGAGAATCATGAAGATGAGCGCCTGGACGACGCATACGATCGCGCCGAGCGCATAGAATGCTAGGGGAAGAATCACATAAGTCAGCCCGGTGAAAATTCCCAGCACCGTATGATCGGCAAACATGTTGGCATAGAGACGAACGCCCAGCGAAAATGGGCGAAAGAGATTGTCCGCCAGCTCGATGGGCAACATCAGGGGCGCGAGAAATAGCACCGGTCCCAGGAAGCTTTTCAAGTACCAGACGCCATTGGAACGAAAGCCTTGCACGATATAGAAAGCGAAACAGATCACCCCGAGGGCGAAGGTCAAATCGGAATCCGAGGTGGGCGGTTCCAGCCCCGGAATCAGGCCGAAGAAATTTGCCACCACGATGAACATGAAGAGGCTGCCGAAAAACGGCACCAGGGTGCGATAGTGATGGTCCTCGATGACGCCGTGGACCGAGCTGTCGAGAAATTCGGTGAACGCTTCGCCGATTGCGCGCAACGACGCGCCTTCATCGGGGACGACCGGATCGGCTGCGCGTTTGATCGCATTGCCGGCGAAGTATCCGAAAACGAGCAGGATCCCCATCACGATCCAGGTCCCTAACAGGACCTCGGGAATTTTTCCCCCGCCAAGGACTTCGAGAAAATTTATCGGCTTCAAAATTCCTCCGGAATTCCGGAATCAGTTCGATTCTTGCGCAACGTCACTCGCCCGGTCTCAATAATTATCGCCGTCATCTGAGTCAAGACGCCGGTCGCGAAGCCCAACCCGTCGATATGGATGCGTGCGAAGACGACGTATATCAATCCCACCACCAGCGCAACTTTCAGCGGCAGTGCGAGCAGGCCGATTCGGCTTACTCCTCCGCTTCGCCGCGCCGCCGACAGGGCAAAGCGGCCCAGCACAGCGAGCAAGAACATATTGGCGATTACCACCCCGCCGCCGACCAGGCATCCTATCGCCGCGGCGCGAGAAACGAAACATGCCATCACACCGGCGCTCGCCAGCACCAGCACAACATTGGTCATCTGGATCGACAGGAGCGTCGGCATCGACGTGCTTGGAACGGGTGAAGCGATCTCGGGCGTAGTCATTTTGGATTGGTCGAACTGGATGAATTCGCAGGCACTTTCAGAATTCGTACCAGGTTAATCGTGCCACCGATAAAGCCCAGCAAAAAACCAAGCAGCGCAAAAATCGGTGTGACACCGTGTGGACGAAAATATTTATCCGCCAGATAGCCCACAAACCCGCCCGCCAGTGGCGAGGTGGTGAATTGCGTCGCCGCGGCGAGATACAGCCACGCACTGCCGCTCCCGCCCTTTTCTCGATCGGATGGCATTACAAGGGAAAGTTTCTCAGGTGGCGGCCAAGTCGCGCAATGACTCGCGCGCGGCATTCACCGTCGCGTCGATGTCGGCCACACTATGCGCCAGTGAAAGAAACATCGCCTCATACTGCGACGGAGGAAGGTAGATGCCGCGCTCTAACATCCGATGGAAATAGGTCGCAAACTTCGCCGTGTCTGAGCATCGCGCTTCGTCGGCGTCGACGATCGAATCAACGCCGAGAAACATCGTGACCAGCGAGCCGACGCGATTCACGCATCCTTTCTCGCCGGAAGTCCGCATCGCATCGAGGAGTCCTTTCGCCAGGCTCGCGCCGGATTTTTCCAGTTGCGGATAAATTCCCGGCTGCGCCAGCAGCCGCAGCGTTTCCAAACCGGCACGGACCGAGATCGGATTCCCTGAAAGCGTGCCCGCCTGGTAGACCGGGCCGGCGGGCGCGAGGAGATCCATCAATTCGGCACGGCCGGCGACCGCACCAATCGGCATTCCACCGCCGATTATTTTCCCGAGCATGATCAAATCGGGCGCGACGCCCATTTCTTCGGCGATGGAGCCATAACGAAGGCGAAAGCCCGTGATGACCTCATCGCAAATGAGCAGCGAGCCATTGCGTTTCGCGACCATCGCGATTTCGTTCAGGAATTGTGGCAGCGGTGCAACCACGCCCATATTGGCGGCGACCGGCTCGACGATAATGGCCGCGATGCCGGCGGGGTTTGCCTCAAAACAGTTTGTAACACTTTCCAGCGAATTGTAGCGAGCAACAATTGTCATGGCCGCCAATGCGTTCGGAACTCCGCCGCTGTCGGGAATTCCCAGCGTCATGCCGCCGGAACCGGCGCGCACCAGGAGACCGTCGCTGTGTCCGTGATAACATCCGTCGAACTTGATAATCTTGTCGCGACCGGTGGCGGCGCGTGCGATGCGAATCGCGGTCATTCCCGCTTCGGTGCCTGAATTGACCAGGCGGACTTTCTCCGCCACCGCGATCGCATCACTAATCGCTTCTGCCAGTTCGACTTCGAGCTCGGTGGGCGCGCCGAAGCTGAATCCTTTGCCAGCCTGATCCGCGATCGCATCGGAAAGCCGTGGATCGGCGTGGCCAAGGATAGCGGGCCCGTAGGAACCGACGTAGTCGATAAAGCGGTTTCCATCGGCGTCGAAGACGTAGGCTCCCTTGGCGTGCTCGATAAAAAGCGTGGATCCTTTGACGGCTGACCACGCGCGGACCGGAGAATTAACCGCGCCGGGAATTTTTTTTAGAGCACGTTGGAGAAGGTCACGCGATCTTTTAGTACGCAAGTTCATCCTGATGTGTCTGTCGCTAGCATCTATGAAGACAATTAGTGGAATTGGGAATTCATCGAAACATAATTCTTCGGTTTTCGGAAATAAACTTTTCGATCGCGCAAATTGGCTCTGGAAGCGCTCAGCAGCGATCAGGCAAAACTGATGCGAAGATCGGCGCGATCCCGCGTCATTCCACGTTCATAAAAATCGTTCGCGGATTTCTCTTCAAATACGAGCGTTTTGCCAAATTTTGATGCGCTCGCTTGAGACACGCTTGCAAAGCGTTTATCTCCTTCATTGGTCGTCGAGATTCTTTTAAACCCAACAGCCAGACTCGGGAAACCCGGTCGCTCGTGCGCAAATTTATGAGCCCAATGCGCGTTTCGATCAACGTTGCTCCATTGGAATCAGCGGCCCGCAATTCACTTCAACCCGTCGCCGAGTTGATAGTTTACCGGATTCGGCCGCGCAGTTGCTGTCCGGTGGAACGAAAAGCACTTATCAACAGGTGTGGATAAGACTGTGTGTAATTAATCGACCTTAGTTCAGACCCGCAATCGGGCAATGGGGTTGCCCGGCTTCTGGGAGGGGACCAAATGATCGGTCTATGGGAACGCGCCGCTGATCGAATGCGCGATCAGCTCGGCCAAGTCGGCTTTGAAACCTGGATAGGACCTCTCAATTTTATCGGCGTGGACGGGAGAACCGCCACCATCGAGGCGCCTAATCGTTTTTTTAAAGATTGGGTGAACGAACGCTACCTGACCCTGCTCCGGCAATCGCTCTCTGCCGAGATCGGTGAACCGGTCGACGTCAAGCTCACCCTTGGCGAAAACGGCGCGATGGTGATCAAGTCATCCAACGGCAATGGCCATGGCCATGGGAACGGGAATGCGAGCGTACGACACACTTTATCTTCGATGAGCTCCCGAACCGAAATGCCTCAGCGCGATCGCCATCCTCAGCTCAACCCGCGTTATACTTTCACCGAGTTCGTGGTGGGTTCGGGCAACCAGTTTGCACACGCCGCGGCTTTAGCGGTCGCCAATCAGCCCGGCGAGAAGTACAACCCGCTGTTCATTTATGGTGGAGTAGGGTTGGGCAAGACTCACCTGGTTAACGCGATCGGCCATCAGATTTGGCAAAGCGACCGCAACAAAAAAGTTCTCTTCATGTCGGCCGAAGTCTTCATGAACGAGTTGATCAACTCGATCCGGCGCGACAAAACCACCGAGTTCCGCGATAAGTTCCGTCGTGTCGACGCGCTGATCCTCGACGACGTGCAGTTCCTCGCCGGCCGCGATCGCACTCAGGAGGAATTTTTCCACACCTTCAACTCGCTCCACAGTGAGCGTCATCAGATCGTGCTGACCTCGGATAAAGTGCCGAAGGATATCCCCGGACTGGAGGATCGGCTGCGCAACCGTTTCGAATCCGGCTTGATTGCCGATATCGCGCCTCCCGACCTCGAAACCCGAATCGCGATCATTCAGAAAAAGGCGGCGCTCGAGCGGCTGCGGCTGCCCTCCGATGTCGGCCTTTACATCGCGCAAAATGTTTCGACCAACGTTCGTGAACTCGAAGGCTGCCTGACTCGTCTCGCCGCGTTGGCGTCACTCAACAATTGCGAGATAACCTTGGAGTTCGCGCGCAAGGCGCTGCACGATTTGATTCGCCAGCAGGAACAAAAGCCCGACGTGGAATCGATCCAAAGAACCGTCTCGGATTCTTTTCATGTTCGGCTCGCCGATCTTAAATCGAAGAAGCGCACCCAGCACATCGCGTTCTGCCGGCAGGTCGCGATGTATCTTAGCCGCAAACTCACCGACTCATCGTTCCCCTGCATCGGCGAGGCTTTTGGCCGCGATCATTCCACCGTTATCCACGCTTACAATCTGATCGCGCGGCGGATGAGCAACGATTCGGCCTTCAGAATGTCGATCGAGAAAATCGAACGCGAGTTGAAAGCTATCCGCAACGCCGCTTGAAGAGCCTGGCAAAATGGATGCACTGACCAAGATGTTCACAGCCGGTGGAAAAGTTGCGCCCTATCGACAGCCGCGGCGGGGCGTGGCCGGCGGGTACGATCCAGGCGGCAATCCGTCGACATCTTTGCAGCTGCCAAATTCCTTTTGTTTCCACGGGCTTGGGGGCACAATCAACAAATGCACAGCACCTACTATTACTTCTGACTTTTCCTAAGAAAGAATTAATATAGGAGTATTAGGATCGGGTCGCGCACTATGGGAATTGTTGTTGAACGCCAGTCGCTCATGAATGGTCTCTCGCTTGTGCAGGGGATCGTTGAACGCCGTAACACGGTGCCGATTCTCGGCCACGTGCTCATCGAACCGGAAGCCCAAAGCATTCGGCTCGCGGCCACCGATCTCGAGGTCGGCATCAGCACCCAGGTTCCTTGTAAATCCGGCAAAGAGAAAAGCCTCACGCTGAATGCGCGCAAACTGTTCGAAATCGTCCGTGAGACTGAGGGTGAAGAATTTTCCATCAATTCGCTCGATAACGATTGGGTCGAGCTGAAATGCGGCCGGTCGCGCTTCAAAATGATGGGCCTTGATCCGCGCAGTTTTCCCGCGATGCCCAGTCAATCGACGAAGACTGACGGCCCCAAAAAATCGGTGAAAGCCGCATTGACCGTCAGCGCGGCCGTGCTCGCAACGATGATCGACAAAACCATCTTTTCGGTCAGCCCCGACGAGGCGCGCTACAACCTGAGCGGCGTTTTTCTCGAAGCCCACGACGCGGGAAAGGCGCGGATGGTCGCGACCGATGGCCATCGGCTTTCGATGATCGATCGCACCGTGCCGGGCTTCGCGATGGAAGGCGGCACCATCATTCCGCGCAAAGGACTAACCGAACTGCGCAAACTGCTCGACCAGGGTGGCGATGCCGAAGTTAAGCTTCTGCTCGACGGGCAATTGGCGTCGCTCAAACGTGGACCTACCGAGGTATCGATGCGGCTGGTGGAGGGAGAATTCCCCGACTATCGCGGCGTCGTGCCCAAGCAGACCAAGTATCACATCAAGGTTGGACGCGATGCGCTGCAGGCTTCCATCAAGCGCGCGGCGATTTTCTCCAACGAGCGTTACCACGGCGTCAAGCTTGGCCTCGCGGCTGGTGCCCTGACGGTTTCATCGACCAGCCCGGAAATGGGCGAGGCGAGTGAAACCATCGATGTCGACTATCGTGGCGACGAGTTCGCCGTGGGCTTTAACGCCTCTTATTTGTTGCAGGCGCTCGCGGTGATCCCGGCGGAAAGCGAAATCGACTTAGGCCTTTCCGATGAGGCGAGTCCTGGCCTTCTGCGAACGCCCTCGGACACCGAGTTCAGTTACGTTGTGATGCCGATGCGTTTGTAGCCGCAGTCGTCCTAAAGGCTCCGATGCCGTGTCACGAAAAGGGGTGCGTAGAGTAGCGCGCTGAAGACAATTCTCTGCTATATTTGGAGCGCAAAGGCGGGGCGTCCATCGGAGTTGAGCCTCGCCTCGCAAACCAATCGCGGGTGGTTCTTGGTGATGTTTATGGCGCTTTGGGCCTCTTTATCGGAAAAATCGCGGATTGTGAGCCTCGCGGCAGTCTCGATGCTGTTCTCAGCGACGATCGCTTTCGCGGGAGCTTCGACGCCGACACCGGCCAGCGATGTTCCTATCCCTCCAGGAGTTCCGATCGAACAGAATTCGCCACCCCTGCAGACCTTACTGGCTCCTCCGGGCGACGCGAGCATAGCCGGGTTTATACCGACTTCGCTGGCGCCGAAGCCGGTTGCGAGCATTACGATCGGAGCCGGCGCCGTCTTGAAGACGGGAGAATTATTGATTGCTGACGTAATAACCTACGACGGTACGGCAGTCGCGGTCCAAGTTCCCTCGGGATGGCAATTGATTCGCGATGACATCAGTCCGACGACCCGGCAATCGCTCTATATGCACGTCGCGGACGCTGATGACCAGCCGACCGAGTGGAAGTTCAACCAACCGGCCATCGCGCAGGGTGGGCTCCTGATCCTGAACAATGCGGCGACCTTCGACCCGGTGGATACCACCGCCGGCATGACGGGCCCAAAGGACGCCACCTACGCACCGGGAATTACCACCGCCGATGACGGCGATCTTATCCTGGTGTTCTTTGCCACCGATTTCGGGGGTATCGCCCCGGGGCCTTACGTTCCCGAGACGATGATCGCCATCGCCAATCAGGATGCCGACCCCGACACATACTGGATTCTTGGAAGCTACCAGAGCCAGCGGGGCGACATTCCGCAAGCGGATTGTCCCACCCCTCAACTCTATAATGTAGCCGCCGCGCAGGTCGCGATCAGACGCCAGTAGATAAACGGCTAGACCGAGACTCCCGGTCTAGCCGCACCGCAGTTAGCTGTATTTCCGTTCCTGCCACCATGGAAAAAATGATGGCATATCGACCGAGACTTTGTTCGGATATTTCGCCGGACGCTTCTCCAGAAACGACGTGACGCCTTCCTTAGCGTCGCCCGATGCTCCACGCGAGCGGATCGCACGGCTATCGATCTTGTGCGCCTCCATCGGATCGTCGGCGCCTAGCATCCGCCATAGCATTTGACGCGTCATTGCCACCGATACCTGCGCGGTGTTGTCGGCAATTTCACGTGCGAGAGCGCGCGCCGCAGGGATCAGCTCCTCCGGCTTGTAGATCTTCTTGATGAGGCGTCCTTCGAGCGCCTCTTGGGCCGGGAAGATGCGGCCGGTCAAGGTCCATTCGAGTGCTTGCGAAATTCCCACCGCGCGCGTGAGAAACCAGCTCGAGGCCGCCTCGGGCACCAGGCCACGGCGCGCGAACACAAAGCCGAAGCGCGCGTTTTCCGAGGCGAGCCGCACATCCATCGCGAGTTGCATAGTGACGCCGACGCCAACGGCGGGTCCGTTGACGGCGGCAATCACGGGTTTGAGCGATTTGAAAATGCGCAGCGTCAGCAACCCACCGCCGTCGCGAATCGATTCGTCGCTCCAGTCGATATCGGCCTCGTTCTTCGATGTTGCACGGCTTGGCGTGCCACCCGCTTGTGCGGTCCGATCGAAGGTGGCGCCACCGGCGGACAAGTCAGCCCCCGCGCAAAAACCGCGACCCGATCCCGTCACGATGATCGCGCGGATATTGTCATCCGCGTCGGCCTTGTCGAACGCGTCGATCATCTCGTTCATCATCTCGCGGGTGAACGCGTTGAGCTTCTCCGGACGATTGAGTGTGATGGTCAGGATGTTGTCCGCGACATCGTACAGGATCGTCTGATATGCCATACCGATAGCGACTCCCTAGGCTTGGGCGTGTACTTCGTGCTCGATCTTGTCCGCGTACTTCTTCAGGGCCGCTTCGCGCAGCTTGGGAATGTGTTGCGTCGGGAAAAGATCGTCGGTCGCCTTATACTCGCGCAGAATTTGACGCGCCACGGTGATCTTGTGGACCTCGGTGGGTCCGTCCGCGAGCCCCATGTGGAAGCTCTGGATGACCTGTTCGACGAACGGCATCTCGTTGGTCGCGCCCAGCGAGCCATGCAGGAACAGCGCGCGCGATGCGACGTCGTGGAAAACCTTGGGCATCAGCGCTTTCACCGCCGCGATGTCCTTGCGGACCTTCAGATAGTCTTTGTAGCGATCGATCTTCCACGCGGTGCGCAGCACCAGAAGACGGAATTGCTCGATTTCCATCCACGAGTCGGCGATTTTTTCCTGCACCATCTGCTTGTCGGCGAGCCGCGAACCCTGGGTGAAACGCGAAAGCGCCCGCTCGCACATCATGTCGAAGGCGCGCCGGACCTGCCCGATGGTGCGCATCGCATGATGGATGCGCCCGCCGCCGAGACGTGTCTGCGCGACCGCGAACGCGCCGCCGCGAGGCCCCAGCATGTGGTCCTTCGGCACGATGACATCGGTGTACTGCATGTAGCCGTGGCTGCCCTCGCCCTCATGGGTGCCGACCGCGAGGTTCTTCAGAATTTTCACGCCCGGCGTTTCGCTCGGCACGATAAACATCGACATGCGCTTGTATTCGGGCGCGTCGGGGTCGGTCACCGCCATTACGATCAGAAACGATGCGAGATGCGCATTGGATGAAAACCATTTCTGGCCGTTGATGACCCAGTTGTCGCCCTTGAGCTCGGCCTTGGTCTTGAAAACCTTGGGGTCGGCGCCGCCTTGCGGCTCGGTCATCGAAAACGCCGACACGATTTCGTTATCGAGCAGCGGCTGCAGATAGCGCTTTTTCTGCTCGGGCGTCCCATAATGCGCCAGGATTTCGCCGTTGCCGGAATCAGGCGCCTGGCAGCCGAAAACGATCGGCGCGTAGGTAACTCCGCCGAGGATCTCGTTCATCAGGCCGAGCTTCACCTGTCCGTAGCCCTGGCCGCCGAGCTCGGGACCGAGATGGCATGCCCACAGCTTGTGCTTTTTGACCTCGGCCTGGAGCGGACGCACCAGTTTGTTGCGGGTCGGGTTGCGAACGTCGTAGGGATGGCAAGTAAGGACGTATTGCAGCGGCTCGACTTCCTCGCGGACGAATTTATCGATCCAGTCGAGTTCCTTTTGGAACTCCGGTTCCGTTTCAAAATCCCAGCTCACGATTGATCCTCCATTGAAAGCGAATTTGTTCCCTCGGGGCGAAGGCGCCCTCGCGATGGTGCGTAGGGACGAAAGAGGATTGTCGCTCAAAGCGCAACGGTTTTACCAGCGGAGCACTCCCGGTATCCGCGCCGGCAGACGGCTTCCGGGACCGACCTTTGGGAACCCGCTAGCGAGCTTCAAGCCACGGTGCCGTTGCCTCGTTTCAGATACAGCGATTCCAGCGAGCTGGTAACGTTGCTGCCGAAGCCCAGCATCTCATGCATCAGGGGGCTCATCCGCGCGAGGTGCTCCGGCGTAATCGTCATGTTCCAATTCCACTGCGGGCGAATGAACGGCCGCACGTAGTATGCGAACAGTCCCGCGCGCGTCTCATCTTTGGTGCGATTGACTCCGGTCTGATGCCACACCCGTCCGTCCATGATGAAGATGCTGCCCGCGCGGCATTCGATCGGCGCGGTCTTCGCCGCGTCCGCCATGTCGGGTCCGTGATCCTGCTTATGTGATCCCGGCACGAAGCGCGTCGCGCCGTTAGCCTCGGTGAAATCATCGAGCGCCCACGCGACGTTGAGAGCAAATGGGTACGGCGGCCATGGCGCGGGAACGTAACCCTGGTCGGCATGCATCCCCATGGCACCGGAGCCGGGCGCAGTCACATTCGCGCTGAAGTTGGATAACGAAAACGGCGCGCCGATAGCGTGGCGGACCAGCTCGACCGCAATCGGATGCTCGACGAGTTCCGTGAACACCGGATCCTTGCCGATGAGGTCGAAGACTCGCAGGTTGTGCGTATCGGGATCGAAAGGGAATCCTCGAACCGGAACACCTTCGCGCTCGTCACGCGCGATGCCGTCGAAGAGCGCCTTTTTCACGCGCGCGATGCCGGCTCCATTGAGGACGTCCTCGATCACGCAGAGGCCTTCGCGATCGAGGAGCACCTTCGCTTCTTCGACATTCGACGCGCGGGAAACGATTGCCAATGCTTCACTTGCCATGGTGCTTCTGCATAGCAGAGAGGGCATCGGCCATCGAGAGCTTTCCCGGCTTCAGGCAGCGCGGCGCGGACGCTTCACGTCCTTCGCCATTATCTTTTCCCCGATCGGGGTGAACATGTAGGTCGCGACGCGCTTGCCGTCGATCGCATCGGTGGGAGTAATGTCCGCGGTACCGCCGCGAGCGCGCAACTCCTTAATCGTCGCCGCAATGTCATCGGTCTCGATTTCATAGACCGCCAGGTATTTATAAGCCTTGCTCGCCTCGCCGCCGAATTGGCTATCAGACAGCTTGAATCGTTGTCCGCTGACGAAGCCCGGGACGTTGATAACGTCGGAAACGTGATGAGTGTTGTACCACTCATTGAACTCGGGCTCCTTGCCTTCGACCGGATTCGTCAGCGCGAGAAAGATGTGCTTTGCCATGATGAACCTCCTAAGATTTTTCACCGTTCAGGATCGTGGGATGTCGCCGGGGCCGAGATAGGGAGCCTTGACTTCACTGATAGTCATGATTTTCCATGCCCCACCATCGCGCCGAAGCATATAGCAGGCACGAATTTTCTCGAGCACCGAATTGTCAGACTTGTAGCGCGTTACATCGGAAAGAATCATCCCGAAGTTATCGGCGAGCGCCCACGGCTTGACGCTGTCGATGCCCGAGCGCACCCACCCGCGTTTTTTGAGCGCCGTCATCGTGGCGCCGAAGCTCTTTCGATTGGCATCGTCGTTGGCGACCGTCGCGAGGCCCCGAGCGCCTGAGACCACGGCATACGGATGCGCGAAGCAATCGAAGAAACGTCCGTCCTCACGATTGAAGACGTCGATGTAGTGGCGATAGAAGCTCTCCAGTTCGCGAGCTATTTCTTCCGCGGTAGGCATGATGATGTCCTTATTGCGCCGTTAAGCCGCCGTCGACGACAAACTCCGCACCGGTGCAATACGACGAGTCATCACTGCCGAGAAACAGCACCAGCTTCGCGACGTCCTCGGGTGTGCCCTCGCGTCCCAGCGGCACCGCGTACTTCACCGCGTTCGCCCGTTGCTCGGCAGGTATGATGTCGATCATCGTGGTGTTGATCAGACCGGGATGAACCGAGTTGACCCTGATGCCATCGCGACCGTATTGCACAGCCGCGGACTTCGTCAGTAATCGCACGGCGCCCTTGGTCCCATGATATGCCGTCGAGCCGGTCGAGCCGGTGAGTCCTGCGACCGAGGAGATGTTCACGATCGAGCCGCCGCCGCGCCGTTTCATCGCGGCGACGACCTCCTTCATCCCGAGCCACACGCCCTTCTGGTTGATGTTGACGATCGCGTCCCACAGTTCCTCGCTGGTGTCCTCGAGGCCCGAGGTGTTGAAGATGCCGGCGTTGTTTACCAGGATGTCGAGGCCGCCGAACTCCTTCTCACAGGTCGCGACCGCATTGCGCCAGTCGGTGCCGCGCGTCACATCGAGATGAACCGCGATCAGGTTGCGTCCCGGCGCATTTATCTCCTGCGAAAGCGTGGAGGATAGATCGTCGAGCACATCGCCGATGACGACCTTCGCGCCTTCGTTTACAAACAATCGTGCTTCGGCCGCGCCCTGCCCGCGCGCGCCGCCGGAAATCAACGCCACCTTGCCCTTCAGTCGATCCATCGGAGCAGCACTCCTCAAGGGGATTCTCGTTCGATAGCAGGCGCATGTTCAATTTGAAAGTCGCGCGCAATCTTGCATGATGGGGCTCAACGGAAGCATCAGCTCAGGAGAAGACCATGGCCGACCAAATCGCGGTGACCGACGTGAAATTGAAGTACGCGAGCATCAAAGAAGCGAGGGCGATGTCAGGCCTGCGGCTCATTCTCGGCGCCAACGCGGTGCCGGGTCCGTGGCGGGAAGCATGCAAAGGGATTTTTCACGTCAAGAAGATTCCTTATACACCAGTCGCGTCAGCCGGTCAGGATGGATCGCCGCGCGAGCTGATCGAATGGACGGCGCAATCGAGCGCGCCGGTCGCGATTTGGGATGACGAGCGCCCGCGCTCGACGTGGATTGAACAGCTCTACCTCGCCGAGCGCCTACAGCCCGCGCCCGCGCTGATCCCCGCGAATACGGATGATCGCGTCAGCATGTTCGGCACCATCAACGAGATCGCCGGCGAGAACGGCCTCGGATGGCAACGGCGTCACATCCTGATCGACGAAACCGTCATCAATCCCCGAACCGATGATCGCACGCGCAACTTCTGGAAACGCTTTGGTGGCAAGTACGGCTATACGCCGGAAGCGGTGGCTGCCGCGCCCGCGCGATCCACATCGATTTTGAAGTACCTCTCCGAGCGCATCGAGCGGCAAGAGGCGAAGGGCAGCAAGTTCTTCATCGGGGATCGGCTGTCGGCCCTGGATATCTATTGGGCAACGTTTTCCGCGATCATTCGGCCACTACCGGTCGAGTTGTGCCCGATGGCGGATTCATTTCGCGTGATGTACACCGAAAAGGATCCGACGGTGGCCGCGGCGATGTCACCCTTGTTGGTCGAGCATCGCGACTTTATCTATCGCGAATACCTGGAGCTACCGGTCGTCTTCTAGCGATATTCGTCGCCGAAGTCACCGATTTGTTTCATCAGGTCGCGCGATTCCGCCAGCACCGCCTCGATGCTCGCGCGATCTTCGGCATCGAGAGCAAAGCCGAACACACGCGCGTTGTCCTCGAGGTGCTGCGCAATGCCGAGCCGCGTGCCGATGATGACGCCCGCCACCACGGGACGATCCAGGATGAAGCGAATACCTACATCGGCGATGCTGACCCGATGCCTGTCTGCGATCGGTTTCAGCGCCGCGAGGAGTTGCTGGAAGAGCGGCCACCCTCCCCACGCATCGATCATCTGGCTGTACTTCTGCAGCGACGCGGTGTTGAGCTCGCCTCGATGCGGCTGCTCGCGGCCGAGAAATTTCTCCGACAGCAATCCGCCGAGCACGGTCCCGTAGGTTAGCAACGTAATGTTGTGCGCGCGGCAGAACGCCGACATCGCGGCCTCGGGACGGCGATCGACGAGCGAGTACTGAACCTGGTTCGACACCACGCGAATGCCGGCATCGGTAATGAGGCGCAGCCGTTCGGTGTCGAAGTTGGTCAGCGCGAGATGACGAATCCTGCCGTCGCGCTGCACGTCGGCGAGATGCTTCAGGGCATCCAGGTAACTGCGGTCGGCATAGTCCCACCAATGGAATTGCAGCAGGTCGAGGCATTCGACGTCCATGCGCGCGAGGGAACGTCCGATCGCGTCGTCGACCATCCGCCGCGTGATACGACCTGGCCGCGGCACCCATTTGGTGAACGCCTGGATCTCCGAAAGCCGCTGCGCTCCGTAGCGCTTCGTGAACTCACGCCGGAACTCGCCGATGAAGTCCTCAGCTGGGCCGTAATGATCGGCAAGATCCCAGGTAGTGAAACCCGCCTCATGGTAGGTGAACATCTCGGGGATCGCGCGCGCCGGATCGATGCGGCCATGCGCGCCGGAAACCTGCCACATGCCGTTGAGCAAGCGGCAAATGCTGAAATCGGGCGTGAACTGGAACCGGCTCGATGCTGGAAGTGCCATGCGCTCGATACTAGCGCGATCGGTGCTATACGTGAGAGCTACCGCAGGAGGGCGTCATCATGAAAATCGGTGCGTTGGTTTTTCTCACCGAGCAATCCGGAAATCCAGGCGCGATCGCGCGCGAGTGCGAGAATCTCGGCTTCGAATCATTTTTCGTCGCCGAGCACATGGCGGTGCCGACCAGCTACACGACCCACTACCCACGCTCGCGTGATGGAAAAGTTCCCGAGTTCTATGCGCGGCTGGTCGATCCCTTCGTCGCGCTGGCGATCGCCGCCGCCGAGACCTCGCGCATCAAAATCGGCACCGCGATTTGTCTGCTGCCGCAGCGCAACGTCATCGAGACCGCGAAGGTGACTGCGTCTATCGATCTCTACTCCAAGGGACGGCTCATCCTCGGCGTCGGTGCCGGATGGTTTCGCGAGGAGGCAGAAGTGATGGGCGTCGATTTCACGCGGCGCTGGCAGCATCTGCGCGAAGCTTGCGAAGCATTGCGCGCTTTGTGGAGCGGCGACGACGTCGGCTATAGCGGCGAGATCATCAAGTTTCCTTCGGTGAAGCTTGGTCCCAAACCGGTGCAGAAACCCGGGCCTCCAATATGGCTCGGCGCGCACGATCCGAAGTATGCGCTGAAGCGCGTCGCGCGTTATGCCGACGGATGGTGCCCGGGCGGATTGAGCGTCGAGAAAGCACGCGAGTGCATTCCGCAGATCAAGAAGATGGCCAAAGAGTTCGGCCGCGATCCCGAGAAGCTCGAGTTCTCGGTGCTGCTGATGGGTGGCGAACCGCCGTCCGCCGATGCGATGAAGCAATATGCCGAGGCGGGTGTGACGCGACTGGTCCTTGCAGCCTCGGCGGTCTCGGAGGACGGCGTGAAAGTGGTGCGAGGTCTGGGGTCGGTCGTCGAGCGCGCCGCGAAGTTCTAACGATACAAAAAGTAGAGGGCGCGGCATCGATTGCCGCGCCCTCTTTCGATTAAGGTAGGATCTACTTCGACGCCGCCCGGGTTGCGCCGTTGCCTTCCTTCGCCGCTTTCTTGGCCGCCCGCTCGTCCGCGTGCTTCTGGATCATCGCCCCCGCTGCCTGCATCGCCTGGCCCATGAAATCCATCGCATTCGACATAGTCCAATCGTAGGAAGCCTGCCTGCTAACGTTGGACATCTTGAACACCGGTGCGACGTGCTCGGCCCATAGCTCGTAGGACTTGATTGTCTTGTCGAAGGCCGCCCAGTTGTGCGCGAGCTGCAGGAACGCGCCGAACTCGCCTTGCTTCGCTTCGAGGCGTTTGATTTGCGCGATCGCATCGTCAGGCGTGCCGATGACCGCATTGCCCGATTCAATCATTCCATCGATCGGATCGACGCCGGTCGGGGCCGTGGGATTGAGCGGGTTGAGGCGCGCGAAGTATTCCATCCACTTGTGGATGCCGTACATGACGTTCTTGCGCGCTTCCTCGCGAGTTTCGGCGATGTGTACCGGGCCGACCAGGCGTAACTTGCTGCGATCCATGGTGCGGCCATTCTCCGCTGCAATTTCATTCGCGACCGCCCAGTTGGTGCCGAGCGCATCGAAGCCGTTCGCATTGGTCGCTGCGACGCATAACATCCCGAAGCCGTATTTGCCGGCGGCACGCCCGCCCGAGGGGCTGACGGCGCTCGCGACCGCGATTTCCGGATGCGGTTTGGTATAGGGCAGCAGATGTGCGCGCGCGTTGACGAGGTTGTACCAGTCGCTCTTCTCGGTCACGACCTCGCCGTTGAACAGCCGCATGATGACCTGGATTCCCTCCAGCATGCGGTCGCGCTGCGTCATCGGATTTATGCCAAGCATCATCGCGTCAGATGGAAGCAGGCCGGGGCCGACGCCAAGCATCACTCGTCCGCGAGTCATGTGGTCGAGTTGGATGATGCGGTTCGCGGTCATCAGCGGGTTGTGATAGGGCAGCGACACCACGCCGGTGCCGAGCTTGATCTTTTTGGTGCGCTCGGCGGCGGCCGCGATGAAAACCTCGGGCGAGGCGATGATCTCGAAGCCGGCCGAGTGATGCTCGCCGATCCAGGCTTCCTCGTAACCAAGCCGATCCAGGTCCTCGATCAGTTCAAGGTCGCGGTGCAGAGCTTCAGTTGGATCCTGGTCGAGCGGGTGGAACGGCGCCAGGAAGATGCCATTGCGCATCGGTATGGTGCGAGTCATTCGTCGGGTGCCTCCTTCAGGCTTCCTACATTTGCGGAACCATAAAGGTTATCGCACATCTTCCATTGAACCAAAACGCCAAATGGCGCTTGATTTTCTGACCATCGCAAGTGAATCTCCGGGTTGCGAAGCGCGGCGAAAGTTTTTGTCGGGCACGATGCTGGAGTCAGACGCGAAAGCGGGCGCGCCGCGCCGCAGACGCTCCGAGGGCGAAGCGGAGTCCGAGGAAAACAATTGATGAGGTGGCGCACGTGTCTATCACTGAGCACACAGTTAAGACCGACCGGCATACGAGTTTCTATCTCGCCGCGGGTCCTGAAAATGGTCCGCTGATAATCTTCGTCCATGGATGGCCGGAGCTATCGATTAGCTGGCGCCATCAGCTGCCGGCCCTTGCGGCACTGGGGTTTTGCGCGATCGCGCCCGATATGCGGGGCTATGGCCGCTCGTCGGTTTACAGTCGGCATGGCGACTACGCGCAGGAACTCATCGTGCGCGACATGATTGAGTTGCTCGATTCAACCGGTCGCCAGAAGGCAATCTGGGTCGGCCATGATTGGGGCAGCCCGGTGGTATGGAATGTCGCGAGTCATCATCCCGATCGGTGCGAGGCGGTCGCGAGTCTGTGCGTGCCCTACTACACCATCGATCGCGGCCTCGACCACACGCTGACCCTGATTGATCGGAACCTTTATCCCGAAAACGAATTTCCATACGGGCAGTGGGAATACATGCGGCTCTACGAAGAGGCCTTCGCCGAGGCGATCGCGCCGATGGACGCGAGCCCGCGAAAATTCCTCAAACTCGCGTTCCGCAAGGGCGATCCGTCCGGGGAAGGAAAACGCGCCGTCACCTCGATGGCGCGCAAGGGCCGCGGAATGCTTGGTAGCGCGCAGTTTCCCGATCTTCCCCGCGACGGCGATGTGGTAAGCGAGGAGGATTTGAGCATCTACGCGTCGGCTTTGGAGCGCAATGGATTTTTCGGGCCGAGTTCCTGGTACCTGAATCATAAGACCAACGAAGCTTACGGCGCTAAAGCGGTGAACGGCGGCAACCTCGATATGCCGGTATTGTTTATCGCCGCTTTGTACGATTACGTTTGCGAGTCCGTTCATTCGCGGCTCGGCGAGCCGATGCGCGCCCACTGCCGCAATCTCAAAGAGGAAATCATCAAGGCGGGTCATTGGGTCGCGCAGGAAAAGCCACTCGAAGTGAATGCGGCGCTGGTGAAATGGCTGGCCACCAGCGTTCGCAACCTGTGGCCGCGGCCAGCTTGAGGGGGTCATCGCGAGGGCCTGGCGGAAATCGGTGCCAGGTGCGGCGAGTCGCATGACGAGGGAGCGGTTGTTACTGTATCCGAATCAACTGCGATGCGATCCAAGTTAGGAAAATTGCTGCGCGACCCGGGCCGCTATCTGGGGCGGATCCATCCATTTCTCGCTGGTCCTCGACGCTTTTTTCTGCAAAGCGAAATGGACATCAGCCCGCGCTCCATCTGGCATAACCCGGAGTTCGTAACCGCTATCGGCGGGTTTATGATTCCTGAGGATCGGGTCGAACGGCGGATATCCCGGCTTGACGCCTGGGACCACGTACGCCGCGACATGCTGGTTCTGCTGATGCGCACGGTGATCGTCAGGCAAGTGAGCGGCGACTTCGCCGAGCTCGGGGTGTACAAGGGCGATACTGCCCGCCTGTTTCATCACTATGCCCCGGAGAGACGCCTCCATCTCTTCGACACCTTCAGTGGATTCGTCCCGACCGAAATCGAGGCTGCTCAACAGGCGAAGCAGTTCAGCGACACCAGCGTCGAAGCAGTGGTGCGGAAGATCGCTCCGCGCAACGACAATGTCGTTGTCTACGAGGGTAGATTTCCCGAGACCGCGGCGCACGCTCCCGGCGAATTTGCCTTCGTTCATCTGGACGCGGATCTATTCGAGCCGATTAATGCCGGATTGGAATTCTTCTATCCCCGTCTTTCCCCGGGGGGAATAATTGTGATCCATGACTACAACGCCTGGCCCGGTGCTCGACGAGCAGTGGATCAATTCTTCGCCTCGCGGCGTGAGGTGCCGATTCCAATGCCTGACAAATCCGGCTCGGCCGTGGTTGTAAAGTCGTAACCGAATCACCTCCCTCGGATTGTTCTGCGCGCGCTTCCGGCCATTGTCGCTCGGCTTTAACAATTTCTTGAGACGTGCGAAGTTGTGCGGAAGATAGTGCCGCGACGCGTACCTTCACCGCCAGCAGGAAAACCATGGGAGCATTGTCGGATAAATATTGCATCGTGGGAGTGGGCGAGACGCCGCACATGCGGCCCAGCAATCGCACCACCCTGTCGATGGCGTGCGAGGCGATCACCAACGCGATGGCCGATGCGGGTTTGCAAGCCTCCGACATCGATGGAATGACCAGCTACCAGGCCGCCGACTCGACGACCTCGGCGCACGTCGCGACTGCGCTCGGCATGCGGCTGAACTATTGCCTCGATATTTTCGGCGGCGGCTCGAGCACCGAGGCGCTCGTCGCGCACGCGATCGGTCTCATCGAAGCAGGCTATGCGAAGACCATCGTCATTTTCCGCTCGATGAACGGCCGCTCGGGGCGGCGCATGGGCGGGCAGATCCCCGGCGGACCGATTCCGGTCGCCACCGCATCCGATGACAACCAGTTCAACATGGGATGGGGGTGGACGACGCCCGCGCAGCGCTTTGGCATGTCCGCGATGCGCTACCTGCACGACACCGGATGCACCACCAAGGCGTTCGCCGAAATCGCGGTCGCGCATCGCTACCATGCGAGCCTCAATCCCAAGGCGCGATTTCGCCAGTCCATCACCATCGAAGACCATCAGCGCTCGCGATGGGTGGTGAAGCCGTTTCGGCTGCTCGACTGCTGCCAGGAGACTGACGTCTCGGCGGCGATCATCGTGACCTCACGCGAACGCGCCTACGACTTGAAGCATCCTCCGGTTTTCATCATGGGTGGATACGCGAGGACCATGACGCCCAACCCGCAGTGGAACTATTCGCGCCCTGTCATCCACTACGTCGCGGGCAACTACGGGTGGAAGCGTGCGTTCGGTATGGCCGGTATCACGCACGACGATGTCGACTTTGTTTCCTGCTACGACGCCTTTACGTTCACGACGCTAATCCAGCTCGAGGCCAACGGCTTTTGCGGCCAGGGCGAAGCGGGCGAGTTCGTCAAAGGCGGGCGCCTTCAAATCGATCACGAGCTGCCCAGCAACTTGTCCGGTGGTCATCTCTCGGAAGGGTACACACACGGTGTTCAAATGGTGATCGAGAATGTGCGGCAGTTGCGCCATCGCGCGGACGACGCGTGCCCTGGTTGGCGCGAGGGCAAGCATACCTACGATCGCAGCAAGGGATGCCGCCAGCTTCGCAAGGCGCGGTTCTGTTGCGGCATGGCATGGGGATGGGAGGCGCAGGCAAGCTGCCTGATTCTTCGAGGCATGGCGGCATAGGGAAACCGAAATGGCGGTGACAATTGATTATTCGAAGCTCCGCATCCTGCCCGATTCGGACACCCACGAATGGTGGGCGGCGACGCGCCGGCACAAGTACCTTGTGCGCAAGTGCAATCGATGCGGCCACAAATGGTTTCCTCCCAATCTTCCCGCGTGCAGCAATTGCACCTCGATGGATATCGACTGGTTCGAGACCGCGGGCAAGGGCGTCATTCACAGCTATGTCGTGGTGACGCAGCCGATCGTCGGCGCCTTCATCGGCGCCGTGCCATATGTCGTCGCGGTCATCGAGCTGGACGATTGCAAGGAAGAAGACGGCACCGTGACGCGCGTCGCGGGTGTAATGATGGAAGACGAATCCGAAGTCGCGATCGGTCTACCAGCCTCGGTAGTCTTCGAGGAAACCGGCGATCCGAAAATCGTGATGCCGCGATGGCGCATCAGCGGCACCGCTCCAAACACCTGGAAATTCAGCGAGTAGCGAGTTCGACCTTCCGTGTTTTCTGAAATGGCACAGGCTTTAGCCTGCGTTCCTGAATCGCTAAGAGTCACAGGCTGAAGCCGGTGCTACAAACTAAGATTGGGCGTGCCGCAGCACTTCCTCAGTATGCTCACCGAGTCGGGGCGCGCGGCGCGTATAAGAGAAGTGCGGATTCTCTCCGTCGCTGGCGACCGTGCCTGGATAGCGCAGGTTCCGATTTAACTCCGGATGATGAATCGTCGCGAAGCTTTTGCGCGCTGTGAAATGCGGATCGTCCAGATTCGCCTCCGGACGCCGAATCGGGGACCACGCGAGGCCGTGAGACTGCGCGCGATGAAAAAGCTCGTCGGCAGGAAGGCTCTCGACCAACTGCTCAAGCAAGTCGTTACGATAAATTGCGGCCGCGACGCGATCCTCTTTTTCCAGCTCGGCAAATTCCGGCGTTCCGAGTACGTGGACGAGACCAACCTGATCGGCGAGCTCCGCCAACGCGCGCATCTCGCGCTCGAAGGGACTCAGGCTCGCGAGCATAAAGACGCCGTCCGCGCTCTTCGAAAGTCGCATATGCGTGACGCTCGGCGCAGCGTGGCGCGCGGTCTGGCGCATCACGGTCTGGCCGGCATAAACGTAAGATGGAATCGCAACCTCGGTACAGGTGTTCACCGCTTCGTGTACCGAGACGTCGACGAACTGGCCCTCACCGGTAAGCTCGCGGAAATTGATCGCGGCCATCATCGCAACCGCCGCATACTCGCCGCCGAGGTGATAGGAATGCCACATCGCGGGCGCAATCGGCGGCGTGTCGTACTGGCCGTCCCGATCGGGATCGTAGCCGCATACCGCCATGATGCCGCCCATCGCCATCTGCACGAGGTCGGTGGCCTTGAGCGCACGATAGGGTCCGTCGAGGCCGAACGGCGTGATGGTGCATACGATGAGCCGCGGATTTTCCTCGGCGAGCTGGCGCCACTGCGGCAAGCGTCGCTCGACGGTCTCGAACTCGCCCGATAGTAAGACGATATCGGCCTTCGCGGCGAGCGTGGCGAGAGTTGACTGCTCGTTAGCATCATCGACATCGAGGACAGCGCTCTTCTTGTTGAGGTTGTAGCGCCAGAAGAAAATACTCTGCTCGGGATCGGGCTCCGTCGAGGCGAACGGGCCGATTTGACGCGATGCTGAGCCCTCGCGTGGCTCCAGCTTGATGACCTCGGCGCCGAGGCCGGCCAGCAGCATGGAGGCGTAGTCGCCGAGTTGGTCGCCGATTTCGAGAATCGTCAGGCCGGCGAGCGAGTTGCCGAGGTTGCCGCGGGTATTCAAATCACACCTTCATCTGCCAGCGCCGCCATTTCGGCGATGCTGAGTCCGGCAATTTTCCCGAAGACGAAGTCATTGTCCTCGCCGAGTTTGGGTGCCGCGCGTCCGGTCGCTCCTCCGACGTTAGCGGGCGAGCGCGACAACTTGGCGGGAAATCCTTCCACCGGCCAGGTGCCGATTTCGCTGTGCGGAAGGTCGACGTAGTAACCCCGCGCCTTCAGCTGCGGATCATTGTCGAAGCGATCCGGCGCCTTCTGCACCACGCCTGCCGCAATCCCGCGCGCCTGCAGTCGATTCATGAGGTCGTAGCGCTCGCGTGCGGCGGTGCAGGCGTTAAGCTTCGCGTCGAGGTCGTCTTCGTGCTGCTTGCGCGAGGCTGCGGTTGCGAAGCGCGCATCGAGCGCCCAGTCAGGCGAGCCCATTTCCTCGATGAGCGCGCGCCACTGCGCGTCAGATTGAATCGAGATCGCGATCCACGCATCCTCGCCCGAGCATCGATACGCTCCGTGCGGCGCCCAATCCAAAAAGGGCATGCGGTTTCCATAACGCTCGGTCGGTTTGCCGGTGATCTGATGCTCGATAATCGAAGTTCCCGACAGCATCAGGCCGGTCTCGCTCTGCGACATGTCGATGTAACATCCGGCGCCGCTCAAACGCTGACGGCGAATCGCCGCCATCAGCATGATCGCGCCGAAGTAGCCCGGCGAATGATCGAGATACGAGTAGCCCCATCCGGCGGGCGGTCGCGGCTCGGGCAGTCCCGACAAAAACGTCAGGCCCGAAAACGCCTGCGCGGTGGGCCCGTAGCTGACGTAATCCTTGTACGTGCCGGCCTTCCCGACGCCGGTGGTCTGGATATAGATGATGCGCGGATTGAGCTTGCGCAGTTCCTCGTAGCCGAGGCCCCACTTGTCCATCTGGCCGGGGCTGAAATTTTCGCAAATCACGTTGGCGTCGCGCACGAGGACGCGCAGCAGGTCGCGCCCCTTCGGATGATTCAGATTGAGCGTAATGCCGTACTTGCCCGGATTGGTGTTGTTGAAATATCCCGCGCGATTGAAGCTGCCGTTGGCGTGACCGCGCGCGATGCCCTGGCTCCGGCCGCCGTCGGCATTGGCGTGATCGGGCGCGAACGGCGGGGTATAGCGGATGAAGTCGATCGCCTTGCGCTCGCGCCATTCGACCCTAATCACCTGAGCGCCGAAGGTTGCGAGCAGCCGCGTCGCTTGCGGCCCCACCTGCAACCAGGTCAGATCGATGACTCTCACGCCCTCGAGCGCGCGCCTGCCTTTGGGTTCCTCGGAGCTCATATCTATCCGCTACTCGAAGTAGAGGTATCCTTACAAGTGCGAGTTCACGAAATTCCGGCCTCGCTAAAAAACGAGTTCATCGCATCGAGGAAGGCGCGCGGATTGTCGCCCTGTACATTGTGCCCGGACTTTTCGATGCGCACCCAGCGGCCATTGGGGAGCGAGCGCGCGAACTTTTCGGCGGATGCATCGGTGAGAACGTCGCTCAGCGCTCCGCGCATTACCAGCGTGGGACATTTGATCTTCGACACTTCCGAGGCGAGGCGCACGCGATCCTCGGTGAAGGAGCGCATCGCATCGTCGGTGCGGCGGCGCTGGTCATGCTTGAAGGTCCACTTGCCGGCCGGCGTTTCGCGCAGGTTGTAATGAAGGCTGCGCCGCAGCACCGCCGGATCGCGCAGCGAATTGAACTTCACCGCGCGCTCGAGGAAGGCGGCGGGCGAGTCGAGCTCCGGCGTCGAGGAAAACTCGCGAATCCGATCTGCCCCCGGCGCGCTGATCTCCGGCGCCACATCGACAATCACCATCGCGCGCATGCGATCGCTATGGCGCGTCGCATACGCGATCGAGTTGAGCCCACCCATCGATTGCCCCACGAGGATGGGGCGATCCAATTTCAGCGCATCGATGAAACCCTCGATGTCACCGACGTGGCTTGCGATTCGATAATCGACGACCGGCGACCACTCGCTGTCGCCATGCCCGCGCTGATCGAGCGCGACGCAGCGAAACCGCTCGCGCAGCATTACGGCGACGCAGTCCCAGGTATGCGCGGTAAGGCCGCCACCGTGCAGAAAAACGATTGGCGCGGCTTTGGCGCTCGCGCCGCCCCAATCGAGGTAATGCATCCGCATCGCGCCGACGATCATCTGATGATCATCGGGCAACCTGATCGCGCTGGGTTGCAGGTCGGCGATCCCGAGCGCGGTGCGAAACATTCCGAGTTCTTCGCTGTGGTCCATCGGAGGTACCTCCTCGATGGCGAAATACTAACTCGCATCTCCGCGCCGCTGCGAACACTTTGATGCGCGAGGCTTTTGCTGCTAGTGACGGAGCAACATCGCTCGCGAGGAGACGAAGAATGATCCGACTAATTTTTCCATTACGGCGCAAGCCCGGAATGTCGCTCGTGGAATTTCAGGATCGCTGGCACGACCTGCACGGTCCGATCGTGGCGAAGCACGCAACTACGCTGAAGATCCTGCGCTACGTGCAGGATCACACACTCGACGATCCGATGAACGAGCAGATGGCCAAGGCGCGCGGCGGGATGGAGCCGCCGTACGACGGCGTCGCCGAGCTATGGTGGACGACGCGCGAAGCGCTCGCCACGGCGTTCGCGAGCGCGGCGGGACAGGCCGCGGGAAAGGAGCTGGTCGAGGACGAAGCGAAGTTCATCGACCTGCCGAATTCGCCGCTCTGGCTCGCGTATGAGTACCCGCAGGTGAATCCGTCGGAGGATCTCGTCGCGCGCCCCAACAGTAGCCTGGTGAAAATTTTCTTTCCGCTGCGTCATCTGCCCAATCAAACACTCGAGCAGGCGCAGCTCTACTGGCGGACCAATCACGGCCCGATCATTCGCGGTCTCGCGTCGGGCAACGGTTTGAAAAAATATTTCCAGGTCCATCGCTTCGAAGATCCGATCGAGCAACAACTACGCACTGCACGCGGGACCAAGGTCGCGCCGTATACCGGTCACGCGGAGGCCTGGATCGATCGCGCGAATGCGGTGGCGACGCCGGAATCGCGTCGTGCCGGGGAAATTGCGGTCGAGGACGAGAGGAACTTTATCGACTTCAAAAACTCCTCGATGTGGATCGCGAAAGAGCGCGTGGTCATCGACCGGCGGTGAGCAGATGAAGGCAATCCAATTCGACCGCCTCGGCGGACCCGAGGTGATGCATCTGCGCGAGGTGCCGAAGCCCGAACTGAAGCCCGGCACGGTCATCGTCAAAAACCATGTCATCGCGCTCAACTATGGCGATGTCTTCTTCCTCCAGGGGCAATACCTGGTGAAGCCGGTCTTTCCCGATATTCCCGGAATGGAGGGCGCCGGGGTCATCGATGCGGTTGCGCCTGATGTCACGAGCCTGTGGCCGGGGATGCGCGTCGCTTACATCGGGATGGGCGCCTACGCGGAGTTCACCCGGATTCGCGCCTCACGCGTGATTCCGATCCCCGAACCGATGAGCTTCGAGCAGGCGGCGGCCTTTCCGATCGCGGTGCTGACCGCTTGGCACCTCATCCACACCTGCCACGAAACGACCGCGAGTCAGACCGTGCTGGTCCATTCGGCGGCCGGCGGAGTCGGCATCGCGGCGGTGCAGATTGCGCACGCGACGGGTGCGGGCGTGATCGGAACGGTATCGAGCGACGACAAGGCCGCGATGGTCCGCGACTTCGGTGCGTATGAGGTCATCAACTACGAGACGCGTGACTTCGCCGCCGAGGTGATGCGTATCACGAACAATCGTGGCGTCGATCTGATCCTCGATGCGGTGGGGAAGCCAACCTTCGAGAAAGGCCTTACGTGCCTCGCGCCGTTCGGGCATCTGATCCTTTATGGGAGTGCGGGAGGCGCACCGGACCCAATCGATGTTCGACGCTCGCTGTTCGCGAAATCGCAGAAGGTCAGCGGCTTCGTGGTGCCGATGGTTTACGGAATGAAGGAAATCCATCGCCGCGGTCTCGAGGCGGTCTTTCAACTCGCACGCGAGGGACGTCTCACGATTCCTATCGGCAAGATTTTTCCACTCGCCGAGGCTGCCGATGCGGTGCGTTTCCTGCAATCGCGCCAATCGACCGGCAAGTTGCTACTGATTCCCTAACCTCGGGCGGGGCCAGCACGCCGGGCTGCGGCGATTCGCGAACCATTGCAGTGCAAAGAATGCGGCATCCTTGGTGTCAGGCCATGAGAGGCCTGTCGGCATCGTCATGCCGGAACGAGGAACGGAATGTCGGACGCTAACGGCGGGCGATCAGGTCTTGTCGGGCGCGGAGTCTTCGGGCTTGGGCGGTAGCTTGGGTCGTCTCACCACCAACGTTTCATGCCCGCGCACCTTGATAGTGCGCGCGGGTCCGGAAGACTGCCCGTTAGAACCGTTACTGATCTGGGACCGCATCGGCTTGGATCCGTTGCGCTGACGCCGCCAGTTGTCGAGCTCGTGGGAGAGCTTCTGCGCAACCGTGTTGTCGCCGGTCTCGCGGTCGTGCGCCATGTGGTCGGTCCCCGTTGCGCGCGCTTCGTCCTGAGCGCCAAGTATTTCCTTTGAGCTCATGTGGCTCCTCTCTCCATAAAAATGGGCTCGTGCTCCTTTCGGTCGTTTAGGACCTCACGAAACCACACTCATCAAACCGTTCAAAAAATCTCTCTCGATAAAATTTCGCATGCGCTATGGCGCATCAGAGAATCTCAGGCGTGAATTTGGATGGATTTTTGGATGTATCCGCTCTGCGTCCAGACATTAAACTCGTGTAAAAGTTTGTCGGCTTTTAGTGCGGCTCGAATTCGGAGGTTTCTTGAAGATGCTTTGGGGCTGGAGCAAATGCGCCGGATTGCGGGTTGGAAGCGCAGTCCGGCGCGTTTCAAACACTTTACCTCAGGTCTGGAACAGGCTCTGCATCCGCAGTGCGAGGCCCATATCCCCCGCGATGCGAAGTTTGCCACTCATGAAGGCGACCTGCCCATTCAGTTTGCCCGACAGCATGTCCAGGTAATCCTGCGCCGCCATTGAAATGGTGATGTTCGGGGAAGGATTCGCCCCTTCCTTGACTTCAACCGTCTGATCCTTGATGAGAACCTGCCACTTTCCGCCGCCGTCGCCGGAAAGGTCGAATTGATAAATCGCGTTGAGTCCCTTGGCCGCTTCTTTGTTGAAACGGCTGGGCATCATTTCAAATGCCTGCTTGGCGCTCGTTGGTGCTTCTTCAGCCATGTGAACAGAAACCTCCTGCGGACAGCGGCGGCTGCCGCGCTATCGAGCCATTGAATCTTTAGAATTTGCGGATGTCAATACCACTGAGCCTAACCCGAATCTATCACGAGCGCGCGGCGCGGTGCGAACCAAATCAAGCTTCTCCCAAATCAAGCTTCTCCAAGCTTCTCAATGACCTTGGCGTCACCGTCGCTTTAAAATCCAAACATATTTCCCGGCACGACGCGAATCAGATTGGTGCGCACCGTCACTGGGGCAGCACCTTCGGTGAGTGTTACCGCGCGGCTCTTTTCGAGCTCGGTTTTCACCTCACCATCCAGAAAGGCGTCGTGCCCGATCACTTTGACGGTGACCTTGCCCAGTCCGGCATTGGCGAGTTGCTGCGCGATCTGGGTTTGCTCCTGGACCCAGTCAGCCTCATCGGTGGTGATATTGTCGACCACCGAAGTGACGCCGGGAATATTGCGGACGGTTTGCTCGGCGAGCGCTTTCTCGCTCTCGCCAAAGACCTTGCCGAAGATGGTGACGGTGCCGCCCGAGGTGTAGGCGTTGACACGCCGCAGCTTTGGATTCGCCTTCAAGCGGTCACGAACCTGCTCGAAGAGCGACGGCGTCGAGACCGGATGGGGCCGCGGCTTGTGCCGCGGTTTCGCAATCGTGACCGGCGCGACCGGTGGGGCCGCTGCCGGCGAGGGTGCCGCGGCGACGGCCGGACTCGCGGCGGCGCCTGCGGAGGGAGCGGCGGCCTCGGTGCTCGGAGCCGGCTCGGGCGCGGGAGCGGCGGCGTACTCGGCCGGCTCAGTGGGCGAGAGCCCCGCGACCTTGGCCTGCAGATCGGAATCGATCCGCGAAGCCTCGGCGGAATCGTGCGCAAAAATGATCGGGTAATCGGCATCGACCTCGCCCGCGGCAGTAGCAGGCAGCTTCCACATCTCCATCGCGGAGACGACCTTGGCGTCGAGGGCGGGATTGGGCGAGGTCGAGGTGCGAACTGCGGCAGTCTCGACCGTGCCATCGGCACGGATGTGAAGGCGGATCAGCATTCCGTCGGCAATCTTGGGGTCGGTCGTGAGGGTGTTGTTGTAGGTATCGACGAGGGAGGCGGAGTTGTCATCGAAGGCCTTTCTGATGACATCGGTGCTGCGATCAGAAGAAGTAGCGCCGGGGCCGGAAACCTGCACCGGAAGCGCATTGGCAAGTATCACGACCGGACCGCCGGCAATCGGTACCGGCACAGGCGATGCGATTCCCGCGGCTGGCGACGGCGCAACGGCGGCCTCTTCATTCCTCCCCGCGCTTAGATGAATTGCGAACCACGCGCCGGCTGCAAGCGCAATCACAGCGGCGACCACATAGCCAATTAGCCCGAGCGTCGAGCGGCCCTCATCCGGTTCGATGGGGCCCGACATCCTCCCGGTGGGAGGCTGTTGGATCGACGTCGGTGCACTGCCAAGTCGTGGATACGGCGAAGGCGTTTTGGGCTGCTGCGTAGTCGTTCGCGAGGTCGAAGGAGACGGCGGCGGCGCGGGCGGCTGATTCTTATCCAGGCGCGCGCCGCAGAAGTTACAAATGATCTCGCCCGGCTCGGCCTTGCCGCCGCAAACCGGGCATTCCGTGGGCGAGTCATTCTGCGTGAAGGCCGGTTCGGAGACGAGCGGACTGCTGTCGGCCTCGCAAAAGTTTTCGGAATCGGGATAGGTTCGGTTGCATCGAGGACAGGTCTTCATGGTTGGGGCCTGTCGCAATGATATTGGCCGCAGGAGCGCGCGCCAATACTCCCGACTAGAACTGCGCCATCACATCGTCGCGGAGCCGCTCCATCTGGATGAGCTGATCGCGCGTCGAGGGACTCGCGCCGAGGATCACTCGCTCGACGCCCATGTCGCGCATCCGCTTCACTTGATCGACGGTGATGGGCCCGCCGAATCGCGGCGCGATCGTGAGCTCCAGCGGCTTGGTTCGATGCTGCTCCTTTTCGTGCTCGCGCAATCGCTTGATGACGCGGTCAACCTCTTCCATCTTCTCGCCGATCCCGTACCATCCGTCGCCCAGGCGCGCCGCGCGTTTCAGCGACGGCTCGGTATGCCCTCCGAAGACGAACGGTGGATACGGCTTCTGCACCGGCTTGGGATTCATCTTGAATCCCTCGATGCTGACCGTCTTGCCGTGGTAGACCGGCTCCTCGCTGGTCCAAAGCGCCTTGAGCAGTTCGACATATTCCCGCGAACGCAGCGCGCGATCCTTGAAGTTCATGCCGACGCCTTCGAATTCCTCCTCCAGCCATCCGATGCCGACGCCGAAGATGAAGCGTCCACCCGAAAGCACATCGAGACTCGCAACCGCTTTCGCCGTGGCGAAGGGATTGCGGATCGGCAGCACGTAGATCCCGGTCGCGAGCCGAATCCTGGTCGTGAGCGCGGCCGCATAGGCGAGCACTAGCATCGGATCGTGCAGCGGACTCTCGGGCGGTGCGGGCATCCGTCCGCTCGAGGAATATGGATACGGCGACTTGTACTTCACCGGCAGGATGATGTGTTCCGGAATCCACAGCGACTCATAGCCGAGTTCCTCGGCCGTGCGGGTCACCGAGGTGATGCTCGAGGGTTGAGTCTGAAAAAGAAAGGTCGCGAATTTCATATGCTTCTCCGCACCCGCCAGGATAGGAAGCCATCGTGGCGTGCCACCACGAGATTTTCCGTATGCGAATTTCTCAGACGGGGTCGCCTTCGAGCCGGAAACCGATTCGCACCTCGACCTGGAACGTCAAGTCGCCATTTTTGTTGACCGAGCCGCGAGTATTTTTAACCTCGAACCAATCGATGTTACGCAGGGTCTGACTGGCCTTGGTAATCGCGTTGCGCACTGCCTGGTGGATGCTTTCATCGGAGACGCCGACCACTTCAACAATCTTGTAGGTTTTGTCGGGCATAGGATTTCCTCCACGATTGAAACTGCTGATGGTGCTCTAGCGCCCTCGCGGGCTTGATGGCAAGCGAGCGCTAGGCGCGAATTGGAGGAACGCGGCGGCGAAAACCGCGGGATCGTCGATGGTGCGCAAATCGAGTTGAAACCCATCGTCGATAACGCGACCGATGATCGGCGGCCGCGCCCGGCGGAAGATATCCGCGATCGAGTTTGCAGAAATTTTCGCATTGGTCACTCGAATCGCGACGCTCGGCAACTCCTCGGTCGGCAGCGCCCCCGAACCAATCTGCGAAGTCGCTGCGATGATCTCGCATTGAAATTCCGTGCCCAGTCGATCGGCGAGGATGTCGCGCGCGCGCGGCGCCATCTGCTTCAGCTCGGAAAGCGGGCGCGTGAGGAATCGGAGCGTCGGGATCTGGCCCGCCAGATTATCCGATCGCAGATACAGCCGCAGCGTCGCGGAAAGGGCGGCGAGCGTCAGCTTGTCGCATCGCAGCGCCCGCTTGAGCGCATTCCCTTTGAGTTGGCTGATCATCTCGCGCCTGCCGACCACGATGCCCGCCTGCGGACCGCCGAGCAGCTTGTCGCCCGAGAAACTCACCAGGTCGGCGCCCGCCGCGATGCGCTCGGCGACCACTGGCTCGCGCGGAAGTCCATACGCGCTCATGTCGATGAGTGCCCCCGCGCCGAGGTCTTCCATCACCGGGATTCCGCGTGCGCGGCCGATCTTCACCAATTCTTCGAGGGTCACTTCGCTGGTAAAACCAATCACCCGATAGTTCGACGGATGCACCTTGAGCAGCAGGGCCGTCTCGGAGCCGATCGCGCGCTCGTAGTCGTCCGGATGCGTGCGATTAGTGGTGCCGACCTCATGCAGATGCGCGCCACTGCGAGTCATCACATCGGGCAGGCGAAACGAACCACCGATTTCGATCAGCTCGCCCCGCGACACCACGACCTCGCGTCCTTCGGCGAGTGCGGTCAGCGCGAGCAGCACCGCGGCCGCGTTATTATTCACGACGGTCGCGGCCTCCGCGCCGGTCAGCGCGCACAACTCGCTCTCCACCAGCGCATCGCGATCGCCGCGCCCGCCGCCCTCGAGATCGAATTCGAGATTGACCGCCGAGCGCGCGGCCTGCTCGAGCGCCTCGATCGCGGCCTCGGGCAAAATCGCGCGCCCGAGGTTGGTATGCAGCACTACACCGGTCGCATTGACGACGGATTTGAGCGCCGGCTCATCCGCGGCGGCCGCATGCTCCACCGCGCCGACAATTTTCCTGAGGAGATCTTCGCGACTCGCCGCATCCGATTTTCCGTTCGCGATGGCAGTGCGTATCGCGCTTTGCGCGCGTGTGATCAGCGCTTTCAGGTAGACGTGCGAGAGCCCGGCAAGCGCCGGATGGGATACTGCCGCGCGTATACATTCGTCGACCGGAGGCATCGCACGCAGCATCGAGGCATTCGCGGCAACAGATTTATTTCCGGGTTTTTTCGGGGGAGATGCCACCTGCGTCGATTATCAATCGATGCGGCGGAGGCTGTCGAGCATTTCCTTGGCGCCGATGTAGCCGACCTTCTGATTGCGAATTTCGCCGCTCGAATCGATCAGCACCGTGGTGGGCACACCCTGGATCTTGAACTTCGCCATCAGGTCGGCGTTCTTCTTGTCCTGCGCGGTCAGGTCGGCGCGCATCCGCACGAAGCGCTGCGCTTCCTTCACCACCGCCGGATCGACGAAGGTCGAATGATCCATCTCCCGGCACGGGATGCACCAGTCGGCGCGGAAATCGACCAGCACCGGTTTGCGCGCCGCGGCGGCAGTGCCTAGCTGCGCGGGATCGAATGGCTGAAAAACCACCGGCATTGGCTTCGCACGCGGAATCATCAGGTAGATAAGCATCGCGACCGCGGCGATTCCGAGGCCGCTGCGGAGCACCAGGAACGGACGCCAGTTGCGCCCGGCCGACGTAACAAAGCCGAGAAAAATCCCCACCGCCGCCGCATAGTAGGGAAGGATGCGCGACATCAGGTGATTCGGCACCACCGGATCAAGGAAATATATTGCCAAGCCGACCAGGATGAAGCCGAATAGTTGCTCGATCCATGCCAGCCATTCACCAGAGCGCGGCAGGCGCCGGATACTTCCCGCCGCCATTGCGAGAGCGATGTAGGGGAGCCCGAGTCCGATCGCGAGCGTGAAAAACAGCGCGAAACCGAACAGCGCGTTGCCGCTGCGCTCCACCATCAGCATCAGTCCCAGCACGATCGGGCCGATACAGGGCGCCGCGACCACGCCCATTCCAAGTCCCATTAGGAAGGAGCCGGCGTAGCCCGGTCGCGCCGCGCCCGCCCATTGCGCCATAAACTGCGGCGGCTGGATGACGAAGAATCCGAAGCTCGAGGCCGCCAGCACCAGCATCATCGAGGCGACCACGCCCAGCACATAGGGATTCTGCATCGCGGCGCCGAACAGCCCGCCCGAGAGCGCGACCGCGACGCCGACGCTGGAAAACATGAGCGCGATGCCGAGCACGAACAAAATCGCGAGAATCAATACGCGTCGCGGCCCGCCGCCCTGGTTGCCGAAATATGCGATGGTGACCCCGATCAGCGGATAGACACACGGGGTCAGATTGAGCGCGAGGCCGCCGAGGAGAACCAGCAGGAATCCGATCACATTGCCGCGGCTGGCAAAGGTGCGCGAGAGCCAGTCGGAGGAATCAGTCGTCGCGGCCATAACGGGCGTGGTAAATACTAAAAGTAGAGTTGCCAGAATCGAAAACCTAACCCCTAACCCCTTCAGGTTCAGGGACGGGGAACCGGAAGAAGAAAATCTCTGCGATTTTTCTGACTCCCGCCTCCCAGCAGGGGGCTGGGGCGATAGGTCTGCGCGCGCCACTTTATTTCCCGTTCGGATGCGCCGATTTCAGGCCGTCGCTGAGCGGAACGCTGCCGACGATTTCCAACCCATAGCCGGGAAGGTTCGCCAGCCGCGGCGGCGTGTCCGAGAGCACGATCATTTTGCGCACTCCGAGGTCGCGAATGATCTGCGCTCCGATTCCGTAATCGCGAAATTCCGCGTCGGGCAGGTTCACCCGCGTCGTCGGTTGCCGCACACCCTGCGCGTTGAGCGCATCAAGCTCGGCCGCGATGGTGTTCGCCTCGCGCTTGACGTAGAGCAACACGCCCTCGCCCGCCGCGGCGATTTTCTCCATCGCGGCGCGCAGCAACTTGCGCGTGTTGCGCTGCGATAATCCAAAAACGTCGCCGGGCAGGTACTCGCGATGCGCACGGACCAGGATCGGGCGCGATGGATCGACGTTGCCCATCACCAGCGCCAGATGCTCCGTGAAATCGACCAGGGTGCGGAACACGATCGCCGTGAACTCGCCGGATGCGGTAGGCAGCTTGGCCTCGGCGATGCGCTGGACCATCGTTTCGTTGCGCAGCCGGTATTCAATGATATCGGCGACGGTGACAATCTTGAGGTTGTGCAGCTTGGCGAATTCGATCAAGTCGTCGCGCCGCGCCATGGTCCCGTCGTCTTTTAAAATCTCACAAATGACGCCCGCCGGTTTGAGCCCGGCCAGCCGCGCCAGATCGACCGCGCCCTCGGTCTGGCCAGTGCGCACCAGCACCCCGCCGTCGCGTGCGCGCAGCGGGTAGACGTAACCAGGAGTAACGAAACCCGCCGCAGTGGCATCCTCGCGCACCGCCTCGAGGATGGTGATCGCGCGGTCCTGCGCCGAGATCCCCGAGCCATGGCAGCGTCTCGCGCTGATCGAAGTGGTGAACGCGGTGCCGAGTGGCGCCTGGTTGTCGCCGACCATCATGTTGAGGCCCAGGCGGTCGATTCGATCGGTCGACATCGGCAGGCAAATCAGCCCGCGCGCGTGCTTGGCCATGAAGTTGATGAGTTCGGGAGTGGCCTTCTCGGCCGCCATGCTGAGGTCGCCCTCGTTTTCGCGCTGCTCGTCATCCATCAGGATGACCATGTGCCCGCGGCGAGTTTCCTCGAGCGCTTCTTCGACCGAAATGAATGGCGCCGCGGCCTTGGTGCGAGGGCTAATCTCTCCGAACATTAGTTGGACCTTTTGAGCCTAAGCAGCAGTCTGCTCATCACCCAAGCAGAATTTTAACCATCCTGCAAAGCGCGAGTGAACACCCTATCTGTTATGCTAGCAGGGTGGCGCGCGACATCCGAAAGGCGGTGCTGCTCGCGGCGGGACGCGGTAAACGTCTCGGCACGCTGACCGAGCGCATGCCCAAGCCGATGCTCGCGGTTGCGGGTCAGCCGCTCCTCGGCCACATCGTCGATGCGCTCGCGGCGAATGAGGTCCGCGACATCGCGATCGTTACTGGCTACCTCGCCTCGCATATAGATGACTGGTGCGCGCGGCGCGTCCGCGCGGATCCCACGCTGCGCCTTACAACGATGCATCAGCCCGAGCTGAATGGCACCGGCGGCGCGATGCTGCCGGCGAAAGATTTCGTCCTCGAAGAGGCGGGCTTCATTTTCGGATGGGGCGACATCCTCATGGACGCGGAGAATTATGCGCGCTTCACGCAAAGCGCGCGCGCGCAATCCTACGACCTGCTGCTGTCAATCAACCGCGTTCGCGATCCATGGCGTGGCGGTGCGGTTTACCTCGATGCGGAGATGCGCGTTGAGCGGCTGGTCGAGAAGCCCGCGCCGGGGAGCTCGACGACGCATTGGAACAACGCCGGCTTGTTTGCCGCGACGCCGCGGCTCTTCGATTACCTCGCGAAACTGCAGCCGTCGCCGCGCGGCGAGCTGGAGTTGCCGGAAGCAATCGCGAAGATGATCGCCGATCGATGTGAGGTGCGCGCGGTCGACGTGCGCGGATTCTGGAGCGACGTCGGAACGCCGAAAGATTTGGCATCGGCGCGCAAGCTGTTCAAGCCGCCGCACCGAAGATGAGCGCGCAGGAATCGATAGAGCGGTGGGATCGCGGCGAGATAGCCCGCGCCGAGGCACTCGCGACGCAGCTTCGCTCATCCAATGGCGCCACCAGGCTCTTCGCGGTGCGCGCGCCCGGCCGCGTCAACCTGATCGGTGAGCATACCGATTACAGCGGTCTGCCGGTGATGCCGATCGCGATCGATCGTTCAACCATCATCGTCGCTGCGGCGCGCGATGACTCGATGGTGGTGCTGCGGAATGTCGAGCCGGATTTTCCCGCGCGCGAATTCCGTATCGAGGTGAGCATTCCGCCATATGCCACAGGCGATTGGGCGAACTACGTCAAAGCGGGTTTCCAGGGCGTCATCGATCACTTCGGTAAGCGCGGCATCACGTCCAACCAGCTGCGCGGTGCGACGATGATGGTCGACGGCCGCGTTCCTCCGGCGGCGGGCCTCTCGTCCTCGGCGGCGCTCACCGTTTCATCGGCGCTCGCGCTGATGGCGGTCAACGGCCTTAGCCAGGATGCGCTTGAAACCGCGCAAATGGTTGCGCGCAGCGAATGGTACGTCGGCACCCTGGCAGGCGGAATGGACCAGGCAGCCTCGATGCTGGGGCGGCAGGGCCACGCGCTCCTCATCCACTTCGATCCACTGCGAGTGGCGCCGGTTAAAATGCCGCCGGGCGCCGCCATCGTGGTGGCGGACAGCCTCGAAATCGCAGACAAGTCCGGCAAGGTGCGCGCGGAATACAATCGCCGCGTGGTCGAATGCGCAATCGCGGCGCGCATTCTCGGCAACGCTTACCGGCTGCGAAAGGTGCGCGTGCTCGGTGATGTGGTGAAGCAACTCGAACAATGGAGCGCGGGCGAACTCGTAGAAACGCTCGCGAAAAACGCACCTGAGCGAATCAATCTCACACAGGCCTCGGGACTTCTACAGGTCGAGGAAACATTGTTGCGCGACGAGATCCTCGGCGCGGGTGCCCGCCGCATCCATATCGATGAGGCGCGTCCGCTGGAGATCCTGCGGCGCGCGCGGCACGTGCTCACCGAAACCGAGCGCGTGAATCTTGCGGCGGAGGCGCTCGCCTCGGGGCGCCTCGAAGAGATGGGTACGCTGATGGACGCCTCGCATCAGAGCCTGCGCGATAACTTCGATGCGAGTACGCCGCGCCTCGACACGATGGTCGCGTCGGCGCGCGACGCAGGAGCCCTCGGCGCGCGCCTGACCGGCGCGGGTTTCGGCGGATGTATCATTGCGCTCGCGCGTGAGTCAGACGCGACGGCCGTGCTGCACCGTCTCGAAAAAGATTACTACGCGAAGCTCGATGGGGGAGCGGCGGCACGCGCGCTTCACACCATCGTGCATGCGGGGCCGGGTGCGAGCGCAATCGAATTGACCTAGCGAAACATCAAGCTTGCTTCTGACGCTGATAGTGCCGGTGGGCCTTGGCGCGATTACCGCACGCCTGCATCGAACACCAACGGCGCGTGCCGTTTTTGCTATCGTCGAGAAAAAGCCAGAGGCACTTTTCGTTCGAGCACTCGCGCAGCTTGGCCAGTTGCGGCCCCACCAGCAGATCTCCCGCTGACCACAGCACCGGCGCGAGGAGCGAAGCGGCCGAGGTTTTCGATTCCTCGACGTGCCATCCGAAGCCCTCCTCAATGCGTTGAATCTGGCTGCGCGGCGGCGCATTTCGAATCCCGCGGTTAAGTAGATCGAGATCGGCTTGGTCCGGGTTCGTGCGCGCCGCGATCGCATGGAAGATGCGGTAAATCACCTCGCGCAGCGCAATCGATTCATGGAAAGTATCGATAGCGCGTTTCGGATGCCGCTCCTGCCAGCCGCGCAATTCCTCAACGAGGCGAGCGGGGATAGCGCCGGCCTCGCCGCACCACTTGAGCAGTTCGGCGAAGGAATGCAGGCTTTCGCTGGGAGCGGCGCTGCCTCGATACGCCACCGTGTTGGCAAAATCCAAGCACATCTCGGTGCGCGTCGTGAAGACAAAATCGCCGCGATCTTTTGAGTGATCGGATGTTGCCACTAGCCCATATTCTAACCACTGTGACGGTTGACACCAACCGGCAATCCGGCTATATCTAACCTCCTAGACAGTTAGAAATGCCCTGAAGGAGAAAGCGGCTATGATTCATCACGTTTCGATTGGTGTGAAAGATCTCGCGGCGGCCAAAGGCTTCTACGACAAGGCGTTCGCGCCACTCGGTATCAAATGCCTGGCGGAAGGTGATGCCTATCTCGGCTACGGCGCCGAGGCGGCCGAGTTCTGGGTCCTCGCAGTCAAGCGGCCAGTCAAGGCCGATGACGAATCGGGTCTGCATTTCTGCTTGCAGGCGCCGAGCCGGAAAGCGGTGGACGGTTTTCATGCCGGGGCGCTCAAATCAGGCGGGCGC
>Ga0210398_10000690_pt1 | contig 37513 bp, 40 predicted proteins | sample IncBWC4OmetaG_FD_161047 | JGI IMG/M metagenome (GOLD analysis project Ga0210398, IMG submission 161047) | Forest soil microbial communities from Barre Woods Harvard Forest LTER site, Petersham, Massachusetts, United States - Inc-BW-C-4-O | ecosystem: Environmental > Terrestrial > Soil >... | reverse complement strand
GGCCAGCGGCTGGTCTTCGCCTTCTTCGCCGCCGTCCTTTTCTCGAGGCTGCGCGCGTGGAGCGCGCCGTCCTCGTACGCGCGCGGTGTCCTCATCCCATCGGCCGCGGCACAGTGCGGCCGCTAACCACAATCCTGATCCTCCGCCGGTTGTCTCCGTCGCGCTCCAAAGAAATCTCCACATCCCGCTCCCGTTCTAGGCGCAGAAATTTCTCTCCCCACTCGATCAACAAAATGCTGTTCTCATCCCGCAGATCATCGAGCGCCAGCGTCTCCAATTCCCGCGGCGTATCGATGCGGTAAAGATCAATGTGGTAGAGATTAGCTCGCGGTCCCCGATACTCGTGCACCAGCGTGAAGGTAGGACTGGTGACATCCTCTTCCGCAGCCGCCTGGAACGCCGCCGCGATTCCCTTGACCAGCGTGGTCTTCCCGGCACCCATATCTCCGCGCAGCAGCACGAGCTTGGGCGGAGCCAGCAATTCCGCCAGCGTGCGTCCGAAGGCGATGGTCTCTTCCGCCGAGTGTGTAGTGATCTCCCGCGTCATATCCTGCGTCTGGTCGCAGACATCGCGCGCTCAGATCAGGATCAGTATATCGAGTGGGCTGCAACCGGCGCCGGCACAGCCAACGCCACCAGGCTGGTCAGGATTAAATCGTCTTCGGCACTACGAAAACAGACGACTTCAGTCCCAACAAGCTGCGCTCGGTCACATGATCGACCGAGGTGCGCAAACGGCGATGGTCGTCATCCTCGAAGGCAACGAAGCGGAACGGTTGCAGCACACCGGCAGCCGTCTTCCGCATCGGGGTCAGGAGCTCAGCCATGCCGTGAACCGGCCCTGCTTGCGTCTGAAACGCGAGTTCGACAAAGGAGCCGGTTCCAAGCGGATGCTGCAATTGCAGCAGGCCGCCGGTCACGGAAATACTTTGGAGTTTGGCTTTTGTACGCCGGCCATCTTCTAAACGAATCGCAGCCAGGACGGAATCTCCAAGCTGGACCCGGGCCGCGCGCTTCGAAGGGTGAGGTTGGGGGAAGTGGGTCATAGGTGGACTCACTATGGCACGCCAACAGCACGGCTAACAGGTTACGGAAGCAAATGGCCGGATTCCCGTGCTGCAGGCCCTTTCCAGCGGGCCCAAGTCTCTTCGATGCAAGCACTTGCCACTCTATTTACTATTGATACAATGTCCCAGCAGACCGAGGCGTGTTCGGCTATGCGGCGGCGGGAACCCTCATCAATGTCCACCACAGGGAGCACTTCCATGCGTTGTTTCTCATTTCTAGCCTTTTGCGTGATTTTTCTTACATCCTCCACCACACGTTTCCAGGGTCAGAGCACGCCGCCGGAAAGCCCGACACCGCTCCGTGTCGCCATCGTTGGCCTGGTCCACGGCCACGTGCAGGGATTTCTCGATCATTCGTTGCACAATCCAGAGATTGAAATCGTAGGCATCGCGGAACCGGATCATTCCCTCGCCTCACAATACGCGACGCGCTATCACTTGGACTCGCGCCTGCTCTTTCCCGACCTCGAGGAAATGCTCGCGCGAAGCCAGCCGCAGGCCGTGCTCGTTTACACGAATACGTTTGATCACCGCCGCGTGGTTGAAATTTGTGCCCGGCACCGCGTCCACGTCATGATGGAAAAGCCGTTGGCCGTCAGCCTGGAGGATGCACTGGCTATCAAGAAGGCGGCGGATGCCGGCAAGATTCAGGTCCTGGTCAATTATGAAACGACCTGGTACCGCAGCAACCGAGCCGCGTACGATCTGGTCCACGAGCATGCGCTCGGCGACATACGCAAGGTCGTCGTCCACGATGGCCACAGTGGCCCGAAGGAAATTGGGGTTGGTCCCGAGTTCCTCGCTTGGCTCACCGATCCTAAGCTCAATGGTGGAGGCGCACTCTTCGACTTCGGTTGCTACGGCGCCGATCTGATGACATGGTTGATGGATGGGCGGCGCCCGCAAACAGTCACCGCCATCACCCAGCAGATCAAACCTGAAATCTATCCCCGAGTCGATGATGAGGCGAGCATCATTCTGACTTATCCCAAAGCACAAGCCATCTTGCAAGCCTCCTGGAACTGGCCCTTCGACCGCAAAGACATGGAGGTCTATGGGCAGACGGGATACGTCATCACGGTGATGCGGGACGATATTCGATTGCGCCGGGCTGGCGGGCAGGAAGAGCGGGCCACGGCGGAACCGCTTCCCCCTCCGTACGATAACTCCCTTTCTCTTTTGAAGGCGGTGGTGTTGAACGGGATCGAACCCGACGGTTTGTCCTCCCTAGAGGCCAATATCACGGTGACGGAGATCCTGGACGCCGCGCGTCGTTCCGCGGCTTCGGGAAAGACGATTTCCTTGCCCGCCTTCCGATGAAGCGTGGGACGCGCCCGGGCCTATCCGCCCCAGCACACCAACTTTTCGTTGGCGGCACTCTGCGTGCGGCGGAAAGCTTCCGATAGTCCGCGCAGCAAATCCGTGGCGATCAATGAATGTTCGCCCAGCCTTTCGCGCATCGCGTCGCCGGCAAGTCCGTGCAGATGAACTGCAGCCAACACTGCGGCGAAAGGGTTCCCGAGGTTTTGTGCAATCATCCCCGCGGTCATGCCCGTCAGGATATCTCCCGTGCCGCCGGTAGCCATGCCGGGATTGCCGGTCGTGTTCGCCCAAGCTTCTCCGTCCGGCCGAACCACCAGCGTGCGATGCCCTTTGAGCACGACAATTAGATCGTGTTCGCCGGCAAAGTTTCGCGCAACTCCCAGTCGATCTTTCTGCACATCGGCGATGGTGGACGCGGCCAGCCGCGCCATCTCGCCCGGATGCGGAGTAATTACCAGCGTTCGGCCCTTACCATTCAACTCTTCCGTGCGGCCTTCAAAGGCATTCAGGCCGTCGGCGTCCACCACCATGGGAGTTCGAAGTTTAACAACGAGAGCTCGCACCAATTCCGAAGTCTGCGGATTCCGCGAAATCCCAGGCCCGATCGCCAGCACACTCTTCCCCGTGGCCAACTCCTCGATTCGCTCCTGAGCAGCGGTCGAAATCGTGCCCACATCCGTCTCCGGCAAAGGCTCGGTCATCAACTCTGCCTGAAATCCAGCCACCGTCGCCAGCACCGACCTTGGTGTCGCCACCGTCGAAAGGCCTGCCCCTGCGCGTAGTACTGCCGACCCAGCCATTGCCGCCGCTCCCGCTTTCCCGAGTGACCCTCCCACCACCAGAACGTGGCCGTAGCTACCCTTGTTCGATTCCGCAGGACGCGGCGCGAGCAGCGCGGCGAGGTCGAGCGACGTGATTATGTTCAAGCGCAACGCCGAAACAATGGCTTCTTGCGGAGAACCGATGTCGGCCACTGCGGTAGGCCCCATCGTCATTTGACTGAACGCGTGCGCCGGGCGGGGCGCGGTAAATGTAACGATCGCATCAGCTCTGGCGATGGCGCCAGCTTGCGGTCCCATGGAGTCCGCATCCGCGCCGGAAGGAATGTCCACGGCGACCACTGGTACCGCGCCGGCATTCATGATCGCGATAGCGTCGGCATAGAGCCCGCTCACGGGAGGCGTGAAGCCGGTGCCCAGAATCGCATCCAAGTAGAGATCCGCCTGCAACGAACGCCGCACCCGGTCGCTCCTCAACTCTTCGGCAAAGTGGACAGCTATCGTCGCGTTCGGCAGCTTGCCAAACATGATTGCCGCGTCGCCCCGCAGATCGGAGGGGTCGGCCAGCAGGATCACCTGAACCTTCTTGCCCTGCTGATGCAACCGCCGAGCCGCCACGAAACCGTCACCGCCATTGTTCCCCTTGCCGCAGAAAACCACGATGCGCTGCAACGAGGCATAGTGCGAGAGCACATAATCTGCCACAGTCGCACCTGCGTTTTCCATCAGCGTAAGCGAAGGCACGCCGAAGCGTTCGCTGCTGGCGCGGTCAATCGCTCGCATCTCTGCCGCGGTAACGATTTTCATGACTGGGACGTGGCCGTCGGTTCCGGTTGCCGCAGTTGCGAGGGTTCGCCCATGGCGATCAGGCAGTGTTCAGGCGCAAGGGGTTCATCGGGCGCGGGATTGAATCTCATGCCCGCGTGCCGACTGATGGGGAGAATAATTACGCCGCGATCCTGGGGAACGCGCGACCTCTCGATCGTCGCTCCCGCAAACACGGACCTGCTGGCGATGCGGATTTCGCCAATCTCCAGATCCCTGCCCAGACGGGTCGTCGCTGTGTCCAGAAAGCTGACCACATGCGGCCGCAAAAGCGACTGCGCAATGCGCCACCCCGCGAACCAATATAGCGACACCACGGAGTCGGCGCCCGCCGCCAGCAAATGTTTTTCGGCATCGTCTTCACTGGCCCGCGCGATGATCTTCTGCTGCGGATTCGATGCTCGCGCCGTCAACCCGGGATACAGGTTGGTCGCCTCCGTGGGGGTGGCGGCAATCAGCCCGCAAGCCCCTCCGAGCTGCGCAGGGCGAAAGACTCGCTCTTCAGTTGCGTCTCCCGTACCCGCCAACTCCCGCGCCACACTGCGCCCGATTCGTCCCATGCCGCAGATAGTGTAGTGACCGTCGAGCCGTCCGCTGTCGCGCTCCATGCGCCGCCTTCCAAAGAAGCTCTGCAACTCGAATTCTAGCAAAGCCTGGCTCAACCATCCCACGCCCAACCACACCAGCGAAACGCCGGTCAGAATCACCTTGACGGTGAAATCCCGGCCGACGGGTGGGAAAGCGGAAGCACTTCCTGATAGTGGTCAGGGCAGAGACCACCATCTAAAAGCCATCGAACCACACTCGTCCTTCCGTGAAGTGATATCGCGCGGTTCCCACTGCCATCACCATCAGCAGCGGCATAACGATGATTCTTAGGTTGTAGACGGCTTTCAGAAAGCTGTGGAGGTGAGCGATCAGTGGTCAGTAAAAAATCATTGCGCCGCTATGCCGCGGCTGGCGTTGCCGACCGCTAAACACAGACCACCGGCCACTACTCCATAAATCAAAAAAGGACCCTCCGCGCCGTGTGGAGGGCCGATCGCAATGACGACACCGCTAGTTGTGCAGTACCTTCGCCCCGGCTTCCGCCTGTAGCGCTTGCACCCGGCTGTGCTTCACGCTGTAGGTGAAATACACCACCAGCCCAATGATCAGCCACACCACCAATCGGATCCAATTCCATATTCCGAGCTTGTACATCATGTATCCGTTCGAAACTACACCCAGGATCGGAATCAGTGGCACCCATGGGGTGCGGAAAGGCCGCGGCTGATTTGGGTTGGTGTAGCGCAGCACCATCACCGAAACGGACACAATCACAAACGCCAGGAGGGTTCCGATGTTCACCATGCGGCCGATATCCTCGATCGGAGTCAGGCTGCCGACAACCGCAGCCAGCAGGCCCACCAGAATCGTGTTCTTCCATGGAGTGCGGAATTTTGGATGGATATCCCCGAAGAATTTCTTCGGCAGCAGGCCGTCGCTGGCCATGGCATAAAGTACTCTGGTTTGGCCTAGCAGCATCACCAGCATGACGCTGGTGAGTCCCGCCAGAGCGCCCACGGTAATGATGTGCGACGCGGTGCTCAGGCCGCGATCCAGAAAGGCACGGGCAACGGGCGCTTCAATGTTGATCTGTTGCCAGTGCACCATTCCTGTCAGCACGCCAGCGACCGCAATGTAGAGAACCGTACATATCGCGAGCGACGCAATCATGCCGATGGGCAAATCGCGCTGCGGATTCTTGGCTTCCTGCGCCGTGGTCGAGACCGCATCGAACCCAATGTAGGCGAAAAATATGTACGCGGCTCCCGCTCCAATCCCGGCCAAGCCATTGGGCGCATACGAATGCCAGTCGGTGCCCCAGTTGCTGACGTTGATATAGCGAGCACCCAGCGCAATCACAAAGAGCACAACCGAGACCTTAATCACCACGATTGCGGTATTGAATTCCGCACTCTCTTTGATCCCGACAACGAGAACCGCGGTAATGATAAGGGCGATGATGAAAGCCGGCAGGTTCAGGCCGATTTCCATCCCCAACAAGCGTGGAGCGCCCAAAAGATCATGCGCCTTCTGCAGCAGTTCGGGAGACTGCGTACTGATGATCGCGCCGACTTTGTCGAGGAAAGCCTGCGTGCCGGGTATCAGAGAAGAGTCCGCAGACTGAGCCATCTGCCGCGCCACAATATTCTCGGCGGTCTTCAGCGCAGTCCAGTGGTCGTAGGCCAGCCACAGCGGCATCTGGATGTGAAAAATTTTCAGCAATTCGATGAAATGGTTCGACCAGCCTGAAGATACCGCGCTGGCACCCATGGCATACTCAAGCGTAAGATCCCAGCCGATGATCCAGGCAAGCAACTCGCCCAATGTGGCGTAAGCGTAGGTGTAGGCGCTACCCGCCAGCGGGATCATCGCCGCAAATTCAGCGTAGCAAAGCCCCGCGAAGGCGCACCCTATCCCGGAGAGGACGAATGATAAGGTGAGTCCCGGACCGGCGTACTGCGCCCCCAGCCCCACCATCACAAAAATACCAGCGCCGATCACTGCACCCACGCCGAGCGCGGTGAGTTGAAAAACTCCCAGCGTACGTTTGAGGCTGTGTTCCCCCGTCTCGCGGGATTCCTCCATCAGCAGGTTCAGCGGCTTGACTGCCAGCAGATTCGCCATTCGTCTCGTTTCTCCTTGGAGGCTACGCGGCTACGCGCTTTGCTCCCGCGCTTCTTGACCATGCGTAATATACCGGGATACCCAACAGCACCACAATCAATCCCGGCCACGTGAATTGCGGTTTGTAGCGCAATAGTACGACATCGATAAATAAAGCCATCGCAATATAAATCGCGGGCAGCACGGGATAGCCAACCGCACGATAAGGCCGCGGGGCCTCAGGATGCTTGCGCCGCAGCACAAACAATCCCACCATGGTCAAGATGTAAAACACGAGCACGGCAAAAATGATGTAATCAAGAAGCTGGCCGTAGCTGCCCGAGACACAGAGCAGGCATGCCCACGCCATCTGCACCATCAGCGAAACCGCCGGCGTTTTATATCTAGGATGCAAGTTGGCAACATTTTTGAAAAACAAGCTATCCTTCGCCATGGCATAGTAGACGCGCGCGCCGGAAAGAATCAGCCCATTAGCGCAGCCAAACGCGGAAATCAGGATCGCACCCGCCATCAGCAGTCCGCCCGCGGCGCCGAACATCTGCGTCATCACCGCCGTTCCTACACGATCCTCGGCCGCGTACTTAATGCCCCGCCCTAGAATGGTTGCAGCGCCAGACGTTCCATCCAGCGGTAGGGCGTTCAGATAAATCAGGTTGCACGCAATATAGAGCGCAATCACCACCCCCGTCCCCAGTGCCAGCGACAGTGGCAAGTTGCGGCTGGGATTCTTCACTTCCCCGGCGGTGAAGGTTACGTTGTTCCAGGCATCCGCAGAAAACAGCGATCCGACTTGCGCCACCGCCAAAATCGTCAACGTCCCCACCATCACAACCGGTCCGCCCACTCCCACTTGAACGGCGTGCTGCGCGCCCAGTCCCGCGTTCCGCCAAAAGTGTCCACCCAAGTTCGCTGCCCGTGCCGCCGGGTTTCTTCCCAACGCCAATCCGAACAGGGCCAGGCCCAGAAGCGCCGAGACTTTGGCCGCCGTAAAAACATTCTGAATGAGCGCCCCGGTTTTGACGCCGAAAATATTTACTACAGAAAGGAAGACAACGAGGAGGATTGCAACCAGGTTCTGGGTGTTAATTCCGACGTCCATGTTGCCCAAAACCATTGGCCCGATCGCGACCGGTGGAACCTTCCAGAGATGGAGAATCCAGTGAGAAGAAGAAATCGCGGGAAAGAAAACTCCCAGAAACTTGCCGAAAGCCACGCCCACGGCAGCAATGGTTCCGGTCTGAATTACGAGGAATAATGTCCAGCCGTAGAGAAATCCCCACAACGGTCCCAACGCTTCACGCAGGTAAACATACTGCCCGCCAGCCCGCGGCATCATCGCCGCCAGTTCGCCATAGCTGAGCGCGGCCACGATGGTCATGAATCCGGCCACCGCCCACGCGCCGATCAGCAGCGCGGGCGAATCCACTTCGCGGGCAATCTCCGCCGAAACAATAAAAATACCCGAGCCGATCATCGACCCCATGACCAGCATGGTGGCGCTGGTCAGGCCCAGGCCCTTGACCAGTTCCTTATCTTGATGGCTATGAATCTCCCAATCGCTCGCGGCGGCTCGGGCTGTCGGTGTGCTCAGGATCCCTCCTTGAAGCATGCTCGCCGGGATTCCCTGGCGACGAGCACTGTCAGGGTGGAATGACTTTACCTCAAGATGCGGAAAAATTCCTCTGCTGATTTACCTGGCTCCCGTAACAAATCGGATATCACCGCCACGGAATCGGCCCCAGCCTCGATCACGGAAGCTGCGTTGGCGCGCGTGATCCCCCCGATCGCGATAAGCGGTTTTCGCGTCAATTGCCGCGCCCGGCGCACGCCTTCGAGGCCAACGACGGGATCCGGTTTCTCTTTGCTCGAGGTGGAAAACACAGGTCCCAGTGCAAGGTAGTCGGCGGAAGATCGATCCGCCTCCTGCAGTTGCTCGGGATTATGCGTCGAAACCCCAAGCCAACGGTGGGGGCCGATAATGTTTCGCACCGACTCCGGCGAGAGATCGTCCTGCCCCACGTGGACGCCGTCGAATTCCGCAGTCAGGCAGAGATCGGCCCGATCGTTCATGATCAGTTTCAGGGAGCCGCCGACGCGCTTTTTCAGTTCGCGCGCCTGCTCGAGCATCACGCGCCCGTTTCCGCTTTTGTTGCGGTATTGCAGCAGCCTACATCCCCCGGCGACCAGCTCTTCGGCAAAACTTACCAGGTCTTCAGTGGACGAAAAGCATGGAGCGTGCACAATGGGATAAAGACGCGGGACGGAGATCAAGCTGCCGATTCTTTCTTGTTGGCGGTCAAAAATCGCTCGATGAATCCGGTATCAAATTTCCCGGCACGGAAGTCCGGATCGGCCAGAATCTTCCGGTGCAGGGGAATCGTCGTGAATATTCCCTCGACAATGAACATTTCGAGCGCCCGCGTCATGCGCGAGATCGCTTCGTCGCGATCCTTGCCGCGCACGATCAACTTGGCAATCAGCGAGTCATAATATGGCGGAATCACGCCCTCCGCGTAGGCCGCCGTGTCGACGCGCACTCCGGTGCCTCCGGGCGGATGAAATGCCGTGATTCTTCCGGCTGAGGGGGTGAATTTCTCGGGATGCTCCGCGTTGATCCTGCACTCGATGGCGTGGCCGCGATGCACAATCGGCCCATGCAGCACCTCGCTCATGTTCGCTCCGGCGGCGATCATGATCTGGCTCTTCACCAAATCGACATCGGTTACCATCTCCGTTACCGGATGTTCCACCTGAATCCGCGTATTCATCTCGATAAAGTGCAGCCGGTGGTCCTGGTCCATCAAAAATTCGATCGTCCCCGCGTTGGTATAACCGATCTCTGCCAGCGACTTGCAGAGCACCCCGCCAATCTGATCGCGCAACTGGGGGGTGACCTGGGTTGACGGCGACTCTTCGAGCAACTTCTGATGCCGGCGCTGGATCGAGCATTCCCGTTCGCCAAGGCTTACCACGTTGCCGTGCTCGTCCGCCAGTACCTGAAACTCGATATGGCGCGGATGCTCGACATACTTCTCCAAGTACAAGTCGCCATTGCCAAATGCGCCCGCGGCCTCCGATTGCGCAGCCCTGAACAAGGTTGGCAACTCCTCTTCGCTGCGCACAATGCGCATGCCGCGTCCCCCTCCGCCCGCCGACGCCTTCACAATTACGGGAAAACCCACCTGCCGCGCCCACTCCACCGCTTCGCCCTCAGAGGCGATGATCCCCTCCGAGCCCGGCAAAATCGGCACACCCGCCCGTTTCATGGCAGAGCGCGCTTTCTCTTTTTCCCCCATCAGCCGCGTCACTTCCGGACGCGGTCCGATGAACTTGATCCCGCTGGTCTCGCAGACCTCGGCAAAGTTGGCGTTCTCCGCCAGCAATCCGTAGCCGGGGTGCACCGCATCCACGTTGGCGATCTCCGCCGCGCTGATCACCGCCGGGATGTTCAGGTAGCTCAGCGCCAGTTGCGGAGGCCCGATACAAATCGCCTCGTCGGCAAAGCGCACGGGCAGCGAGTGCCGATCGGCCTCGCTGTAAATGGCAACCGTGCGGATGCCCAGCTCCTTGCACGCGCAAATCACGCGCAAAGCGATCTCCCCGCGATTGGCAATCAATATCTTGTTAAACATTTCAGATTAATGGAGATCCCTACCGCCGATGGGCCGGCCCAAACCGGGTTTCTCCTTGCGCCTCCTCAGACGCAAAAAGGCGCGCTCGATGCGCGCCTCGGCTCTGGGTCTAGGTCACTGTTTCGCTCGGATGGCGAACAACTCCTGCCCGTACTCAATCGGCTGGCCGTTGCTCCCCATCTTTTTCACCACTTCTCCCGCCACGTCCGACTCAATCTCATTCAGCAGCTTCATGGCCTCAACGATGCACAGCACCTGCCCAACTTCCACCACATCCCCGACCTTGACGAAAGGCGGCGCGCCCGGGGAAGGAGCCTCATAGAAGGTTCCCACAATCGGAGACTTCACCAGGTGCAGGATTTCTTCTGCAACAGGCTCGGCCGGTGCCGACGGCGCAATAGAAAGCGGAACCGCGGCGGCCGGTCTCTGTTCCGCTGCCCCTCCGGCCGAGTAGGCCGGATAGGACATCTCACCGTGGGCGTGAACGGTGGCTGCTTGTCCCCCGCGCTTGATTTTCACTTTGACGTCGCCGCGTTCCAGCTCAAACTCGGCAATGTCTTTTTCGATTAAGAACTCGATGAGTTCCTTCAGCTCTTTTTGATTCATTCGTATGACGGTAGGGCCGCTTGCCGCTCCGCGCCAAAAATGATCCCGGCGAAACAGCCGGGCGTTCCGCAGGAGCGACTCGATTAAACCCGCTTGAATCTAACGTGCCTGCTTTTGAGAAGACTTAAATCGTCAGGAAATCCTTGCTCGTCGGAGTCAACACCTCACAACCGTTTTCACTGACCGCCACCATGTCCTCGATCCTCACCCCCCATTTGCCGGGGAAGTATACTCCCGGCTCAATGGTAATCACCATACCCGGCCGCAGGACTTCATTCTGCCCGGCCGCGACCCGGGGAAACTCATGGATTTCAAGGCCCACGCCATGCCCGGTCGAATGGGTAAAATAGCGCCCTAAACCGGCCTTGCGCAGCGTCTTACGCGCCGCGTCATCCACTTCTCCCGCCCTAATTCCGGGTTGGACTGCCGCGATTGCCGCCTGCTGGGCTTCCTTCACCGATTCATACGCATGCCGCGCATCTTCGGGCGGGGTGCCCACCCAGACGGTGCGCGTCTGGTCTGAACAATAACCTGCGAGTATAACACCGAAATCGCACACTACGAACCCACCGGCAGCGATGGGTTGAGCGGCGGCTCTCCCGTGAGGCAATGCCGACCGTTTCCCTGAAGCAATGATGGTTGGGAACGACATGGCCTCCGCGCCCGCCAGCCGCGCCGCATACTCCATCTCCGCGGCAACTTCTGTTTCTTTTATCCCCGGCCGCAATACCTCCAGCGCTCGGTCGAACAACTGCGCTCCCAGTTGCACCGCTGCCCGGATCAGCCCCAATTCATCCGAGTCCTTCTCCATGCGTGCCCTCTCGACGAGCGTGGGCGCATCCCGTAACCGGTAGCCGGAGGGCAGCAGATCGGCCAGCCTTTTCTTTTCTGCCACGGTCAGGTGCTCGGATTCCACGCCAATCGCCCATCCGGCTGATCTCTTGCGCCGAGCTTTCAGCCAGTCACCGATTGCCCGGGGCAGCGACTTCTTCGCGATTACGACTTTTGCGCCCTTCACCTCTTCCCTCCCCTGCGTGTCATAGCGAACGTCGGAGAAGAAGACGCTTCCGCCTTCCTCGATCAGGAGAAAGCCCGCACTGCCGGTGAATCCGCAGAGATATTGAATGTTCGGAAGATGACTGATCAACAGTGAATCGAACCGGGTAGTGGCAAGGCGCTCCCGCAGCTTCTTCTGGCGCAGAAGGAAGTCCATATACCTGTCGAGTTTATCAGGCGAAGACAGATCGTTCTTGGTTTGCGGTTGGCGGTTCTTTGTGTCGAGGGCAGCTTAGGCGCGACACTACGAATTCCACCACGAAAAAACCTGCCAACCCGGAGCGGTAGGGCGATTTCTAAGCCTTCGCCGGCTGTTGTTTTCCCTAGAAGAAATCGGCGAACGCCTGTGCGTTCCTCGTTCCTACGCCAGTGACATGGTCCCCGCCCTTCGCCGTTTTCAAGCTGGAGTCCGTGCTGAAGGAGATGACAATCGCCGTATCTTCGAACGGAAAGTAGTCCCCCAAAGGCTCAGAAACATGCCTGCCGGGACTCCGGCCAACTGCGCGGCCATGTATTGGGTGGTGCCGTTCGAGTCCTGAATCGATCCGGTGACGTTCGTCTTGGAGGTAAGGGGAACGATATCGAAGAACATTCCCGCCGGCAGTGAGTCGAGATAAGGCGGCCGCCTGACCGAGCCCTGCGCCCCCAGCCAGAGCTGCCTGCCTGGCGATGGCTCACACCGCGGAGAACCTCGGAGGGGCAAGGCTTGTGCCACCATTGACCTGCCACACCTGTTCCGGAGGCTGGCCTGGAATACAACGGATACGCCGCGCCCCGTTCTGGGGCGCTACAGCCGTAAACTGAGAGGTGCCCCAAAAACAAGACCGCCGGCCTGACAGGTTCTTCAGGCCGGCGACGGTAAATCTTCAACTGCCCGCTGCTAGGTTTGAATGATTCGCGGCGTGATGAAGAAGATCAATTCCTGGTTGGAAGTGTTCACGACCGTATGCTTGAACAGGTTGCCCAGGATGGGAATGTTCCCCAGCAGCGGCACCTGCGTGATGTTGATCGAGTTCTGCGTCTGGATCACGCCACCGATCACCACCGTGCCTCCATCGGTCACCAGTACTTGGGTGGTGGCTTGCTGCGTAATCAGTTCGGGGTTGCCCTGTACTTCCTGACCGAAGTTCGGCGTGGTGTTTTCCACGTCGACGTTCAGGAAGATGGTATTTTCCGAAGTGATCTGTGGGGTGACCGTCAAGCGCAGGAACGCGTCGACGTAAGTCACAGTCGGAGGACCGCCCAACTGCGCCTGAGTCACGATGGGAACGCGCACGCCCTGTTTAACCAAGGCTTGAATGTTGTTCTGCGTGACTACTCGTGGCCGGGAAAGCACTTTCAGCAATCCCCGCGACTCAGCCATCGAAAGTATGGCATCGATACGTATGTTGTTGCTGGCGTTCAGGAAGGTCAAGCCGCTGCTGGGTGAGGTCGAACCCAGATTGGAGAACAACGGGATCGTCGACCCTGTCGTCCCGCTAGTGGACGGTACCGTAATGTAACCGGGCGTCAGGCCGCTGACGGAACTCGGGGATGTGCCGGCTCCGGCGTTTCCGCCGATCGCACTGTGGCCGTTGCCCCAACCAAAGCCCAACTGCGTACCGATGTCGCGGGCAAACTGCCGCGTCGCCGCTACTACGCGAGCCTCGATTTCCACTTCCTGCGTCTTGCGATCCAGCTGCGTCAGCAGGCGATCGATCGTAGGAATCACTTTCGGAATGTCGTTGACGATCACGGCGTTGGTACGTTCATCCGCAACCACTTCACCGCGTTGCGAGAGAAACTTCTTTACCGTGAGCATGACATCTTTGGCGTGGGCATAGCTCAGGTAGCGGGTAACCGAAACTTTTTCCACCGCCAGCGCCTCGGCTTCCACCTGAGCCCTGCGGCCGTCCGCTTCTTTCTTCAACGTGTCCACGGTCGCGATGCGCAGGACGTTGCCTTCGAGCTCACGTGCCAGGTCGTTGTTCTTGAGTACGATGTCGAGCGCCTGATCCCACGGCACGTCATCCAACACAACCGTCAGAGAGCCGTGCACATTGGGATCGAGCACCACATTCAGGCCGCTGATTTCGTGAATCAGGCGGAAGAAGTCCTTCAGGTCCACATCCTTAAGATTTACTGAAATCGGTTCGCCCGTGTACTTGGGACCGGAGGAAGCGGGCTGTTGTCCGGCTTGGGCTTTCTGTTCGGCGGCAAGATTGACCGCCGGCTGGATACCCGTGCTGGAGGAAACGTTTTGCGTGGCCTGTGCCGCATGCTCGCTCGCGGGCAGCAGTTCCGCAGCCGTCTTGTCGGCGAACTTCGCGGCTGCGTCCTGCGCACGGTCGGCGGGTTCGTCGGTTGCATTCGAAACATTCGCCTTCGCCGTGTAGGTGGGCTCGACGACTACAAAATCAGGGGAAACTGGGGCCGCATTGACGGTCACCGTCTTCGCGGAAACGTCCCTGACAGCTGTCGCCGCTGCCGCCACTGGCTTGGCCTCGGCTGCGACATCCACGACTCGCGGTACAAACGGAGAGATCGTCTTGCTCGCCGCTGCCGTGGCCTGCGTGTGAAGCGTCAAGACCAGCTTCCCGCCTGCCCAGGGAGTCAGCTCATAGGGGCAAGAATGCTCCAGGTCCACCACGATCCGGGTGGTTGGAGGCGTCTGTCCGTCCGTGCCGATGCGCACTCCCTTCACGCCCTCGCCGCCAACGGCGATTTGGCTCCGCTCCGCCCCCCTAAGGGTACCAGGCAAATCCAGGATGAGCCGTGCCGGCGAATTCGCCGTGCTCAGCTTGGGCGTCACTGCCCCACGAGCGCTGATCTCGACCCGGACTTCGTCCGTGCCGCGAACCACGTTCACTCGCTGCAGTTCGTTTGGTTGGCCCGCCGCCTGTGGCGCCGGCGTCTCTGCGGCCGAAGCCGTCAGCCCCAGGAACAGCCACGGTAGGATTGCACTGAGCAGTTGCTTTCGCATTTCGCTTCTCCCCAACGCGGGTCTACCCCGCGTGTCCTTGCTAGAACTCGATTTTGTTGGCGCTCCGGTTTCTCCGGCGCGCTCACTTCGCACGCTAGACCGCCGGCGTGAAAATTCTCTTGACCACTTCCCGCGTAAGCGGCTTGCCCAACTTGTCCTGCACGGTTTCCTCGAAGACCACCGTATCGCCGGTGATTCTCATCACGTACCCGTTGAACACGGGATCGTTTTCGCGCAGGAAATAAGCCTTATTCAGGCTGTTGGTCACCACTGCAATGAAGCCGCTCTCCGACTTCACCACGCCGCGCAAATTAATCTGTCCGATCTCCAGGCACTTCTTCCCGGTCGAGCAACCCGAGCCAGTGGGCTGCTGCACCACGGGGCTGAAGAATGGATCGCGTTTCCCGCTCATCGCCCACTTTTTTTCCTCTGGTTTCGGAGCCTTGGAGGCCTCGGCGCTCTTGCTGGCGTCCGCCGCCTTGGCATCCGCCGAAATTTTCGTGGTCGCAGGAGCCATCGCTTTGCCTGCTGGCTTCGGCGCACTGTCTTTGGCTGCGATCACCGATTTCCGCTTCGGCGTCGGCTTGGTCGCGGTTTTCGCGGTCGCTGTTGCAACTGGAGCCGCCGGAGCCGCAGCGCCCTTCGCCGCGGCAGCCACTGGCGTGATCGCCACTGGTTTTGCCGCCTGCGTCACGGAAGGCGTCGTCTTTGCCGGCTGCGCCGCTGGGCTGGTGCTCTGCACGTTATTGACGACGTTCGGGTTCTGTGCCCAGAGTCCGCCCGTCATCAGTCCCACTGCCAGAATGCCTGTCGTTAGCTTCATAGCGATTCCTATTTGCCCGCGCCCGCGCCAGCTACGGCGGGTTTCGTTCCCGGCGCTACTGGCGCCGGTTCCAAGTCGTGACTGAAGAACGTGGTCGCTGTAAACGTGGCCACTACGCTCTCATTCGCCGCATACTGGTACGTATGCTTCGTCTTCGCCTTGCCTGGATCTTTCGTATTCGAGACCAGCAAGCCGCTGATATTGACGATGCGCTCCAGCTTGCCCACCCGGTCAAAGAATTGCAGCATGTCGTAATACCGACCGTCCAATTCCATATCGAAGGGAAGTTCCGAGTAGTATTCCTTCGCGGTCACCGGCTTGGCTGTGTAGCGGCGCAGCTCCACACCTGCCTTGAGCGCCTCGCCATCCAGGGTCTCGATGAAATTGTCTACCTGCTTGTCGTCGGGAACGATGCGCGCCTCAATCTCCAATTGCTGTTTCAGATTGGCGACCTGCCGTTCCATATCTTTCAATTTCGGCCGGTAAGACTCGAGCTCGTTGTTTTCCCGAACCTTGTCTTGCAGCGTGTGTTGCGCCGCGGCATTCTTATCGCTCTGGCTCTTGAACACCGTGAAGTGCAGCGTCGCCGTCACAATAAGGCCGCCGGCAATCACTGCTGCCCACTGCTTGATGCCTGACAGATCATTAAAATTCATTGCCATAAGTCCGCCTCTACGACTTTCCCTTCTCGCAGGTCAGCGTAAACTGGAACGCCTGCATGTCCTTGATCGTGTCGTCCTGGAAGGTTTCTTTGATCTCTACCGTCTTGAAGAAGCCAGTCTTTTGCAGATTCGCAATCAAGGTAGCCACCGCGTCCGTGCTCAACGCCGTGCCTTCCAGACTCACATTCGCGCCCGTATCATCCATACTCCGCAGCCAGACGGCTTCTGTTCCGTTCACCGTCTCGCCCAGCATGGCCAGCAAGTTGACCGGGCCAGCTTGTCCGGCGCGCAAGGAATCGATCACATCGACCCGACGCTTGTAATTGTTGGCCTGGGTCTGCCGTTCAAGAAAGCGCGCTTTCACATCGCTGAGTTCGCGGTTCCTTTGCTCGGCGGCCTGCATCTGCGTCGCGATGGTTTTGCCCTGACGGTCCAGCCGGTACCAGTAGCCGTAATTCAACGCTCCAGCCACCAACAACACGACCATGAGCTTCAGCTTGGGCGATCCCATGTCGCCCATGTCCATCGTGGGCATCACCGGCCCGCCGCCGCCGCCGCGCTTATTTTTTCCCTTCGAGGATTCCAGTAGATTGATTTTGATCATAGGGATTCAAAGCTCCTCAAGGCCAATCCCACCGCGACCGCCAACTGGCCTGGATTCTGCTCCACCAATTCCGCTCCCGGGCCATCTGTCGGTGGCACCACGCGCTGGAATGGATTCAACAACTCGACCGGCATGGAAAATTCCTGCCGCAAGGCTTCCATCAGTCCGGGCACTTTCGCCGAACCACCCGCTAGGTAAATCTTCTCGATGTGCTCGCCCGCCGCGCTGGCGCGGAAGAAGTCAAACGTCTTCTGGATTTCCAGCACGATGATTTCAGTTACCTGCTGCAGGATCGGCGCCTTCGCGTCTTCGCTCACGGTGCCGACCTTCTCCCCCAGCTTCAGCTTCTCGGCATCCTCGAAGTTCAGGTCCAGTTCCTTCTGCAGGGAGTCCGTGTACTGATGGCCGCCCACGCTGACATCGCGCGGGAACAGCGGCGTCGTGCCCTTCACGATGTTGATGTTCATCACGCTGGCGCCGAGGTTCAAAAGCGCCACTACCTGGCCCGGCGCCGGCTGGTAGTTGTACTCGTAGCAGTTCTGCAAAGCCAGGGCATCGATGTCCACGATAGCCGGGGTACGACCAGCCATCGAGAGTACGTTGGTGTAGTTCAAAATCTTGTCCTTCTTGACGGCCACCAGAAGCACATCCATCTGCGGGCTGCCCGCTTCCTCCGACAGAATCTGATAGTCGAGACTCACATCGGCCAGATCGAAGGGAATATGCTGCGCCGCTTCTTTCTCGATGGTCTCGGCCAATTCCTGATCGCTCATGGAGGGCAGCGAGATCTTCTTGACGATTACCGAGTGGCCACTCACCGCCGTCGCCACCGCCTTGGTCTTGATCAGGCAGTCGGCAAACAATTTTGAAATCGCGCTCGAGACGGTTCCCGAATCCACAATCATCGAGTCCACCACGATGTCCGAGGCCAGTGCTTCCAGTCCCAGGTGCGCCACTTCGATCTGCCCGCCCTTCTTCTTCAACTCCACTGCCTTGATGCTGGAAGAGCCCACATCCAGACCCACAATCGTCTTCGATCCCATTCCAAACATGTGCCCGCCTTTTCCTACTGTGACCCGGCGGCTTTCATCGCCGCCTTCGGTTTACGTTTCGCTCCCGACTCCATCTGGCTCGACTTCTCTTCCATCCACTGATCCAGCCTCGACTTCTTGAACCGCCAGCGGTTGCCCAGTTTGAAAGCCGGAATACTCTGTTCCCCGACGTACTTGTAAAGCGTGTCCGGACTCACTCCCAGATACTGCGACGCCTGGCGAATGTTCATCACTTCTCGCGAGTCGGCCATATTTCCTTACCCTGGTCTCCCAGAACATCCTGCGCCAGTGCCTCCGGCGGCAGATTCATCTCGGCAGACGCCCTTGCCCTCTATGCCTCTCAATGGGCTTTAGGTGTCCCGAGCATATATCAGCCGGGAAAAACCCCGCGCTCACGCGAGCTTCCTGTTTTTGCCGGGTTTTCTCCGGTTTTTATGGGAGGGGGAGAATCGATGCCCTGGATCGATTCCTATATGTAGTAGCTAATACGGCAGGATGTCTATTAGTGGTAGTGGACGCGCACGTAGTAACAGGTCACCCGCGTACTGATAACCGAAGTACTAGAGACGGTACGGAAGTGCTAGGCCGCCGGTTCAAGTGCTTAGTTTGCTTGGGTTTGCGAAATCCGGCACCGAGGCTTGATTGCTATAGGCCTAAGATATCCGGCCAGAGCGAGTTCACGCTTAGCATGGCCGTGCCGGAAACCGAACCCGAGGTCGCTGTGATCGCCGTGGAACCAGTTTGAATCCCTGTCGCCAATGTGCCCGGTGCCATCTCCGCTACGCCAGGTCGTGACGAGGTCCAGGTGACGGTCGAGGTCAGGACCGAAATGCTGCCGTCACTGGAGACCCCTGTGGCCGCGAACTGCACACTCTCCGACGGGTTAATCGTCGAGTCGGCGGGACTGACGGTAATGCTTTGTAAGCCGGGCGTTAAAGAGACATTCAGGCTCACAACTGCGTCGAACTGATCAAACGCAGCCACGATGTCCGCCATTCCGGGAGTGGCGCCTGTGGCCAGCCCTCCCGATGTGATTGTGGCTACGATCGGACTGAAAGACTCCCAAGACACCGAGCTCGTCAGGTCCCGCATAGGTCGCTGTAAGTGCCCATCGCCCTGAACTGCTGGGCCGCACCGACTCCCATCGCAGCCGAGCTTGGAGTGACTTCGAGTGAGGGAAGAGTCGCGCCGGCAGAATTCGTTGCGGCGGAGTTAGAGCCTCCACATCGATTGACCAGCAAAGTGATTCCAACTAAGAGCAGCCCGGCTAAGCGTGGAGAAGATCGGGCGCGAACCATGTCGGCCGCTACTGCACGTCGGAAACTTTCCCGTTCAGAAAAGTCACTTTCAGATCTTTGTACACGTAAATCTGTTTGGACCCGAGATTCACTTTTTTGTCGGGTTGACCCATGGCTGCCTCGACTTGGTCCGGAGTCATTCCCTTCTCGATGCTCGCCGGTTCGGCCGGCGCCGGTTGCGCGGCTGGTTGCGGCTGTTGGCCCTGATCCTGACCAGATTGCTGGCCGGCTGGCTGCTGTCCTGCTTGATCTCCGCCCTGCTGTTGCCCGCCTCCCTCGCCCTGTTGCGCGTCGTCGCTGCTGATCGAGAGCACCTGCCCGATGGTATCTTCTACCCCACCGGCAGCTGCACTCGCCAGGGATCCCTTCGGGAACTGAAAAACTACATTCGCCTTGTTATAGGTCGGCGGATCGGTCTTGTTGCAGGTGTCGCAGGCGACAATTTCAAGCGTGACCGTATCCTTAGCCACGTTCACATCGATCTTCATGGGATAGACTTTGTCACCCACCGCGAATAGATGGGTGGTCTGTTCCTTGCCAAATTTCCCCATGATGGACTTGCGTCCCATCAACGACAAGCTGTTGGGGCCTTTGATCGATCCGTTCTCGTACCGGTTGGAGAGCACGTTCTGGTCTCCGTAAGGCACCGCTAGGATTCCGCCCTTCTGGACCGCCAGCAGCGTACCCTTGTCCACCACCGCATATCCGCTCGTGTCCGATCCCATTTTCACCAGCTTGTATTGGGCCGCCAGTTGCTCCTGCAGAGAAACGGCCTGAGAGTTCGCCCATGAGAACGGATAGATGGTGGCGGCCAGAAGAATAATCCCGGGAATTAAATCGTGGAATTTCCGTGACATGCTACGCCCCTTCGATTTTAGTTTTTTCTAAACTCAACCCCGCCGAACCGCGCCCCAATCCAGCGGAGATTCTCGGACCCTTCATTGAAGAAAGGGAGCGTCGTCATCCGACGCCCCCATAGTTGGTTGATTTGCTGAAACCTCTGCCTACAACCGTCGGCTCAGTTGCCTCCGCTGGACGCAGCTTCCTGCTTGACCTGCGACTCGGTCTGGTCGGCCTGCTGTTGCTGGTCTTGCAGAGTCTTCGCCACGCTGGTATCCGGTGGCGGAGGTTGAACCGCCCCTGCCTGGGTGCCGGTGTCCGGCGCCGCCGGCATACCGCCTGTGCCCTGCTTCTTGGCCAGTTCGCCCATGCCGTTGGTAATGTTCTCCTGGAAGTGGTTGTACATCTCCTGCAAATCATCCACTTTCACGGCAACGGTTTGTCCCGACGCACAGTCGCCTTTCTTTGTCGCCGAGACACTTGCGTTCACGGTTTGGTCGGCATCTGGCGCGTCGGTGAGGCGCGTAATCACGTCACCTGATGACAACGCGCATTCCTGACCATTGGCCACCACCGTCACATCGGAATCCACCACAAAAGTGCGCTGTGCCGGATCGAGTGCCGGCGGCGGTTGATCGCTGGTCGGCGCCGGAGCCGCTGGAGCTGGAGCCGCCGATGCCTGTCCACCACCAGAGTCCTGGCCGGCCTGCGACTGCTGCGCCGCCAATTGGGCTTTCACTTCCTGGGCAATGGCTTCCTTTACCTCGGGAGTCAGCGCCACTGGGGCGGACGCCACCGGAGCCGCATCTCCGCCACCACCACCACCACCGTCTCCAGCGCTGGCAGCCGCATCCGCCGCCACCGCGTCCGCATCTGCATCTTGCCGCGCCGCGTACGCTGCCTGCAACTGCGCTGCAATCAGGTAATCCGTAAGCCAGTAGTACGGAGCCGCATAGACAGGATACGGATTCCACCACCCGCCATAGAATCCCCACCACGGCGCTCCGCCCCAACCCCATGCCCCGATACCCCAGGCAATCGGCGCTCCCCAAGGATGCCAGCCCCATCCATAAAATCCCGGATGGTACCAAACCCCTGGGTAGTAGCCGAAGTACGTATGTCCGCCCCAGCCGTAGCCGCGATAAAGCCCGACATGGTAGCGTCCGCCGGCATAGTATGTCCGTGAGTAATAGGCATGACCGCCGCGGGTCACGTAGGCTCGCTGCACATAGCCTCCGTGTCCCCTGGTGACGATGCGCGCTCCGTTGCGCTCGCTCACCACCGTGCGCCCACCCCGCACTCCGTGCTCAATGTGCATGCCGCCCCGATTAATGGAACGAATCGATCCATTGGGACGAACGCTCGCCGATCCTCCGCCCTTCAGAGAAACCGTCCGGCCTGGAGGAGTATGGCTGCCGACGTTGCCACGACTGGCTGTCGCTGGTCGGCCACCGGTTGCGCCCGGTCGGCCGCCCGCCGCCGGCCTGCCGGCCGCAGTGCCTGGACGGCTACCCGTCGCCGGGTGGCCCGCCGTTGTCCCTGGACGGCTACCCGCCGCCGGGTGGCCCGCTGCTGTCGTTCCCGGGCGACTGCCCGTCGTCGTGTGGCCCGCTGTCGTTCCCGGGCGACTGCCCGTCGTCGTGTGGCCCGCTGTCGTTCCCGAACGACTGCCTGTGGTCGTGTGGCCCGCCGTAGCCGGGCGGCTGCCCGTCGTCGCTCCATGGGAAGGTGTCGAAGCATGCGATTGCGCTGCGCCATGCGCGGGCGCTGACTTCGCTGGCGCTGACTTGGCTGGCGCGCTGGGATGGGAACCGCCTCCACCACCGCTCGGCTTGTGCTGGCCCCAGGCCAATGCCGGAACCACTAACGAAAGCAGAAGCACCAGCCCCTTCTGCAAAATCTCTTCTCTTGTCGAAGTGCGATTCATTACTGCCTCCTGAGCATCAAAACTCATACCACAGTTTACGTTGCGAAAAACCCGCCCTCGAGTCCGTCCCGTATAACTGGTTCCGGATCCTGTCTCCCATAAACACAAAACTCGCCAATTCCGCGCGCGTCAAATGAAAATTAATTTCAAGGGCCCCCGGGGAAAGGCCACAGGATGCACCATCCCGTCGCCACAGGAAGTCATCGGCAACCTCGATCGTGGGGCGAAAAAACGTTACCAGAACTTCGCCACGCGCGCAATCATTCTGTGGGTAACATCATTTTGTGGGTAAGCATTCGAGCTATGGCTGCGCCCAGTTCTCTCCCTATGTCGGTAAAGCGCGGCTTCAACTCCACAGCGATGCCTGTTGTGCGGAGGACTTCCCTCTGCTCCTCAGCTGCTGTAATCTATGCTGTCTTTCTGCTGTCTTTCTACGGAGGAATTCCTTGCGCTACCTCGATCGGCTGCAACCTCTCGCACTGTTCGTCATGCGACTCACCCTGGGTGCCGTAATGGTTGGCCACGGATACCACAAGGTTTTCGGCGGACTGCAACAGCATGCGCACTTCGTGGCCAGTCTCGGACTGCCTGCCTGGACCGGGTATCTCTCTTCTTTCGCCGAGTTTTTCGGCGGATTGCTCGTCCTGCTTGGCCTGTTTACTCGCGCCGCTGCCTTCGCCATCTGCATCGATCTGTCGGTGGCCATCGCGAAGGTACACTTCCACAATGGATTGATGGGCGAGCGCGGCTACGAATTCCCCTTAGCTCTCGCCGCTCTCGCGTTCGGACTAATTTTTTTTGGGGCTGGACCGATCGCCCTCGACCACGTCCGCGCTCCCGGGGGCGGCATCAGGTCAAAATAACTGGCGGTTCCATAACCTGAAGCTCGGACGTGGGATGCCCGGAACGACAGCCTTAAAGCCCCGCAACTTTTTGCTGCCTGCCGGGTTCAATTGCAAGTTGCAGCTCCAGCGTCTCTGACACGTGACACGGGAAATCCCGCATTTCTTGACGTTACTTTACAAGGTTCACTGCGGTTGAATCTGCCGGTAGTCTGAAATTATGATGAGCCGTGACCGACTTTGTTGCATCCTAACGATTTCGCGGACGCATCTTACTGCTTTGCACCGAACTAATTGGGAGGTTCTCTTGAGAAAGTTTGCGATGTTCGCCCCGGTTATTGCCTTTTTCTTCTCTTGCCACTTCGCCACCGCCCAGCTTGCCTCCGACCAGCAGGTGGACATCTTTATTGGCGGCGGCACACTCCTGTCGTCCTCCGCATCCAACCTGCTGCCTGCCGAAAAGGGCGGCACTTACCTCAACATCGGCGGTGACGCGGTCTTCCTCAAACACCGTCTCGGTATTAATATCGAAACTGCATGGCGAGCGACTCAAGGGACCTACATATTTCAGGAAGTAAACTACCGCCCCATCCTGACCGATTTCAACTTACTCTATCAGCCCCATCTGGGTAAGAAGTTTGGACTCGACCTGATGGGCGGCATCGGAGCTGGCGCCACTCGCTTGTACAGCCCGGGTCCCTCCGTCCCTGGCGAGGCCAACTTCGTCAGCAGCGATCACTTCATGGAGCACCTCGGAGCCGGCATCCGTTATTACGCGTGGCATCACCTGTTTGTCCGCCCCGAGGTTCACTACTATCACATCCAAAACAACAACACCGCAATCGATTTCGGGTTCAGCTCCAACAGCGTGGTCCGAGTCGGCGCCTCGATCGGGTATACCATCGGCGGTTCAGACTAAGCCTCTGCTGCGCCTGCGCCAGAGTGCTCCCAGATTTTGGTATCATTCGGGTTGGTTAATTCCAACAGACCGGATGATTTTGTTCGCCGCAGCCGTTCGACGGCTGCGTCACCGCGCTGCCACCGCTCAAGTGGGCGCTTCGACAAGCCCGCAATGAACTGACAAGGGGATGTATTGAGAAAATTCGCGCTGCTCGCACTCGCATGTGCGGTCCTTTCGTTCACAAACTTCGCCTCTGCCCAGCAAGGGGACATCATGCTCGGCGGTAGCATCCTTATGTCCCCTTCGGTGAATAACGACTCAGTGAATTTCCAACCACCGGCTGAAAAGGGTGGCACCTACTTCAACGTCAGCGGCGACTTCATCAAGTTCCAACACCGCCTCGGCTTCAACGCAGAAACCTCCTGGAGGTATAAACGCGGCGACTATCCTGACAATGGGCAAAGCGTCCGGCCGTTTCTGACGGACTTCAATGTCTTGTTTCAGCCGCGATTGAACAAGAAATTTGGCCTCGACCTGTTCGCCGGCATCGGCGTTGCCAGCTACCGCTTCTCTCTTCCTGAAGCCACTTCCTGCACCATCCCGACCGGTGGATGTACCTTCTTCAACAGCAGCAACCACTTCATGGAAGACCTCGGTGGGGGCGTGCGTTATTACGTTTGGCACCGCATATCGCATATCTACATCCGCCCCGAGGTTCACTACTATCACATCCAAAATAACGTCGAGTTCGACTCCCCCAACCTGTTTCGAGTCGGCGCTTCCCTTGGCTACACCTTCGGCTCCGAGTAAATCGCGAAGTTACCTGCACGTTAAAAAGGCAGCATCTCACGACGCTGCCTTTGGCTTTCTCCGTTTCAAATTCTACGGTTCGCGCTCACAGATCTCAGCTTCGTGAATGGCCGCGTCTATGTGCTCAATCGCTTTGTCGCGATGGCCATGGAACTCGCCCTCGGCGTGCCCCATATGCTCCCGCGCGCTGCGCAGCGCCTCGAGCGCCTCATGCACACGTGGGTGCGGAGGCATGGGCACCGGGGCCGCTGCCGCGGGACTGGCCGGCGCTGCCGCCACTGCCGGCGCCGGGGACCTCGGTCCAGCCGTCGCCGCCGTCAAGGCCAACGTCGCCAGGAGCGTTGCCGTGATCAAAACAGTCAAGAACCCGATTTTCTTCATACGTCCTCCTCGTCCGAGTTTCGGCGCGGACGCCGCCCGTAAGATCAATGCCCACGGCTCACCTGCCCGTGACACCCGCACAGTATAAGCTGCGGGTCCCGGGAATCCTCCTGTGTATAGGTTGACTGTTAAGGTGCACTTCCGGTCTGCGACCTGCGGCTTCTCCACCACCACGCCAACGCTCCCACCACCACCGCAATGCTTACCGCCAGATCGAAGCGCCGCAGATCATAGGCTAGCCGGCCCCAATGGCGGCCAAACAAATATCCTGCCCCGCAAATCAGAGTCACCCAGACCGAGGCTCCCAGGAAGTTGAATAGGACAAACTTCCGCCATGGCATGTGGAGCGCTCCCGCCAGCAGCGAGGCCAGCACGCGCATCCCGAAAAGAAACCGCGCCAGGAAAACGGTAGCCGCCCCGTAGCGCTCGAAAAGCCGTTCCCCCCGCGCCACGCTCTCGGCCCGAATGGAGAAGACATGCTGGTAACGTTCGATCAGCGGCCGGCCTCCGTGGCGACCAAAGGCAAAACCGAGTTCTCCGCCGAGAGTCGTGGCCACAATGCCGACCACAATCACCCAGGGAAGTCGTAACTCGTGTTCGGAATACGCCAGGAAACCGGCCAACAGCAGTATGGTCTCGCCCGGCAGCGGCAGCCCGGCGCTCTCCAGTAGCAACATGGCTGCTACCGCCCAATACCCGTAGTGCACCAGGGCGTCGCGCAGCAGATTTAAAATGTGGTGGGGCATGAGTGGAGTGTTACAAAACGGGTCCTAGGCTGGAAGCTTCTCACGCGTGAGGAATTCAATCAACTCCCGGTTGAACTCCGGCGGACACTCTTCATATGGTAGATGCCCGACGCCAGGAAAAACCATCAACCTGGAATTCGCGAAATATTTCCCCAGCGGCTTGGCCGAAGAAGCATATACCGCGCTGTCCTCGCTCCCCCACATGAAAAGGGTGGGAATATCCGCCAAGGTCGGCAGGGTTGCTTCCAATTCGCGGAGATCCTGTGTCCAGGTCCGCGCGATGCTCAAGGCATGTTCAAACAATCCCGGCTTCGCCAGCGGAGCCGTATATCCCTCCAGCGTTCCGGCCGGAATCCGGCTGCGGTTGTGATAGAGGCGGGCATGAAAATAGGGATACAAGAAACTCATGCGTCCCATTCCGAAGCGGAACAACGGCATGCCTAAATTGCTGCCGGCGAACGGCGCCAGCCATCGTCCGTGTGCCGAATACGGATTCACTGGCGCGACCAGTACCAAGCGCCTCAGATGCGGGCCCAGGCTCCCGCTCAAGCATTCCGCAGCCGCCATCATCGCCACCGCGCCGCCACGCGATGTTCCCAGCAAATCAAAAGAAGTGATTCCCAGCCTGGCGACAAACTGCAAAACGCGCCGCGCGGTCCCGCGCAGCGAATGATCGATTCCCACCGGGCGATCCGAAAATCCAGCCCCCATCATGTCCGGGGCGTAGACCGTGGCATAGGGCGCCAGAGCCGGCATGGTGTAGCGCCACGAAAACGAATATCCCAGCAGCCCATGCAGCAGAATCAGCGCCGGTCCCGACCCCGCGCGCACATACCGCAGGTGCGCGCCATCCATCTTCATCCAGCACTGTTCGACGCCCGGACTGAATCCCGGAAAGGGCGCGGCTGAGATTCCCCGCTCTACCGTCATCAACGCCAATTCTTCTGCTCCGAATCTTCTCGCCGAAGACAACTCTTTGGCCGCCGCCGGATTCTATTTAAATGAACATCGCCTCTGTTCGCTTCACTTGGGGAGCTTCGGCTCCCCGTTTTTTATGGTCGGCGTCGGGCCCTCGCCTCCGGCTTCAAATTTGCGAACGCCGGAAACCGGCAGTCGTTTACGCCGCCTTCCGCTTCTTCCTCAGCAGCTTCTTCAACACCCGAATCCCCTTATCCACGTGCTTCTCTTCCAGCAGGAACGGAGGCAGAAACCGCACCACGGTATCGTGCGTGCTGTTGAACAGAACCCCCTCGGCCAGAGCCTCCTCCACAATCGGTCGCGCCGGAATCTCCAGATTGATGCCCTGAATGAATCCACGCCCGCGCACTTCCTTTGCCGCCGGACTTTTTTCCGCAACCGCCTTCAGCTCCTGCTGCAGGTAAGCTCCAACTTTGTTTACGTTGTCGAGCAGCTTCTCTTCCTCGACGATCGCCAGGAATTCCAGCGCCACGCGGCAGGCCAGCGGACCGCCTCCAAACGTTGTCCCGTGCTGCCCCGGCGCAATCGCATTGGCAAATTCTTCTTTCGCGATAAACGCACCCAGCGGCAGACCTGCCGCGATGGGCTTGGCAATGGCCACAATATCCGGAGTCACTCCAAAACTCTGAAACGCGAACATCGTCCCCGTACGCCCCAGCCCGCACTGAATCTCATCAAAGATCAGCGCCGCCCGATGCCGGTCCGATGCCGCCCGGCATTCTTGCAAAAACTCCGCCGAACACTCATAAATTCCGCCTTCGCCAAAAATCGGCTCCAGCACAATCGCGCAAGTATTGTCATTTACCGCCGCCCGCAGCCCTTCCACATCGTTCTGCGCGACAAACGTCACTTCTTCCAGCATCGGCTCAAATCCCCTGCGATGTTTCTCCTGTCCGGTCAGCGAGAGCGCTCCAAACGTCCGCCCGTGATACGACCCCTCGAGCGCCACCAGCCGCGATTTTCCCTCGCCGCCCGCGCGATGCCCCGCCAGCCGCGCCAGCTTGATCGACCCTTCAATCGCCTCCGTCCCGCTATTCTGAAAAAACGCGCGGTCCAACCCAGACAGCGTGCACAACTTCTCGGCCAGCGCTCCCTGATACTCGTGGTAATAAAGATTGGAGACGTGAATCAGCTTCGCCGCTTGCTCCCGAATCGTCTTCACGATCCGGGGATGCGCATGACCCAGGGCATTCACCCCCAAGCCCGAAACAAAGTCGAGATAGCGCTTGTCGTCCAGGTCGTAAAGAAATACGCCCTTCCCCCGCGTCAACACGATGGGATAGCGATTGTAAGTCCCCAGCAAATATTTCTTTTCCAGCTCTGCGATTTGTTCGAATGTTTTCATAAGAAGACTTGATTCTACCGGAAGAGGCGCAGGTCAAGACGGAATGCAGTTGTGGATTTTTCTGCGGCCCAGGAGAGCGCGCCCTTTGCGCGTTTGGCCAAACTGGAGCATCCCGATTCGTGATCTTCTTAGGATTTTCACTTGTTTTTTTCTCGCCGCGGCGACCTAGCGGCTACAGTTTGGGCATCGCGAAGGGCGGGAAGCGCAGCTCGGACACCGTACCTCCTTTCTTACTTGGGAATGCGCCTAAACCCTGACGTTTGTGCATTCGCGCCGGTTTACCGAGAAACAAAAAATGAAATTTTGCGCGCGCCGTCGTCGCGCAGCGTTTTTTTCTAGCTGAGTGTCTTCGCTTTGACATGTCTGCCGCAGCCCGGCTTTTCACGCATCAACGCACGGCAGTCTCTTGCTGTGAATGGGCTCGCGCTCGCGCCTCCTATGGCTTGGACCAGCTGGAACCACTCCTTCTGCGATTTGACGAAAAAACGATTCGTCAACCGGCCGATGCGCTGGTTTCCGCCGGCATGCGCGAGGCGGGTTACCATACGTCATCCGGCAGGAGTGCACCGCACCCGAAGCGGACGCGATAGGAAACCGGGTGATTGATGGCGCACCCTTTCCGAGCCGCATGCCCGCGCTCATCGCAGTGGGAGATTTTGAATTTGGAGACAGGCCCACCCTTTGCTTCTTGTGAAAGGCATAGAGGCTTCCCGATTGTTTTGGCTACGGGACTTCTATGCCGGCTCTGCCGCAACACTTTGTCCGATCGGGGGTTAAAGATCTGGGAACGTCGCGCCCGTCGTATTGGCGAGACATCAAATACGACAATAAGGAGACAAGGACACGATATGAAGAAATGGCTTGCCTTGGCAGCATTGCTGCTGCCTCTCTCTCTGGCGGGATGTTCTCATCCACGACCGGTATACGCCGAGCCCCCTCCGCCTCCGGACTACACGGAGATTTCTCGCCAAGGTTTTCACGATGGATTCGCAGCCGCACGGCGCGATGTTGATCAGGGGAAACCACCCGAGGTCGAGCGTCACCCACGATTCCGCAATCCTCCGGTGCCACCGGCTGCCTTTGAAGACTACCGCCGCGGTTTTAAAGAGGGTTATCGCGCGTTCCTCCATCACCGCTAAGAGCCTGGCCCGGCCATGACAAAACTCAGACCACCTCGCCCAAGCTCAGCTTGGGCGGGGGACTTTGAAGCCGATCAACCCAGCCCCTTCTCCCTGCCGATCGCGTGTTTCATCTCCGGTGAGCTACAGCTTACTCCGCACGTTGCGCGATCGCGACCCGACGCATTGCGGTCTTCCTAATTTTGAGGGCCGCATGCTGACAGCTGATCTTAATCCTGGAAGGCGATCAATACAGTCCCTTCTGCCCCGCCGGACGCGTCTTCCATCTCCGATGTACCCACAACCACTGCTCGGGATATTTCCGCACGTAGGTTTCGATGATGGAGGTAAATTTCTGCGTGTTGGCCTTGATCTCGGCCTCGAGGTCGCCCGTGCGTACCAACTCTACTGCCGGATCAAAGCGCAGCCGGTATTTCCCCAGTTCCGCGTCCCAGATCGTGAACGTCGGCACCACGGCGGCATCGGTGCGCAGCGCAATTCGCGCCAGCCCGCTCGCCGTACATGCCTGAACCCCGAAAAAATCCACAAAGATCCCCTGCGGCGGAGTCATGTTCGTATCCATCAGCATGCCTACCACTTCTCCCGCCTTCATCGCGGAGAGAAGTCGGCGCACAAAATCGTCCTTGTCTACGACCTTGTTGCCGTGCATGGTGCGATAGTCGCGGATCAAACGGTCGAGGTACTCATTGTCCAGAGGACGCATGACCACATGCATCCAGTGCCCGTGCATCGAATGCGCGAACGCGGAAAGCTCCCACCCGCCAAAATGCGCAGTCAGAAACAGCACGCCCTTGCCGCGCGCGTGCGCCCGTTCGTAATTCTCCAGCCCGTCGTAGACCACGACCTGCTCAACCGTTGGCAGCGTGAATTTGGGAAAGTGGCAAACCTCGGCGAGTTGCCGGCCCAGCGAAGCGAACTCCCCGCGCAGAATCCGCGCTCGCTCCGCCTCAGTTTTTTCCGGAAACGCCAGGGCGAGATTGCGCATGCCCACCTGCCGCAATCGCACGTGCAGAACATAGACCGCCCAGGCCAGCCCAATGCCGGCCGCGCGGGCTAAGGGCCGCGGCAAACCACCGAGGATTTTAATGAACGGCCAGGCTGCCGCGTACTCAAGTCGCTGCCGCATCGGGGAAGCGTGACGGTAAACTGCCAAGATTTATTTGTCAAACATAAGGAAACGCGAAAGCCGCAAGCTCCACCCCCGGGAACCTCTGCGTCCTTCGTGGTGAAGACTCGGGCCGCAGTTCAGCCCTTACTTCGCCGCGGCTTGCGCCCACTGCGCCAGGGACGAGAGAAACGCATTCGCCCCCGCGGGCGGATCAATCTCCCCGATCAGAGCCGTTCGGAACGGCACCATGCGTCCGTAGAACTCCCGCGTGCTGTCTTTGTCCTGTTTGATAACGGCTCCGTTCAGACTTATCCCGGCAAACAGCCCACGCGCTCGCGAATAGGTCAGCACCTCGGCGCGCATCTTCCAATCCGTATTCCCTTCTGCATGTCGCCCCACTGGACCCGCCGCAACCGAGGCGTCCGCCCCGAGGGCGAACTCGCTCGTGAGCAGATGCTTCATACCATCCTTGTTCATGATCAGCATCACCAGGTCGACCGCCTGCCCGCCGATCTGAAAGCCAAAGCTTCCACCCGTCACCACGAAAAATGCCGGGGCGCTCCAACCCTTCTCGGTGCGGCAACTGGCCAGCCCGCGCCCGTACTTTGCGCCCACAATAAATCCGCCCTTGAGCATCGACGGCACCACGGCCACACACTCTGCCGACCCCAACACTTCCTGAGGGATACCTTTATCCGGCGCTCCCTGAATCTCATTCAGCACATCCGCCGCCGCCTGCGCGCGCTCCGTCGCCTTGGTTTCTTCATCGGCGGCAAAACCGAAGGAACAGAAAAACACAATTAGGATCAACAGCAAGAACTTTCTCATGGTTCCTCGCCACACAAGAATTTTCTGGGATCTGATGCTTTGGATTGTAAATGAAGCGCGCAGCCGTGTGTCAGGTACGCTTTACTGAAAAGGTGCTCTGGAATACCCGGAAGGAAGAAGGAGATTCGAGAACCAAAAAATCGGGGCTGAAAGCAGTGACCCTAATCGCCGCTCTCAACCCCGTCTCCCAGGTTCTGTGGTAGGTAAACCGAGTATGCGCGAGAGCCGTTTTCTCGACAAGATTACCGAGGTGATCGTCCCAGAGTTACCAAGCACCCAACCCCCAGCGCGGGCTGCTCCCGTTGGGAGCTAGCAGCTAGAAGCCGTTTTACTTCGCCGTCACCAGAGAATGGGTAATGGCATGTACCGACAGCGCGATCCGATTCTGCACGCCCACTTTGCGCATCAACTTTGCCACGTGAGCCTTCACGGTGCGCTCTTCGATCCCCAGTTGCGAGCCAATCTCTTTGTTGGAGCGTCCGGCCACCAGCATTTCCAGCACTTCTTTTTCCCGGTCGGTGAACGTGACCCGCCCGGCGGGGAAAATCCTGCCCGGCGCCGACGATACCCGCTCGATGAACATGGAAAGCACTCGGCGCGGCGCCCAAACCGATCCTTGACTCACGATGCGAATGGCCTGCGCAAATTCCGCCGGCGAGGCCGCTTCGTCCACATATCCCTTGGCTCCCGAAGCGATCGCCTTCAGAATGGTTTCTTCGTCGACTCCCGAACCGGTCACGATAATGCGCAGATCCGGCCGCGTCGCCTTCAGGCTCGCCATCACATCGAACAAGTTTTGGCCAGAGCGATTTCCCAGAAGAATCAGGTCCACATCTTGCAACGTGGAAATCTCGGGTAATCCGGCGGAGATCAGTTCGAACTCGGGTTCGGTATCGAACAGAGCGCGAAATCCCACGAACCTCAGCGGGTCGCTCTCCACCACGGCAATCTTGATAATCGGTTTTCGTGCTACGGCTGCTTTCATAGGTATCCCTGTGGGGCGTAGTTTCTTAGCTAAAGCATAGCGGCATTTCCCTGCCCTGCAAAGAGAAGTGACCGAAGTCGAATTACGGGAGTAACATGAAAAACGGGTCAGGACACCCTTCTTAAAGGGGAAAGGGCGCGCTGATTCTCTGCCTGCCGCCCGTGGAGAACATTCAGCATGAAGATTCGTTCACTTCGTTTGGTAACCGTCATCACACGCATCGTCCTCGCCGTTGGCACCCTAGGTGCGATGGTTCCAGCGCTTGCCGCGCAGGAAGCGGGCTCTACCTATCAGCCCAAATTTCCCGGCGACCCCGCCCACTCGGACTCCGAGGCGGCCGCTCTCGCCTACATGCGCGTCGTTCTCCGCGCCCAGCATCGCTTCGAAAAGCAGTACGGGCATTTTGCCACGTCGCTCGCCGAACTGGTCCACTCCGGATCCTTCACCAAACGCATGGTCGATCCCAATCGTGGAGATTACACGGCTGGCTTCAAAGGCAAGAAAGACAGCTTCCTCCTCGTCATGACGCCGCAGCACCTTGACGCAAAGCACCGATCCTTCTACGCCGAAGACGACGGCAAAATTCACGCCGACGAGGAAAAACCGGCCGACGCTGATTCTCCCCTGGTGAAATAGACCATCTGACCTCGACGAAGATGTGGGTCATTCTTCCCCGATTTTGTAGAGTACGCAAGAGGTCTGCCTTTGCGCCCCTTGCCATTTTCCGCGGGACCGGTCTACGCCTTCGTTTTTTGGTGCGCATTCGTGGTCTGGATCACGCTGGAAATCGCCGCTTCCCGGGCCAAGCGTTCCTCCGATTCCTCCCCGGTCCATGATCGAGGCTCTCTCGTGCTCATCGTCATCCTCTGGTGGGCCGGTATCGATGCCGATTTCCTGCTGTCCCTCCATCCGCCGCAGGCCTCCATCTGGGGAGAGCGGAGGCTCGCATTTGTTCTCGGTATCGCCCTGACGTTCTCCGGAATTGCCCTTCGGCAGTACTCGATCGTGGTATTGGGAAAATACTTCACCTTCGATGTTGCCGTACACAGCGGCCATTCGTTGGTTGAGAGCGGTCCCTACTCGGATCCGGCTTAGCTCTCGGAAACTGGGCCGGCCTCGCCAGCGCATTGTTTTCGATGGCCTGCGCTTACGCCTATCGCATAACCGTCGAAGAAGCCGCCCTCACCACCGCCCTCGGAGAGCCCTGCCGGCTATACGTAAGTCGAACCTGGAGGCTGGTCCCTTTCCTGTTTTAGGTAGAAGTCGCCCGCGTGCCGAGGGCACGGGGAAACGACACAGGATTTCGAGACGTGAGTTCGTCGCTGGTTCGGTTGCTCTCGCCGCCGCTTCGGGCGCCTCGAGAATCCGCTCGCCCCAGTCAGAATCGGTGCTCGTCAACGACATTCACTCACAACTCAACTCGGCCCGGGTGCTTCGGGGCCCGGAAGAGCGCTTCCAGAGTGGCTGCTACAGATAGCACAAAACCATGTGCGGCGATCGGTTGTAGCCAACCTTCAGTCGGGGACTATTTTTCGCGGCCCAACTCCCCGATGTCCAATTTGTGATTGAATGGTAAGGCAACGCAGCATCAATCGCTCGCCCAGAGCTGAAAGAATAGGGAGGAAGTAATGTCAGCAACCATCGGCGCGCCTGCGCCCGAATTCACCCTGAAAGATCAGGATCAGAAGGAAGTCAAGCTCAGCGACTACCGTGGCAAGAAGCCTGTAGTGCTAGTTTTTTATCCGCTCGACTGGAGCCCTGTCTGCACCAAAGAGCACGCCTGCATGGTCAACGATAAGAAGCAATTCGAGCAGCTCGACGCCCAAGTCCTCGGCCTCAGCGTAGACAGTGTCTGGTCGCACAAGGCCTACGCCGATAAGATGGGCATCCACTACCCGCTGCTCGCCGACTTTCACCCGCGCGGCGCCGTCGCCGCCAAGTACGGCGTCTATCTCGAAGACAAAGGCATCACCGGACGCGCCATCTCCATCATCGACCGCGATGGCAAACTCGCCTGGCACAAAAACTACGACATCCCCGTAGTCCCGGATCTCGATGAGGTCGCCAAAGCCTTAGCCGCAGTGAAGTAATTTCTGAAGCGGGCGCCCCATCCACTCGCGGTTTTCGGAGAGGGTGGGGACTTTAATCCTAAGTCCCTGCCTTAATTTCAGTAGCCTTCCCGCCGTTGTAACTCACCACCAACGGCTTCCCCCCATTCGGATACCTCACCGTCTTCTGATCCGACGACGCGCCTGCATCCGGCACGCCCATCCCCACCGCAAAATCCGCCTGCAATTCATCCATCCCCGGCTTCACTTCGTGCTGCCCGATCGCCTGCCACACTTCCGCTGGCCAGTGCTTGTACAAATCATGCGGATCTTCCACATAAAACATCTCGTCGGAATAAATCTTGTACTGCCCATCCGCCTCAAATCCAATCGGCACCGCGTAGCTGTGTCGATCTTTTTCGAACCTGGCCACGACCTGTTTCCTACCCCCCGGCGCAGCGACCGCCATCACGTCTGTTATCTCAAGCCGCTCGATCGGCCCCAACAGTCCCGCGTCATGGGAAAAATCGACGCTGTTCACCACGGGGACGTACCGATAATACGTATAGCGATATCCTTCCTTCACCCAAACCGGCTGCAGCGTCAGTTGCTTCGCCGACTTCAAGTCATATGGATACAGCTTCTTCGGCGTTATATAGTAATCCGCATTCGAGTAGCCGGCTTTCTTCGCCTGCTCCTGCTGCTGCGCCGCAATGTAATCCTCATGCCGCTGGTAAAGAATGTAGCCCGCGCGCAGTCCGGCCACCACAATGGCCAGCGCCAGTGCAATCTGAATCCTCTTCTTGGCTTCTTCGCTCATCATGCGATCGATTCCTTACCCCGTGTTCCCCTGCAGGCTGCCCGGAGCGAAGCCGAAGGGTCCTCCGGGCTTAAAGATTTTCGGACGCCATCCCGGAAAAATGCGTCCTAAGGTAAACTAGAGGGGTAAAGTCTATGCCCCCAGTCACCGAACAAGATGTCCTCAGCGCGTTGAAGAGTTGCTACGACCCGGAGATTCCCGTCAACATCGTCGACCTCGGTCTCATCTATACCGTGAACTTCGCGCCCGTCCCCGCCGAGACGCCGGACGAGGCCAAACAGGACGTGACCGTCGATATGACCCTCACTTCACAGGGCTGTCCCGAGCACGTCAACATCAGCGCCCAGGTAAAATCGCGCCTCGAGCAGTTACCCGGCATTCGCAACGCCGCCGTCAATGTTGTCTGGACTCCGGCGTGGACTCCCGAGCGTCTCAGCCCCGACGCCAAGAAACAGCTCGGCATCGACTGAAGTCAGAAATGAAAATGCAAAACTGAACTGCCCACGCTTTTGACTCCTGCATTCTGAACCTCTGGGTTCTTCCTTTTAATTTCCTCCTTCTCACAGTTCCTCCCAGACATCCATCGCGCTCTGCCCGGCGGCTTCGGTGATTCGCTTCCCGGCGCGCGCCGCCATCTCCATTAGGTGCATTCCGCGATCAAAATAATCCGGCAGCTGCTTCCGCACGTTCTCGAACTTTTCCGGATACTCCGCCGCCAGCGTCGCCAATGCCACTCCACCCGCCAGCACCCCCGCCGGATATCGCTTCTTCACGAACAAAACGGTCGCTGCTCCAACCGAAGCTGCCACCACTGCCTTTTTCCAGCTTTCCATGTTTCCCTCACAAAATTTTCTTCACGCGATTGTACCCCGCTCGCTTACATCTGCTCACCTCTCTCCGATGCCGATTTTCTGTTCCGCGTTGTGATTTCTCTAGCCGGTTGACGGCACCAGATGCGCCAGTATTCGCTCGCCGTATATCCTTTATACTTTCCCCTCCTTCTCGGAGGCATCATGTCGCGCCGCTTGGTAGCACACGCCGTTGCCAACTCAACCACCGGTTCCCTGACCCCAAGTCCTCTTCTTCTCCTCGCCATGCTCACCCTGGCGGTCGCCGCCTCCGCCCAATCGAAGCCCCGGGCCCGCGATCTCGGCGTGCCTTTCGACGGCATCCCTGGTCCCAACAATGCCATTACGGACGTCAAAGGGGTCGAAGTCGGGCACACTACCCTCATCTCCGGCAGTGGCAAGCTGGTAGTCGGCAAGGGCCCGGTCCGCACCGGCGTGACCGCCATTCATCCTCGCGGCAAGGCCAGCAACGACGCCGTCTTCGCCGCCTGGTTCACCCTCAATGGTAACGGCGAAATGACCGGCACCACCTGGGTCGACGATTCCGGCTTCCTCAACGGCCCCGTCATGATCACCAACACCCACAGCGTCGGCGTCGTCCGCGACGCCGTCATCGCCTGGAAGGTAAAACACGGCACGCCCGATATGGAAGGCTACTGGTGGTCGCTGCCCGTCGTTGCCGAAACCTGGGACGGCTGGCTCAACGACATCAACGGATTCCACGTTCACCCGGAAGACGCGTTCCACGCCCTCGACGTTGCTCACTCCGGCCCGGTTGAGGAAGGCAACGTCGGCGGCGGAACCGGCATGATCTGCAACGAATTTAAAGGCGGCATCGGCACCTCATCGCGCGTACTCCAAGCCAAAGCTGGTGGCTATAGCGTCGGCGTCCTCGTCCAATGCAACTACGGACGTCGCGATCAACTCCGGATCGCGGGCGTTCCCGTGGGCAAGGAAATTCCCGAGCGCCCCGCCTATGGCGGAGACGAAAATGCAAGCTCCGCAATGGGAGGAAACGACGTCGGCTCCATCATCGTCGTCGTCGCCACCGACGCCCCGCTGCTCCCCCCACAACTGAAGCGGGTTGCCAAGAGGGTCTCCCTCGGCCTTGGCCGCAACGGCAGCTATTCCGGCGATGGTTCCGGCGACATCTTTCTTGCTTTCTCAACCGCCAATCCCGGCGCGGTCGGCACTAAGGGATTGCACCAGCTCACCATGCTCCCCAACGATTCGCTCGACCCAATTTTCCTGGCGACAGTCCAGGCCACCGAAGAAGCCGTCATCAACGCCATGGTCGCCGCCGAAACCGTGAAAGGTATCGACGACCACGAAGTTATCGCCCTGCCTCACGACCGCCTCCGCGAAGTATTAAAGAAGTACAACCGCCTGGAAAAATAGCCGGTGGGAGCATTTCCCTTCTGGAAATCCCCTCACCCACCCCTCTCATTACCTTCGCTGCCCCACCACCGTGCCTTTCCCTCCGCCGTCAAAGGACTACACTCAAACTTGTGAAGCGCCTCTACACCATCGGACGCGTCAAGGGCGGCATGAAGTTCACCTGCACCCACTGCGCCCACAACGTCAGCACGCTCGAGTTCGACGCCC
>Ga0210398_10000689_pt1 | contig 37514 bp, 35 predicted proteins | sample IncBWC4OmetaG_FD_161047 | JGI IMG/M metagenome (GOLD analysis project Ga0210398, IMG submission 161047) | Forest soil microbial communities from Barre Woods Harvard Forest LTER site, Petersham, Massachusetts, United States - Inc-BW-C-4-O | ecosystem: Environmental > Terrestrial > Soil >... | reverse complement strand
CTCCGCGGTGAGCTGGGCCGTATCCCCGATGATGAACACATCCGGCACGCCGGCGACGGACAAATCGGCCTCGACCTTCACTCTGCCCGAGCGGTCCGCGGGGACCCCGAGCCATCGCGCCGCCGGGGACGCCAGCACGCCCGCGCACCACAGCACCGTCCGGCTGGGAACGTTCCGGCCGTCCACCGTGATGCCTTGGGCGTCCACGCACTCCACGGGGCTTCCGGTGTGAATGCTTACGCCGAGCTTTTCGAGATGCTGCTGGGCCTTGCGCGCGAGATCCTCCGGATAAGCGCCCAGAATGCGCGGGGCGGCCTCGAAAAGGAGAATCTGCGCGGAGCGCGGGTCGATGTGGCGAAAGTCGTGCGCCAGCGCGATGCGCGCCATTTCCGCGAGCGTCCCGGCCATTTCCACGCCCGCGGTCCCGCCGCCCACGACGATGAAGGTCAGCAGCTCCTGGACCGCGCTCGAATGCGGGTCTCCCGCGGCCGCCATGCTCTCGGCGGCTTCAAACGCGGACAAGATTTTTCCCCGGATTCGGTCCGCGTCATCGATCGAGTCGAGCCCCGGCGCGACGGACTCCCAGTCGTCGTGGCCAAAGTAGTTGTAGTGAATGCCGGTCGCCAGGATCAGAAAATCGTAGGAAATTTCGGTGTGCTGAAGCTGAATGGTCTTCCGCGGCGCGTCCACGCCGGTGACTTCCTCCATGAAGACTTCGACATTCCGCTGCCTGCTGAAGATCGACCGCAGCGGAGCGGCGATTTCGTCGCCCGACAGGAGGCCCGTCGCCACCTGGTAGGTCATCGGCCGAAAGAGGTGGTAGTTGTGCTTGTCGATCAGGGTGACGCGAACGGTAGAGCGAGCCAGCCCGCGAGTCGCATACAGCCCCGCAAATCCTCCACCCACTACGACGACGTGAGGAACGCTTGTCCGATTCTCGCGTGATCCCGGCAATCGATCCTCCTTACCGCGGGCCAATCGGCTGGTTGGGTTTGTCCCCCGGCCAAACGGCGGACGTCGATTACTCGTTGGGTGCGTAGTAGCCCTTGCGGGTCAGCACGCTGTAGTCCTTGTTTTTGGTCTCCAGTTTGACTCTGCGGTAGCTGCCGTCGCGGGCCTTGTTGGTGGGGGAATAGCCGACGGTGTACTGGTTGCGCAGTTCTTCGGAGATTTGATCGAAGGCCGCTTCTAAATTCTTTTCGCTGCGCACGATGATCATGCGCCCGCCGGTATCTTCGGTCATGCGCCGGGCCACGGCGGTGTCGCCGCCGTCGGCAGCCACCAACAGAATGTGGATCACCGTATCGGTGCGCTGAGCGGCTTCGATGGCATCCTCCATCTGCAATTTGCTGCCTGTGTCTTCGGCGTCGGTCAGGACCACGATGCATTTCCGGCCTGCTTCGCTGGAGAGCTTGTCGTGCGCCGCGAGGTACACGGCGTCGTAGAAATTGGTGCCGCCGGAACCGCTAGTGGGAAGCGGCCCTTGCACGATGATCCCGCCGACGGGGACGTTGACCTGGGCGCGATTGATGGCGCGGTTGAGCACGCCCTTGTCGTCGGTGAAGTCGGCGAGAAGATCGACGTCGGTGTCAAAGCTGAGGACCATGGCCAGGTCGCCCTTGCGCAGGATGCGGGCCAGGAAGCGCGAGCCGGCTTCCTTCTCGGCGCCCAGGGTGTAATACTCGCTGCCGCTGGTATCGATCAGCAGGCCGACGGTGATGGGCAGGGTCGATTCCGCGGAAAAATAGCTGATTTCCTGGGGCTTGCCATCCTCGTACACGTCAAAATCATCTTTATTTAAGCCGGTGACGATGGCCTTGTGCTTGTCGCGCACCGTGGCGAACAGGTTGACGACGTTGACTTCCACGCGGATTTGCCCGGGAGGCGCGGCCAGGACCAGCCCAGCCGCCAGGGCGGCGACGCACAGACAAGAAAGGATGGCGCGCACTCGCATGTATAATCACCTCCGGCCCGGCGACGATGGCGGTAGGATGCTGCATCCAAACATTAGGATGCAAACCGAGGGGGACGCCCGGCGGCGGCCTACGCGGAAATAATGACGGTACGCCTATGAATTGTACACGAAAATTGCTGGCGGTTGGCGCGGCCATGGGCTTGGCTGCGGCGGGCTTCTTGGGCCTGCGGGCCCGAGCAGCGTACGCCCAGGGCCAGAGCGATGGCGATGGCGCCAAGCCTTCGGTGCAGGCCGACGATCCCCGCGCTCGGATTCGCACCACAGTGTCCCTGGTGGTGGTGCCGGTTACGGTGAAGGACGCTTCGGGAGAGCTAGTGACCGACCTCGGCGAGAGGGACTTCCGGGTTTTTGAAGACGGGATCGAGCAGCCGATCGCGGTATTTTCCGCGGAGGCGTTTCCGCTGTCGGCGGCGATTCTGATCGACGACGATCTGAAGCGCGGCACGGCGGAGAAAGTGCAGAAGACGCTGGAGACTGTGGCGGGCGCATTCAGCGCGTCGGACGAAGTTTCGTTGTGGCGCTTTGACGAAGTCCCCGACCAGATTTCCGACGATTTCATCGCCGACAACGATAAGCTGCTCGACGCTCTGAAGCGCATCGACCTGAGCAGCTCCTTTCCCGGTGTGGGTTCCTACGCCATGACGGCTGGCCCGCGCGTGAACACGGCGCAGCCGCCGGGTCCGGCGACGGTTCCCGCCGAAGCCAACGGGCATCCCAACAACAAGCACATCGACGACGCGATCTTTGCCGCGGCGCAGCAGCTGCAAGGGCGGCCGCGCGAAATGCGCAAGATCATTTTTCTGATTTCCGACGGGCAGAACGCCAAGAACAACACGCACAAATATGACGAGACGCTAAAGCTGCTGCTCTCCGCCAATATCTCCGTGTACGCCGTGGGCGTCGGCGAAGCCAACTTGAACCGTGGCATCACCTTTCTCGGCAACAATGTGCTGGCCAAGTACGCGCACGCCACTGGCGGCGATATTTTTTACGGCGGCGTGAGCCGTGAAAATCTGGAAGAGCTGTACGGGCGCGTGTCCGAGCAGGCGCGCAACCAGTACACCATCGCGTACTCCGGCGCGCGCACCGACCGCTCCAAGCCCTATCACTCGATCGAGGTGCGTGTGAGGCGCCCGGGACTGACGCTGCTCACGCGCGACGGCTACTACCTGAGCGACACACCTTAGTCTCTGTCTAACAAACTTGAAATGGCTTTCTGCTCCGGCTTAAGTGGCGCAGGCTTCCAGCCTGCGGGGTTTAGTTGCTGCTCGATCGATCCTGCCGCAACCAAACCCCACAGGCTGGAAGCCTGCGCCACTCGAGTTTCCTTTTTCATTTCGTTTGGAAAATATTTTCGTGCCGGCCATCGCATTTTCTTTTGCGAACGTTCCGGAATTTCTTCTTGACTTATGGCGCGCACACTCGTAAAAGACAATTAGCGAGTTCGCGATGAACGGACTTGCTGCTCCGAGGGGAGAACGGTTCACGGAGCGATTGCGCGAACGGCAACAAGGGAAACGCAACATCCCGAGTCAGGTCAAAGGAAAACGTTTCCAGGCGGGGCGCTCGTTACGGCGAGCGCCCCGTTTTATTTTTCCACCTGTTGTAAATCGAATTTTGCAGAGCGAGTGGGCCGCGACGTTCGGGGAAGGGAATCAATCTTCGCCGGAGGCGCTCGTCGCCGCGCCCTGCTCCCGCGCGGGGCAGATCGATTCGTAGTCGCAGAACTTGCACGCAAAGCCGGGGTTGGCGGGAAACTCCCCGGCGCGAATATCAGCGGCAGCTTCCTGAATGTCGTCGCACACTTTTTTCAGCTGCTTTTCGTCGCGCGTGGCGCTCACCGGCTGATCGTTTTGCAGGAAGTGCAGGGTGAGCCGCGCGGGATTCCAGTCGAACACTTCGCGCGCGGCCAGCGCGTAGGCGCTCAGCTGCAAATCCTTTCGCGCCTTTTCGGCGTCGCGCGGCTTGCCGGTTTTGTAGTCGACGATCTCTTCCTGGCCCGGGCCGAGCCGGTTCACCTGATCCATCCGACCTGTGAGGACGACGCTGTTGTCCATCGGCAGCTGGAAAACTTTTTCCTGCGCGATCACCTCGGGCGGCGCCGCCAGCGTCCGCTCGTAGAAGGCGCGCAGTTGCGTTAGGCCGTCTTTCTTGTATTCCTGCTCCTGGTAATCGTCTTCGAATCCTGCCGAAGTCCACTCCAACTGGAATTTGCGCTCCACTTCCTCGAAAGGCAGCGTGCGCCCCTTGACCAGCTCGCCGATAAAATATTTGATGGTGTTGTGCATCACGCTGCCGAAGCTCATGGCCGCGGCGGGCTGGCAGCGCAGTTTCCACACGCCGCTGAAGAGATATTTTTGTGCGCAGGCCTGCAGCGTGCCCATCGCCGAAGGGCTGATCGTCAGAGGCTCGGGCACTGGCGGGCGATAGGAAGTCGCCCACTCGCCGATTCGCGAGCCGACGCGCGCGCGCCAGTCGCGCATATCGAACAGCGTCGGCTCTTCTTCCTCCGGCAGAGCAGCGGCCTCGGCAGCGGGCGGCGCGACCTGTTGGACGTCGCGGCGCTTGATTTGCGGGTCCATGAGAATGTCGTCGAGAAACACCGAGGGCTTGGAGCGCTTGTTGACGACGGTGTTCAGTGTAAGGCGCCGCTGCGCCCGCGTCACCGCCACGTAAAATAGGCGGCGTTCTTCCTGGATGTGGAAGCTGCCCTGCGGCTGCTCTTCCTTCATCAGTTCCGGCGGGAATTCCAGGACATGCGGTCTTTCGCCCGCAGGAAAGCTGCGCTGCACCAGGCGCAGGACGTACACGTGATCGAATTCCAATCCCTTGGCCGCGTGCACGGTCATCAGCTGCACGGCATCGCCCGATTCCTGCTCCAGATTGATTGCGCCGCCGGCCTGCTCGAAGTAGTCGAGGTACTCGACAAATTCTTTGAGCCGCTGGGTTTCGCTCTTGGGCTGCCAGTCGCGCAGGAATTGCGCGAGGCGATCGAAGTATTTGCGGTCCTCGTCGGCAACGGCGGCGCTGATTTGCACGGCCTCGGCCAGCTCGTCGAATAATTCCACCGCGGTCAACTGCCGGGCTTTCTTGCGCAGCTCGGTGATCATCTCGACGAGCGCCGGGAGATTGCGGTCGCCGGCGGAGAACGCCGCCTCATCTTTTGCGGCGAGCATCGTGTCCCACAGGGAGACGCCTTTGGTTTTGGCCGCGCGTTCCGTCAGGCGCACAAGATCTGCAGGCGCAAGGCCCCACGCCGGCATGGCCAGCACGCGCGCGCAGGCCACGTCTTCCGAGGGGTGATCGATGAGGCGCAGATACGCGATCACGTCGCGCACCAACCGGTGCGAGAGAATTGAAAGGTTCTTGATTACAAAAGGAATCTGGCGCGCCTTGAGCGCTTCCACCAGCTTGTCGCGATGCCCGTGGCTGCGGTAAAGCACGGCGAACGCGCGCCAGCGCGCTCCCGCGCCATGCAACCGCTCCAGCTCGCCGGCCACCCAGTGCGCCTCGGCTTCGCTGGACTCATGCGTGACGATGCGCACCTTCTCTCCATCCTCGCGCTCGGCCTCCAGCGGGTACTCCGGAATGTTGGGCGGCTTTTCGTTGTGACGGATGGCCTGACCGGCCACGCGCAGGATGCGTCCGGAGGAGCGGTAGTTGCGCGTGAGCGGCTGGAGGAGGTCGCGGCCGGCTGCGGCGCCTGAGGCGAAGCGCTTGAGGAAAATGGTGAAGCTGCCAAAGGACGCGCCGCGAAAACGATAAATGGCCTGGCGATGATCGCCTACGACCACGAGGTTGGGCCGATCGCCGCCGAGAAGCCAGAGCAGCTCGAGCTGCGCGATGTTGGTGTCCTGAAATTCGTCGACCAGGATGTAGCGGTAGCGGGCGCGAAGCCGTTCGCGCAGGGATGCGTCGGCCTTCAGGCGCTGCACCGCGTCCAGGATTTGCGTCCCGAAGGTGATCAGTTTGCGCTCGCGCAGCAGCAAATCGCTGGCGCGATAGGCGCGCGCAATTTCCAGGGCCTTGGCGATCTCCTCATCGCGAATGGCGCGCTCGTCCTCGGGCATGGCCGTGCGCACACGTTCGAATGCGCGCGCCTGCTCCTCGGCGTAGCGCTGGTAGTTATCCGGCGTCACCAGCTCATCCTGGCAGCGTGAGAAAAACTCCACGAAGTCGCCCAGAAACTGGCCCGGCTCGGCCAACCGCCGGTAGTGCTCCAGCTGCAGCAAGGGAAGATTGCGGCGCAGCAGGATCCAGTGATCAATGTTGTCGATGGGCTTCAGGTCCGGATCGAGTTCCAGCAACAAGTTGTTGCAGAAGGCGTGGAACGTGCTGAGGGTGACCGCTTCGGCGCGCCCGGCCTCCGCTTCGCCGCGCTCCCGCGCCGGCGCCACTACCCGATGCTTCATTTCCGCCGCGGCCTTGTCGGTGAACGTCAGGCCCAGGATTTCCTTGCCCGTCAGCTCGGGCTGGGTGTCCAGAAGATAGCGGATGCGCTCGGTGATGACGCGCGTCTTGCCCGTTCCCGCGCCGGCCACCACGACGAGCGGGCCTTCCCCATGATGCGCGGCGGCGCGCTGTTCGGGGTTAAGGGGAAAGCCCGGCGCTGGTGTTGCAGGATAACTGAACAGAGAATCCATCTGCGTCCATCGTAGGCTATGAGCCTGGCGCAGGCAACGGCGGATTGACTAACGCCGATGCGGCTAACATTTTCGTTAATTTAATAAAGTACATAAATACGTGTATTGACGAAGTACGTTTATGTTACTGTGTCGCACACTAGTCGAAGTAAGGCCCCCTGAGATTAAAACGGAAGAAAGTCGAGACAAAAGGAGTCCCCCGTATGTCTCATCGAATCCGTGCACGCGCCCCTGCGAAGACGCCGATTGAAAAAATCTTTCAAAAGGTGATGCGCCGGAGAATGACTTCGCAGGAAAGGCTGTATTTGCATTTGGAACCGAAGATCAAGCCGTTGCGCGTAAGTCCGAGTAGACAAACACGCGCCGCTTGATTCCGCCGAAATTGACCCAGTTCTGTTGCCCTCCTATACTGGGCTATGGCGATGCCACCGTAAGTGTGGCTACCCCGTGAAATTCTGCCCGGGAGAAAAGCCATGGACCAAGCCGTCATCCTCAGCGCTGTTCGTACGCCCGTTGGAAAATTCCAGGGAGGGCTTGCGCCGCTCTCCGCGCCGGCGCTGGGCGCCAAAGCCGTGGCCGAGGCGGTGCGCCGCGCGGGCGTCGAGCCCAAGACCGTTGACGAAATCATCATGGGCAACGTGGTGCAAGCCGGGCTCGGCCAGAATCCGGCGCGGCAGGCGGGCCTGGGCGGGGGCTTGGACGTGCGCGTCGCGGCCATGACCATCAATAAGGTGTGCGGGTCGGGACTGAAGGCCGTGGGCCTGGCGGCGCAGGGCATCATACTCGGGGAAAACGAAATTGTAGTGGCAGGCGGCATGGAGTCGATGTCCAACTGTCCCTATTTGCTGCCGGGGGCGCGCGCGGGGTACCGCATCGGCAACGCGGAACTGGTGGACTCGATGATTCGCGACGGCCTGTGGGACGTGTACAACGATTTTCATATGGGCATCACCGCGGAACTGGTGGCCGAGAAATACGGCATCACCCGCCAGGAGCAGGATCAATTCGCGCTGGAGAGCCACCAGAAGGCCGTCCGCGCGAGAAAATCCTGCTTCATCGAATCGCAGATCGTTCCGGTCGAGATTCCCCAGAAAAAGGGCGATCCCGTGATCATCAAGTATGACGAATCGCCGCGCGAGGACGCGTCGCTCGAAACGCTGGGCAAGTTGCGCCCGGCTTTCAAAAAGGACGGCACGGTGACGGCGGGCAACGCTCCAGGCACCAACGACGGCGCGGCGGCGCTCGTGGTGACGAGCGAGCGAAAGGCCTCACGGCTGGGGAAAACTCCGATGGCGCGGATCGTGGCGCAGGCCGTCAGCGGCGTCGATCCCAAGTGGATCATGATGGCGCCGGTGTACGCCGTGGAAAAAATTCTGGAGAAAACCGGGTGGGACCGTGATCGCGACGTGGACCTGTACGAATTGAACGAAGCCTTTGCCGCCGCCGCACTGGCGGTGACACGCGAGCTGCATCTCGACCCTGCCAAAGTCAACGTGAACGGCGGCGCGGTGGCCATCGGCCATCCCATCGGTGCGTCGGGCGCGCGCATCCTGGTGACGCTGCTGTACGAATTGCAGCGGCGCAACGCGCATCGCGGCATCGCCGCGCTATGCCTCGGAGGCGGCAACGCCGTCGCACTGGCCATCGAGCGGCAATGATTTTGCTGTAGGCCCGCGTCTTTAGACGAGGGGGCGTTCCCTACTCGGAGCGCAAAATCCCCGCACCTAACGAGGCGGGCTGCAGCAGTGCTTATGCCTGACGATTCCCTCGAAATCCTCTGGCGCGGCTCCGATCCTGCCAAATTCACGGCGCTGCAAGCAGCGCTGCGCGACGAGGGTATTCGCTTCTGGGAAATGCTGGCGCACGATCACGTGGGAGGCTTTCTCAACGCGCGGCCGTACTACCTGGAAGCGGTGCCGGGCTTTGAGATTCGCGTCTATTCCTCCGACTTGCTGAGCGCGCGGGGCGTCTTGCAATCCATTGAAACTCGGGGCGAAGCCTCGGAATCGCAGCCCTCTTCGTGGCATGATTCAGAGGGCCCCGGACAATTGGTTCCGGCGCTGCCAATCGACTGGGATCCTGCCGAGGCTACCTCGGAAATTTGGTCCGGGGAAGAGGAAGGCATGGCCGAATATGTTTCCAGCGCGCTCGCAGAAAACGGCATCCCTTGCCGCATTCCGGAAGAGTCCGGCTACCGCTATCGCGTGTATGTCCGCTCCGGAGACCACACCCGCGCTAAAGATATTGTGCGCGAGATCATCGGGAAGTGAACTCCAGTAGGACAGGCTTTGAGCCTGTCGGTTTTCACGTGATCTTGGCTGGCGCGAAAGTCCTGAAGGCTCGGATGGAACCCCACAGGCCGCCCTGCGAAAATTCTCAGGGTAAAAAAGCCGGTGCCACGTTGGTGGGCTTGGATTCCAGCAAGATTCGGCGATAAACTCGGTCGCCCATGATCTGCCCTCAGTGCAAGTGCCAGTACATTCGCGGCGTGACCCAGTGCTCCGACTGCGGCGTCGCGCTGGTCGACCGGCTGGAACCGGAAGGCCAGGCCTCTCCTGAAGACGTTCGGCTTGTCGCCGTCTGGCGGGGCGCCGATGCCGCCGAACGCGACCAAGTGGGCGAGGTGCTCGAAAGCGCCGATATTCCGTTCACGTTCGCGGAAGCCAAAAGCGTCCTTTTTCGCACCAGCGAAACGACGCTCGAAGTGTGGGTGGACGAGCAGGACCAGGAGAAGGCCAGTCAGATCGTGGGGGACTTGGAGGATCGCCTCTACCCTGACGAATCCCTCACTGAACAGGACGCGGAGCCAGCTCCTTCCGAACCGGACGCGCCGCAAGAGGATGACGACGACGCGGGCCCGGATTCTGACTTAGAGCGGGAGTGGGATGAGGATGAGCCCGTCAGCGAAGTATGGTCCGGCGACGACGAAGGGCTCGCAGACACGCTGATTACCTGTTTCCGCGAAGTTGGGATCGCCTCACGGAAGGAGCAGGGCACAGCGAAGTGGCGGGTAGTTGTTCGTCCGGCGCAGGGGAAGCGCGCTCGGGGAATCGTTGGCGAAGTAGTGGATGCGACGCCGCCTGAGTAGGACAGGCTTATAGCCTGTCGGTTTCCAAGTGATCTCGGCTAGGGCGAGACGGCTTGGAAACTCTGATGGAACCCCACAGGCTGTAAGCCTGTGCTACTTTGACCCAATGACCCTCGACTCCATCCGCACCGTGGCCGTGCTCGGCGCGGGCACCATGGGCAACGGCATCGCGCACGTATTCGCCCACGCGGGCTACAGCGTGATCCTGCGCGACGTGGAAACGTCCTATCTGGACCGCGCGCGCGACACCATCGCCAAAAATCTCGACCGCGAAATCAAGAAGGGCAAAGTCGCCGAAGCAGACAAATCGCAAATCCTGGCGCGCATCCGCGCCGTCACCGACATGTCCGAAATTGCCCGCGCCGATTTTGTGGTGGAAGCCGTGCCCGAGCGCCTGGACCTGAAGCTTTCTGTGCTGCGCGACGCCGACAAGCTGCTGCGCCCGGAAGCGATCCTCGCGTCGAACACTTCTTCGATTTCGGTCACCACGTTGGCCGCGGCCACCAGCCGTCCGGACCGCTTCATCGGCATGCACTTCATGAATCCCGTGCCGGTGATGGTCCTCGTCGAAGTGATCCGCGCGCTTCAGACCAGCGACGAAACATTTCAGACCACTATGGCGCTGTGCGAGCGCCTGGAAAAAAAGCCCGTCGCCGTGAACGACGCCCCCGGCTTCGTCTCCAACCGCGTCCTCATGCCCCTGATCAACGAAGCCGCCTTCACGGTGATGGAAGGCGTGGCCACCCCGGAAGCCGTGGACGCGGTGATGAAGCTCGGCATGAATCATCCCATGGGCCCGCTGGAGCTGGCCGACTTCATCGGCCTCGACGTGTGCGTAAATATCCTCGACGTGCTCTACAATGGTTTCGGCGACTCGAAGTATCGCGCCTGCCCGCTGCTCCGAAAAATGGTCGCTGCGGGCTGGTTGGGGCGAAAGAGCGGGAAGGGGTTTTACAGCTATGCGAGGTAGGGGGAAGAGGGTCTTTTTAGTATTTGCTTTTTCTTCGCCTGTTTGATATCTTGCCTTTCGCAAGGAAGTTGCGCCGGCCGGGGTGGTTTGTAGTAGACTCCGCAAGAGCCGCGAGTCACGAAACGTGACAAACGAAGACAACCGAAAATTCCGAGGTGCATGATGACGGACGACAAAGCCAAAATGCTGGAAACGGCGATCTCGCAGATCGAGAAGGATTACGGCAAGGGCGCGATCATGCGCCTGGGCAGCCGCGACGTGCTGGTCCCGGTGAGCGTGATCCCCACGGGCGCGCTTTCGATTGACGCGGCGCTGGGCGTGGGCGGCGTGCCGCGCGGGCGCGTGATTGAGATCTATGGCCCGGAGTCCGGCGGAAAGACCACCCTGACGCTGCACATCATCGCTGAGGCGCAGAAGATGGGCGGCCAGGCGGCATTCATCGACGCCGAGCACGCCCTCGATCCCGTGTACGCGCGCAAGCTGGGCGTGGACGTGGACAACCTGCTGGTCTCGCAGCCGGACAACGGCGAGCAGGCCCTGGAGATCGCGCAGAAGCTGATCCAGTCGGGCGCAGTGGACGTGATCGTGGTGGACTCGGTGGCGGCCCTCGTGCCGCGCGCCGAACTCGAAGGCGACATGGGCGACCCGCAAATGGGCTTGCAGGCGCGCCTCATGTCCCAGGCGCTGCGCAAGCTCACCGCCATTGTTTCGAAATCGCACACCTGCCTCATTTTCATCAACCAGATTCGCGAAAAGATCGGCGTGATGTTTGGCAACCCGGAAACCACCACCGGCGGCCGCGCGCTGAAGTTTTACTCCTCGATCCGCCTGGACATTCGCCGCATCCAGTCCATCAAGGAAGGCGACCGCGTGATCGGCTCGCGCACCCGCGCCAAAGTGGTGAAGAACAAGGTCGCCGCGCCGTTCCGCGAGGCGGAATTCGACATCCTCTACGGCGAAGGCGTCTCCCGCGAGGGCGACTTGATCGACCTCGGCGTGGAGAAGGGCATCCTGGAAAAGTCCGGCACGTGGATTTCCTTCGGCGGCGAGCGGCTCGGCCAAGGGCGCGAAAATGCGCGCGTCTTCCTAAAGGAAAACACCGACGTCCGCGGCAAGATTGAAAACGGGCTGCGCAAGAAGATGGGCATTCCCATTCCCGGCGCTGCCAATGGCTCGGCCAACGGATCGGGCGTTCAGGCGGGGCCAGCGGAGAAACCAGCCGAAAAGCCCGCGGTGCAGGCCGCCGCTGCCGCCGCTTCCGCGGCAGCAAACAAGCCGCGCCCTGTCAAGTAAACGCCGTCACAACAAAAATTAACCTTCACTCATCGGCCGGCGGAGTGGCGCAGGCTTCAGCCTGTGGGGGTTGGTTAGAGCGAAATCGATCCTGCCCCAACCAACCCCCACAGGCTGAAGCCTGCGCCACTTCGCCGCGATGGGTGTGCCGCCAATAGCGCGTCCTATCTCTAAGTGCGCTCCCTTGAATCATTTGTTTCGGCCGGAAACACCCTGTAGAACTCTGTTCCATAGCTAGCTACCGTGTTTTCAGCATAGTACGAAGGTACTGCGGTATGGCCCGTTGCGTGATAGTACGTAATTGTTGTGATTAGCTATTGCGTTCGGGCAGACAAATTACCTAGAATCATGTATTAAGCCCGAACGCAGTCGGGAACGCATCAGCGGCCCAGATTGGAACCAAAGACCATGGACTATCGGCCCAGCTATGTTCGGTTGACCGCGCTTTTCCTCTGCGTGTTGATCGCAGGGATTCCGCCCGCCCTTGCGGCGGCGGCCACGCCACGCGCCTCGCGCGCTGCCATTAGAAAAAGCTCAGCCTCACGCTACGGCGTGCCCACGTTTACAGACTCCGAAAAGGGCGACGTCACCGCCTATGACGATCCGGTCGTAAGAAAAGCCGCGGTGGACGCGCTGGGCCGCTACAACGGCTCAGTAGTGGCCATCGACCCGTCCAGCGGTCGCGTTCTCAGCGTCGTCAACCAGAACCTGGCCTTTTCCGCGGGCTTCATTCCCTGCTCGACGATCAAGCCGGTAATCGCCGTTGCCGCGCTGCAGGAAGGCGTAGTGACGCGCGATACCATGATCCGCGTCGCCGCCCGCAAGTATCTGAACCTCACCGAAGCCCTGGCGCATTCGAACAACGAGTTTTTTGAAGAGCTCGGCCGGCGCATGGGATTTGACACCGTTTCGCACTACGGCCGCCTCCTGGGCCTCGGCGAACTGGCCGGATACCAGATTCCCGAAGAGCATCCCGGCGCATTTCCCACGGAGCCGCCGAGCTTTGGCGGCGTGGCGCGCATGTCCAGTTTCGGCCAGGGCATTCAGATGACCCCGCTGCAATTGGGCGCGCTGGTCTCCAGCTTCGCCAACGGCGGCACGCTGTACTACCTGCAGTATCCCCGCACCGAGGAAGAGCGCGCCAATTTCGCGCCGCGCATCAAGCGCCAGCTGAACATCGCTTCGCTGCTGCCGGAAGTGCGCGACGGCATGCTGGCCGCGGTGCTGTACGGCACGGCGCGCCGCAGCTACATTTCCGATGACGAGCAAGCGCTCGGCAAGACCGGAACCTGCTCGGATAACTCCTCGCGCCTCGGCTGGTTTGTTTCCTACGCCGATCAGGCGCACCCGAAAATCGTGCTGGTGGTGCTGATGCGCGGGCACAGCAGCATGATCAAGGGCGCCATGGCCGCGATGGTTGCCGGAAGGATTTATCGTCGGTTGAACGACGAGAACTACTTCGCCAAGAGCGGCAACGAGGCCCGGACGTCGGCTGCGGCTATGACCATCGCGCCACGCCAGTAACGCGCTGCCGGCTCCACTCCTAATCTCAAATCTGAAATTTCAAATTCGAAATTTCAGATTTGAGATTTGCGGAGCCCCCGTAACGCGGTTTTCTTCAACCCGAAAAAGTTCAAGCCAAAAGAAAAAGGCGGCCCGAATTCTCGGGCCGCCTTTTTGTTTTCGATCCGATCTTAGCGATGATTCGAATGCCACTTCGTTAGGCGACTGAGGATTCGAATCGAGCGATGTCTACCGCACTTCCCAGGTGTCGCCGGCGTTCAGCAGCTTGGCCAGGTCGCCCGGGCCGCGCTTGGCGATGACGTCCTGAATCTGCTTGGCCATCACGTCTTCGTAGCGCTCGCGGTCCCAGGAGCGCAGCACGCCGATGGGAGTGGGGAAGCCGGGCATATCCTCCATCTGCGCCAGCGTAAAGGCGTAGGCCGGATTCCGATGATGTTCGTCGTGGACGAGCAGATCCTTTTCCGTCAGACCGTTCCCGTTGCCGAGATGCACCACTTCGAGCTCCATGCCGTTCAGGCGGATGCCTTTGTCGCGGTTCTTGCCGTAAATGAGCGGCTTGCCGTGCTCGAGCTGGACCACGTGCTCGCTGCGGGCTTCCTTCTCGGTCAGGTTGAACCACGCGCCGTCGTTGAAGATGTTGCAGTTCTGCAGGATCTCGATGTAGGCCGAACCCTTGTGTGCCGCAGCCTTCTTCAGCGTGTCCTTTAGTTGGCCCTGGAAAACGTCCACCGAGCGCGCCACGAAGGAGGTATCCGCGCCGATCACCAGCCCCAGCGGATTGAACGGCCGGTCGGCGGTGCCATAGGGAGTCGATTTGGTCTTCTTGCCAAACTCGGACGTGGGCGAGTACTGGCCCTTGGTCAGGCCGTAAATCTTGTTGTTGAACATCAGCACCTTGATGCCAACGTTGCGCCGCAGCATGTGAATGGTGTGGTTGCCGCCGATGGCCAGGGAGTCGCCGTCGCCGGTGGCCACCCAGACTTCCAGTTCGGGATGGGTGATCTTCACGCCGGTGGCGACCGCCGGGGCGCGCCCGTGAATGGTGTGGAAGCCGAACGTATTCATGTAATACGGAAAGCGGCTGGAGCAGCCGATGCCGGAGATCACCACGAATTTCTCGCGCGGGATTCCCAGCTCCGGAAATACTGACTGCACCGCGGAGAGAATGGCGTAGTCACCGCAGCCCGGACACCAGCGCACCTCCTGGTCCGTCTGGAAATCCTTCTTGGTAAGTACTGGAATCGATGCCGTTGTCATGGGTCCTTTCTCCGAATTCCTTCCGCCCGCCGGTCTGGCAGGCAGGGCCTCAGCCCAGAATTTCTTCGATCTTCGCTTCAATTTCGGATTGCTTGAAGGGCTGGCCCTGAATCTTGTTGTAGCCCTGCGCGTCCACCAGGAACTTGGCGCGCAAGAGCATTGAGAGCTGCCCGAGGTTCATCTCCGGGACCAGCACCTGGCGGTAACGCCCGAGAAGCTCGCCCAGGTTGCGCGGCAGCGGGTTGAGGTGCCGCAGGTGCACGTGCCCGATGCGGTGCCCCTTGGCGCGCATGGTCTTCAGGCCCGCAGTGATCGCGCCGTAAGTCGAGCCCCACGCGACGATCAACAGATCGCCGTCGGGATCTCCCGCCGGAACGAGATCCGGGATGTCCTGCGCCACCGCTTCCACTTTGGCTGCGCGCAGGCGAACCATCTTTTCATGGTTCAGCGGTTCGTAGTTCACGTTGCCGGTGACGTCCTGCTTCTCGATGCCGCCTATGCGGTGCTCCAGGCCCGCCGTTCCGGGAATGGCCCAGGGACGCGCCAGCGTTTCAGGATTGCGCGAATAGGGATGGAAGCCCTCGGGGTTGATCGTGAATTTCACTTGAATACCGGGGATCTCTTCCAGCTTCGGAATGCGCCAGGGTTCGGCGCCGTTGGCCAGGTACCCGTCGGACAGAATGATGACCGGAACCATATACTTCAGCGCGATTTTGGCGGCTTCGACGGCGATCCAGAAGCAATCGCCCGGCGTGCACGGCGCGAGAATCGGAATCGGCGCTTCGGAGTTGCGTCCGAACATCGCTTGCAGGAGGTCTGCCTGCTCGGTCTTGGTCGGCAAGCCCGTGGACGGGCCGCCGCGCTGGATGTCGCAAATCACCAGCGGCAATTCCACCGCTACGGCCAGTCCCATCGCTTCGGTTTTCAGCGCCATGCCGGGTCCGGACGTTGTGGTCAGCGACAGGGCGCCGGAATAAGCGGCGCCGATGGCGCTGGTGATGGCCGCGATTTCGTCTTCGGCCTGGAACGTCATCACGCCGAAATTCTTGTACATCGAAAGCTCGTGCAGGATGTCCGAAGCGGGCGTGATGGGATAGGAACCGAGGAACAGCGGAAGGCCGGACTTCTGCGACGCCGCGACGAAGCCGATGGCCAGGGCCTGGTTACCGCTCAAATTGCGGTAGGTGCCGGGAGTGAGCTTGGCAGGCGGGATTTCGTAGCTGACTTGAAACGCTTCGGTGGCCTCGCAGTAGTTGTAGCCCGCGCGCATGGCCAGCTTGTTGGCTTCGACCAGCAGCGGCTTGGCCTTGAATTTGTCCTCGATCCACTTGTAGGTCAAATCCATGGTGCGGTTGTAGAGCCAGTAGCACATGCCCAGCGCAAAGAAGTTCTTGCAGCGGTTCATGGATTTGGAGTCGAGGCCCAGATCCTGCAGCGCGGTATGCGTCAGGCGCTCGAGGTCTACGGGGAACACCCGATATTTGTCGAGCGAGCTGTCTTCCAGGGGATTGGTTTCGAGGTCGGCTTTTTTCAGGTCGGCAGGGGTGAAGGCGTCGCTGTTGACGATCAGGATGCCGTTGGCCTTCAGGTCCTTCACGTTGGTGCGCAAGGCGGCCGGGTTCATGGCCACCAGAACGTCCACCGCGTCACCGGGGGTGAAAACGTCGGCCGAGGAGAACTGAATCTGAAACCCGCTGACGCCGGGAAGGGTGCCCGCGGGGGCGCGAATCTCGGCGGGATAGTCGGGGAAAGTCGCTAAATCGTTTCCGTACAGCGCGACGGTGTTGGTGAACTGGCTGCCGGTAATCTGCATGCCGTCGCCGGAGTCGCCGCAAAACCGGAGGACCGCCTTTTCGATGACCTCGCGTTTGTGTGCGCGGACGACTGGGTCCGTAATCGTAGCCATGGCGTAGGAAAGCTCCAATTCTTAAGTATGAATTTTGCCCACCCGGTATGCCCCAAGGCCCATCCGTTGCGGTCCCGAAGTTCCTCAGAGGGCTTCCAAAAATAAGCATAGCATATTGCCACTTGGCTTGTAACAGCGGCGAGAAAATTCGGTGTGGCTTATGCGCCATGAGCCGAAGCGGAGCAACAAACAAAACGAATCCACAGATGAACACAGATGCACACAGATCAAAGCGCCGAGCCTTAAGAGCCCGATAAAGGATTTAAGAGGGAATCTCCGTGCGCGCGGGATGAAGCCCTGGGTGGGGACCTCTTGCCGTCATGCGCTTTGCAGATTTTTGGTTTATCAGTGTTGATCTGTGTTCATCTGTGGATTCCTCTTGTTTTTCGCTTTTGATTCGCCTAATATGGCGGGTGAAAGGAGTGCGCCATGACCCTGACCAAACGGCAGAAGGAAGTGCTCGATTTTCTGGTGGCCTTTCACAACAAGCACGGCTACTCGCCGAGCTTTGAGGAGATGGCGCGCTCGCTGAAGCTGACCTCGCTGGCCACGGTGCACAAGCACATCACCACGCTGGAGCGCAAAGGGTTCATCCGCCGTGGCTACAACCAGAGCCGCTCGATCGAGGTGACGCAGCTGCCCAAGCCGGTGCGCGAGCAGGTGCTCGACCGGCACACCGTCGAGTTGCCGCTCATGGGCCGCATCGCTGCCGGGCGGCCCCTCGAAGCTGTCGAGGACCGTGAAACTCTCTCGCTTGGCGAATTCGCCCGCTCGGACAAATCGTTTGTGCTACAGGTGAAGGGCAATTCCATGATCGAGGACCACATCATGAACGGCGACTACGTGGTCATCGAGCCCACGCAAGTGGCCAATCCCGGCGAAACGGTCGTCGCGCTGGTGGGAAACGACGAAGCCACTTTGAAACGCTTCTACCGCGAGCCAGGCGGCAAGATTCGCCTGCAGCCCGCCAATTCCGAAATGCCACCGATCATCGTTCCCGCCCAGGACGTGAAGATTCAGGGCCGTGTGGTGGGCGTCCTGCGCAAATATTGATCTTCTTACCCAAGGGCCCGAGGGACCGACGCAAACAGTAAGCGGCCAAGCCCGAAGGCTAGTTCGTTTCCTCTTCCACGAGCGAATCAATGATTGTCGATATTCCATTAATGGCCGACTTGATTTTTTGTGCATCTCGGGCAGTAAGGGCGTCTGGAATCGAAAAGATCGCGTACCGCTGACGAGAAAGCGCAATTTTCGATGTATGCCCGGTGGGTGAAGCCGGGACGAACTCAGCTGTTTGAGGTTCGTTTTCAATGTTTCGTTTGCCGTCAGTCTCAGGGGAAGTGTAAATAGGTGTCGGACTCTGATCCTTGACCCGCGGAAATCTGACGATCGGCGACTCCATAATCTGCATCTTTCCGTCGCCACGATCATAAAGCAACCCTGCAGACTTGAGCGATTCTTTGACAGAGGAGACCCATTGTCCAGAAACTCCTTTTGGCAACGACAGGTCCTGTTCGAGGATGTTTTTCAAAAACTCATCCGCTGGCAGAAGCTTGCCTTTGTGGCGCTCAAAAACCTTTGAGAATACGTCTAGACTTTGAAATGCCGCCTTCTTGGCGTGCGCTAGGCTCTCCGGGTTTGTTGGAGCTGCCACGGCCATGCCAATATCCGTCAGTAAGTAACCGCCGTTGTCCTCAATAAGCATGCCGTAGGACTTTAAGGCCGAAACTTTCCGCAGGAGAGAGCTGCTACTACTCGAGTTCTTAGTAGCGCGAGAGATCACATCTTTCGTAACTCGGCCCCCGCCCAACTCGTAAATTTGAGTGATTAGCGCAAAGGCCTCGGAGAGCCCGATATAAGGAGGTCGCGACCCCTTCCTAAGCCGATCTTGATTCTCAATCATGTTGGTTATTAGCCCTCCATCGGTATCTTAGGGTAGCATAGAATTTCGGTTTTCGTAAACAGGTATATATGTAATAGCCTTAGTTTCATATATATGTAGGAACTTTAACCCGCTTGACATGGTTGAATTAAATTGTTTTTGTCGAATAATTGACACCCAAGAGAGGTCTTTTGTACCTTAACACCGTACATCCTGTACTTGACCGATGTACATGGGGAGGTATATCATGACGGCGTTGGCTCTAATGAGTCCAAACGAAGTGCGAGTAAACCGATCTGATCTGCGGCAGAAGCAGCGTGAGACCTTGGATCGAGCTAGGGACAATACGGTCGTCGTAATTTCCGCAACTGATCAAGAAGAGGAGAAGCTACTACTCGACAAGAAATACTTCGATGAACTCGTGCTGAGAATTCGTTCTTTAGCTGAAACTTTGGAAATCACGATGGACCGAAATCTCTTCAAACAGATTATGCGATCAGCGGATGATTTAGAGGAACAGACGCGCCTTGGGAAACTGCATTCCTTCGAAGAGGCGTTTGGGGAGGAGTGACGTTGTATACCTCGAAGTTTACTCCGGATGCGCTGGTGAACATCAAAGGCCTCCCCAAGCACATTCGCAACGCCATGAAGAAGGGCTTCGAGAAGACCGTCCACGTGGACCCCGTAGCCTGTTCAGAACCCCTGACAGGTTTGCTGGAGAACTATCGGAGTTACCATTTTGGAGAATACCGCGTTATTTACAGGGTGTTTGAAGACATTAAAGCGGTCGCGGTTGTCGGCGTGGGAATGAAGGATCAGAGCCACCACGCCGAAATATATCAGAAGCTTGAACTGTTAGCCAAAACCGGGGAACTTGCTGCAACGGTTCTTGATACATACCGTTCCATTTCGGCAAAGACTCAAAGCTAAGCAAGAGTTTGACGGCTGCATTTCCCTCACCCGATATGAAACAGCAATTTTCCGTTGCGCTTAATCCTGTCCTCTTGTAGTGTTTACCTCCCAGCCGGGCCCCCAGCCCGTGTTACTTTAAGGAACACCACGCCCGTAAATCTCTTGTTCCCATTTTGACCAGGGAGATAGAGTGGCTTGCGCCCCCGGTCTTACAGAGCGGTTTTGCCGATGTGTCTGACCGAGGGAGCCACAAGAAGAATATGTGGGGAGACAAGAAGCCAGAAGCACAGCAACCGACGACCGCCAAAGCTCCGGAACCACCAGCCCCGGTAGCGACGCCGGCTTCGGCAAAAACGGAGGGAATAGCCATGAGCACTGATGCCATGCGCCCGCTAAGCACGACGCCGTCCGGCTCCACTGCCCGGCTCGGCGCCAGCTTGCACGTGAAGGGCGAAATTTCCGGAAATGAAGATCTGCACATTGACGGCAGCGTCGAAGGGCTGGTCCAGCTCGAGGACCGCAAGCTAACCGTGGGCGCCAGCGCCAAGCTGAACGCCGACGTGGTGGCGCGCGAAGTCGTCGTGTATGGCAGCGTGAAGGGCAATCTGCGGGCGCGCGACCGCATCGAAATCAAAAAGGATGGCTCGGTGGTCGGGGACCTGACCACGGCGCGCATCATGATCGAGGACGGCGCGTACTTCAAGGGCTCGATCGAGATCGACCGCACCGGCACGGCCTCCTCGAGCAACGACCTGGACAAGCCGGCGTACGCGCGCTCGAACGCAGGCACCTCTTCGTCGAACCCGGCGCACGCCTCGGTGACGAAGCCTTAACTTCGCAATAGGCTTTCAGCGCCTGCCTGTCGCCAGACAGGCCGCCCGCGGTGCCGCGCCCAGCGGCGTCGCACCGCGTGGCGATCGGCGTCCCGCGTCGCCTTGTCCGTTCCTCTCAATCAAAAGGTTTCGATGTTACGCCGGTAGGTTATTTTGCTTCCGCATATCCCAGTCGCAGCATGCCTTCCTGCTGCCCGGTGACGGTTCCACGCGTCAGCCATTCGAGGGAGGCGCGAAACAGAACCAGGTGGTTCTTTTCCCACATGGCGTTGTGTGAGGAGCAGGCCAGATCGACGAACACGTTCTTGTGAGCAGGAAGATCCGCGTACAGTTGGCGAACTCGTTCGGACGGCACTGTCTTGTCGTATTGCCCGGTGACCATGAGGACCGGCGCTTGGGTCTTCGCCACCATTTCGGCGTTCCAGCCCCAGACGGTCACGTTGGGGGCACGGCGCACGCCGGTTCCCCACGTTGCGCCCACCGGATCGGATTTAACCATTTCCGACCAGACGCTCTCGCTCGTCGCGGGGTCGTATTGGCCCTCGCAGCCCACCTGGCGGTCCCAATTAGCGGCAAATTCCGGGAGCGACTGCGTGTTCATGGCCGCACCTTCCTTTGGGAGTTCCGCAGGAGCGCTGGTCGAAAACTCGCGGGCGTAAGCGGGCGCGAGAAGAACCAACCTTCCTACCTTGTCAGGATGCTGTGCCGCGTAGCCGCCCGCTCGCGGTCCGCCGAGCGACCAGGCGATCAGATGCAGGCGATCGACATGCCGCATCGAACGGATGTAGTCCACCACCGCGCCAATGTCGTTCCAGTCCGATGCGATGGTGGTCATCTGATGCGCGTAGCTCGACGAGCAGGGCGCGGAAAGAAGCGCCGGGATGAACGTGGCTTGCTGTTCGCGCGAAAGGTTGCAGGGATCGTTCATCGCCGTGGGGCGAGTGGAGCGGCCGTAGCCGGTGGTGTCCATGGAGAAGACGTCGAAGCCGGCCTGCGCGAGGTAATTCATCCAGCTGTAATCCTGATACGGGACGTCGAAGGCCACTTCCGCGGGCGTGCCTGCTCCGTGAATGAACAGCACGACGCGGTTGGCGACAGATTCGCTGCGCAGCACAGAACCGGGAGCGAGCCGTTCCCGGACGTAAATTTCCGCGATCTGTCCGGCCATGGCGGGCACGGTCGAGTGCACGGGAACATAGTGGTCAACGGTCAGCAGGTGTTCGCTGTCGTCAGCGAGGGCAGGCCTGCTGGGCGAACTGCCCAGAAGGAGAAGGATCGTCGCGAGAAGTGCCGCCACCGCTATTTTGTTGCGCATAGAACCCTCCACCGCCTGAAAGGCCCCGAATGGAATGCACGAGGTGAGGCCGGAATATCACACGAAACCCACTTAAGTCCAGCGAGGTCGCAAGTGGGTTCGAGTCATGCCTGTTAAACGCTTTTTAATATCTGATTGCGGACAACTAGGCTATGCTTACCCCGCCGACCCCGCGCGGCTTTTGAATCAAACCTCAGTCAACCATAAGGGAGAAGAGTCATGAATCCAGAACAAGCGGCATTTGCCGCCCAGATATTCCTGCCGGGCCTAGAACGGGAATTTGACACCACCAAGAAAGTGCTGGCCGCTGTCACGGAAAGCGGCAAGAATTATCGCCCGGATCCGAATTCGCGGACCGCGTTCGAACTGGCTTCGCACATTGCCAGCTCCGACGTGTGGTTCTTGAACGGCATCGCCAAGGGTGAGTTCGCGCGTGGCGGCGAAGAGAAGCCGTTCGCCAGCGTGGCGGAAATCGTAGCCTTCTATGAAAAGGAGTTTCCAGCGGCGCTGGCGAAGGTCAAGGCGCTCCCGCCGGACAAGCTGGCCAAGGTCGTGCCCGCGTTCGGAGTGTTTAACCTTCCGGCCGTGGCGTATCTGGGGTTCCTGAACAACCACTCCATTCACCACCGCGGGCAACTGGCGGCGTATCTGCGGCCGATGGGGTCCAAGGTGCCGAACATCTACGGCGGCAGCTTCGATGAGCCGATGCAGATGCCGGCCGGCGCCTGACAGATTGTCCTAGGAGACTCTGGGTGCGGCGGGCCGGAGCTGTGACTATGGCCGCGACGGCGGTGCGGCGCGTGTTCGGCCCGCAGAGCGGGAAAGGAGCAGCGCGATGTCCTTCTACGAAAAGGGGCCAGTCCGGATCCGCTACGAGGAGTTCGGCTCCGGCTTCCCTCTATTGCTGATTGCCGGCGGGGGATTGGACTCGGCGATCACGGGCTTGAACAACCCCTTTGACGCGATCGGCGAGTTCAAGGGCGAGTACCGTTGCATCGCGGCGGACTTGCGCAACGCCAATCCCGGGCAGTCCTCCGGCCCGCTGGAGATCGACCGGCCCTGGGATTCACACACCGATGACCAGCTCGGCGTGTTGGATCATCTGGGAATCAACAAGTTCATGGTCCTGGGCTTCTGCATCGGCGGCCCGTTCATCTGGAACCTCTTGAAGCGGGCGCCCGATCGCGTGGTCGCGGCGGTGCTGGCGCAGCCGAGCGGGTTCCGGCCGGAGATGCCCACCCTCTTCTACGACAACAATATGATGGGCTGGGGTCCGCAACTGGTGAAGCGACGGCCCGACATCACCATGGACATGGTGGAGAAGTATCTGACCAGGATGTACAAGAACATCGACTTCGTCATCAGTGTGAACCGCGATTTCGTGCGCCATTGCCAAACGCCTGTGCTGATCCTGCCGGATGACATCCCGGCGCATCCTTACGCGGTCGCCATGGAGGCTGCCATGCTCGCGCCGAACGCCGAAGTGAGCATATTCCCGTGGAAAGAGCCCAAAGAGCGGATTCCGGTGGCGGTCCGGCAGATGCATTCCTTCCTGCGCGCGCATCGCCCCGCAGTTGCTGGATGACGGCGCTGAAACATACACATCCGCATCTACATCTACACAGGCCAAGGAAAAGATCATTTGGACGTCATTCTGAGGCGCGCCTTTCGCCGAAGAATCTCTCTGTGGATTGACCGTAGACAGAGAGATTCTTCGCTTCGCTCAGAATGACAACGAAATTGAGTTCGTTGGCGTAGCTAGGCGGTCTTGGAAAATGTCTGCTCGTCAGGAAGGGCCCAGCGCATGGCCTCTCCCTGGTTGCGGAACACGCGGATTCCGTATTCGCCCTGCGCCTCGCGCATCATTTTGAACATGCTGGCGAAGCCGAACTGCTCGTCGCTGGCCACCACGATGGCGCGGCGGGAATGCGGCGAGAAGATTGTCGCCGCAGTCACCGAGCGCACGTCGTCCGGGCTGAGATCGATTCCCGTGACCGCGGAGCAATCCACAATCTGCGAACAGTCGGGGTCAAAGCTGGGATCCACCAGGAGCTTTCGCTGATGAGCCAGGATATCGGCTGCGGTCAGGAAGCCGGACGCAATGCTGGTTACTAACCGGCGCGCTTTGTCGATCTTGTAAGTGGCTGGCACAGGTTGTCCTCCTCTCCGGGGTGTCCTGCAAGGGTGCAGGAGGGGACGTCTTACCAGAATTTCCGGGTTGGGCCTCTATGGCGCGCATCCTACTCTTCTCTTGCCACGGATACAACGAATTTGCGAGCGCTGGTTCCGCGGGAGTTATCCAGTTCCTTGGGGCGCGCAATCGGTCTCGCGTTTAAACTCACTGCAGTCTAAACAAATCCCTTCCATCGAACCGACGCTGCAGCCGGGCGACATTCAGTTCGGTTCGAGCGATCATCCTGGACCAGAGAGTGGAGGGTTTGGAGTCGAAGACAATCCCTTCGCTGGCATCGAAAATGTACCAGCCGCCTTGGTTCACTTCATTTTCTAATTGCCCGCGGCTCCAGCCGCAATATCCCAGATAGATGCGAAGTTCGTTCGAACCCTTTCCCGCCGTCAACGCCTTTTCCAGCTCCTCCTTTTTCAAAAGCAGATAGACATTGCCGAAGAGGTGGGTTTCATCGTGCGGCCCCGCACGTGATTGGAGCAGCGCCTGTATTGCTTCTGTCTGCACCGGCCCGCCGGCGTAGACTGGGTCTGAATGGTTGCTCGATCCCTTCAGGTCGCGCAGCACCCGGGAAACCGGCAGTGTCGTCTGGCGATTGAGCACGAGGCCGACCGTACCGTCCTCGGCGTAGTGGACCAATAGAACCACCGTTTCGACAAAACTTGGATCCGGTGACTCGCGGGGAACCACTAACAGCTTGCCAACGCCCAGATCCTGAGGTCTTCTGGATTGAGCCAGCAGGGTAGAAGCGCCTAATAGCCCCCAGGTCAGCAGCGATAGGCCGTGTCGGAATCTGGGCGCCATGCTGGGATTCTCTTCCTCATTCCTGATTGGCACAAGCGAAACTGGAGGACGACCCTGCCGCCGAGATTGGAATCAAGTTTTCTGCTTAGGGATTATCGGAAGGCAGGCCTCACGGTCACGAACTGAACATGGGGACAAACACCTCCGCGCACAGCCGCATGGACAATTACGCACGAGCGGGGTAGCATCCGGCCCCAATGAGCTCCGGCCCACAACTTGAGACTGCCCGAGAGACCGGCGCACGCGTGCAGGGCCAGAAGCCGCCGGGTTTCCGCGAATTGACGCTGCGTGCGGTGCTCTGCGGCCTGGTTGTGGCCGCCATCATGGGCGCCTCCTACCCTTACGTTGTGCTGAAGCTGGGCTTCGGCCCAAATGTCTCCGTTGTCGCAGCGTTCTTCGGCTATCTCGCGCTCGGCATCGTTTTTAAAAACTACAATCGCTGGGAAAACAACCTGGTCCAGACGGCAGGAACGGCGGCGGCTCAGACCGCGTTCATGTGCGTTTTGCTGGCGGCGTTCGATATGCTCTCTGCCAATCCCCGCGCCGGGCTGCATCTGTCGCTTACTCCGATGCAATCCTTCGCCTGGCTCACCACGGCGGGTCTCTTGGGGGTGCTCCTCGCGGTTCCGATGCGCAAGCACTTCGTGATCGACGAACGCCTGACCTACGCCGATGGCGTAGCCACGGGCGAGACTCTGATGGTGCTCGATGGCCACGGGCCCGAAGCGAAGATCGCCGCCAAGGTACTTGCCGCCGGCTGCATTGCGTCCGCTCTGCTGATGGCGATGACCGAAGACGCCCACCTGCTCAACTGGTTTCCGTCGGTGATGCTGGTGGGAACCACGGTCACCATGACGACGGGCGTCGGCATCAACTGGAGCCTTCTATCGGTCGGCTCCGGGATGCTGGTCGGCACGCGAATCAACGCCAGCATGTTACTCGGCACGATTCTCGGCTGGGTCATTGCGCCGTACGCTCTTCTCCACTATGGCGTGCTGCCGCACGCATTCAATCGAAACGACGTGCTCTTCTGGGTGATGTGGCCGGCCACGGGCATGATGGTTGCCGGCGGCCTCACGGCGCTCGTGCTCCGCTGGTCCACTCTCGTCAAAACGTTTCGCAATCTGGCGAACGCCAAGATCGAAGCGGGTGATGTGCCGCTGTCCTGGGTTGCGGCGGGCGTCGTTGTCACGGGCACGGCCCTCGTCATCGTGCAGAAGGTCAGCCTCGGACTCGAGGTTTGGAAGACGCTCGCGGCCATTCTCTTCTCGATACCGCTGATGCTCGTGGGCTTGCGCGTCCTCGGGGAAACCAATTGGGGACCGATCAGTCCATTATCGAACATGATGCAAGGAGTGTTCGGCATTATTGCCCCCGGCCAGGTCCTGGCAAATATGCTCGCCAGCGGCACCACCGGCACGATCGCCACGGAATCCGAAGCGCTGATGCAGGACTACAAAGCGGGCGACATGATCGGCTCCTCGGCGAAGTACCTCACGCTGATGCAGCTGATTGGGACTCCGGTCGGCGCCGCCGCCGTCTCCTGGATGTACCCGTTGCTTCGCCAGACCTACGGCATTACCGGCGAACACGCCGGGCTCACCTCTCCGATTTCGCGCAAGTGGGCGGCGTTTGCCGAAGTCCTTTCACGCGGCTTCAGCGCGCTGCCGAAAGGCGCGGTTCCCGCCCTCGTTTTGGCATCGCTCGTGGGAATCGTGATCACCGTTTACGAGATGCGCGACGTGAAATGGCTGCCCTCACCCACAGCCATGGGAATCGGCATGCTGGTTCCCGCGTCCGTCATCATTGCCATGTTTGCCGGCGGAATCGTCGATTTGGTGTGGCGGCGCGCGGATCGCCGCTCGAACGCCAGCTACATGACCCCGCTTGCTTCCGGGCTCATCGCGGGCGAGGCCATCGTCGCCGTGATCGTCCCGCTGCTCGTGATACTGGGGCTCGTCCGCCCGTGATCTGTAAGTGAAAAAAGCGCGGCTTACGTCGGTCTCGCCTTGCGCTCGCCGAAGCGCTGCGTTTCGTGGTTAGGCGCTCGCGGTCAAAATGAGTCACTCCCCCGCGGTGGGCTTTCATTGACAAAACCCCGCGCACCCGATATTGTTAACGTTTGTCTATTCATGGAAAGGTGTGACTGAGCACATGCGGACGTATGTCCCTCGGGGACGAGAGACCGAACAACTGGAGCAGGGCGGCGGCTGGTTTGTGGTGGACGCCGCGGGGCAAGTGTTGGGGCGGGTGGCCACGCGCGTGGCGCGCATCCTGATCGGCAAGGATAAGGCCAACTACACGCCGTATCTGGATTGCGGCGATCACGTGGTGGTGATCAACGCCGACAAGATTCGCCTGACCGGCAACAAGCTCGATCAGAAGGTGTATCGCTATCACAGCGGCTATCCCGGCGGGCTGAAGGAAATTCCGGCGCGGCGGCTGCGCCCGGAGCGCGTCGACTGGATGTTGCGCGAAGCAGTGCTGGGCATGCTGCCGAAAAACAAGTTGCGGGCGCTGCGCGCGAAAAAGCTGCGGATTTATAAAGACGACAAGGGCCTGGCGCGGCACGCGGGGCAGAAGCCGCAGCCGGCCACCGTCTAGTTTTTGCGGTCCCCACAAGAGCGGTCCCAAGACTATAATGGTGGATCAATTGTGGATCGCGGGCGTAAATCTGTCGGGTAGTGTCGGCCCAGGTTCCTCCGAATGGAGTGAACGGGCCGGCATTTGGGGAGTCGAGGAGGGAAGTTGAGTTCCAGCGCACAGCCACTCGAAGGCGAGAAGCAGCAATTTTACGGCACGGGCCGGCGCAAGGAGTCCATTGCGCGCGTATTCCTGACCTTTGGCTCGGGCAAGATGTCCATCAACGGGCGCACCCCGGACGAATATTTTCGCAACGTGACCTGGCGCAACCGCGCCGTGGAGCCCATGAAGTTCACCGAAACGGCGGGCTCGGTGGACGTGGTGGCCACGGTGAAGGGCGGCGGCGTAGGCGGGCAGTCCGGCGCGATACGAATGGGGCTCTCCCGCGCCCTGGCGGTGTTCAATCCGGAATTGCGCGCGGGACTGCGCAAGAACGGCTTTTTGACGCGCGATTCGCGCATGAAAGAGCGCAAGAAGTACGGGCAGAAAGGCGCCCGCAAGCGCTTCCAGTTCAGCAAGCGCTAAGCGCTGGGAAGTTTGCGATTTCTGTCCCGGCCTGGCCGGGACAAATTCACGGCCGGCAAGGAGCCGGCAATAGGATGTTCGGCAGCGGGCGTTTGGGTTGCTGAAACGCTCCGCGGCACGCAAACATCTGTCTCCCAAGGAGGGACTTTGGCAGTAGAAATAACGATGAAGGAATTGCTGGAGGCCGGGGTTCATTTCGGCCACCAGACCCGCCGCTGGAACCCGAAGATGAAGGAGTACATCTTTGGGGAACGCAATGGAATCCACATCATTGATCTGCAAAAAACCTTAAAGCTGTTTCGCGAGGCCGCGCGCTTTGTCAGCGAGCAGAGCAGCAACGGCAAGACGGTTCTGTTTCTGGGCACCAAGCGCCAGGCCCAGGAATCGATCGCCGAAGAGGCCAACCGCTGCGGCATGTTCTACGTGAACCACCGCTGGCTGGGCGGGACGCTGACCAACTGGGCCACGCTGCAGAAATCCATCAAGCGCCTGAAGACCTTGAAGGCCATGACCGAAGACGGGCGTATGGCGCAGCTCTCCAAGAAGGAAGCGGCGCGCCTGGACCGCGAGATGAAGCACCTCAAGCAGAACCTGTCGGGCGTGGAAAACATGTCCGCCCTGCCCGATTCCATGTTCGTGATCGATTCCAACGCCGAGGCCATTGCGGTGCGCGAGGCGCGGCGCATGGGCGTGCCGGTGGTCTCCATCGTGGACACCAATTGCGATCCCGATCAGGTGGACTGGGTGATTCCCGGCAACGACGACGCGCTGCGCGCCATCAAACTGTTTACGTCCAAGATTTCCGACGCTGTGATCGAAGGCCGCCAGGCGTACGAGCGCTCCCAGATCGCGCAGGAAAAGGCCGCGACGGAAGCCGCCGTGGGCGGGGAAAACGTCGAGTACATCGATACCAGCAAGTACGAATCATACGAGAAGCAGGAAGGCGATTTCGTCGAGCCGGGCGCCGAGCCCTTCGCCGCCGAAACCCCGACCGAAACCCCGGCCGAGCCCGAACCTGAGCCGGATAAATCCGTAAAAGGCGCCGCCGAATAGCAGCGAATAGCGGCTCCCGTTTCCCGGAACCGCGCGGACGGCTGCGTTCCAATTTCATAGAATTCGCCGACATCATTTTGAGACGGAAAAAGGAATCGATAGAGCCATGACAAATCCATCCGACCCGGTGAACATTTCGGCGCAACTGGTGAAGGAGCTTCGCGAGCGCACCGGCGCGGGATTTTCCGATTGCCGTTCGGCGCTGGTCGAGTCCAAGGGCAACCTCGAGGGCGCGATCGACGTCCTGCGCAAGAAAGGTCAGGCGGCGGCGCAAAAGAAAGCGGCCCGCCAGGCGAGCGAAGGCTTGGTGGGGCACTATATTCACGCGGGCGGGAAAATCGGCGTGCTGGTGGAGATCAACTGCGAATCCGACTTCGTGGCGCGCACCGAGGATTTTCAGCGCCTGTGCCATGACGTAGCCATGCACATCGCCGCGCTGGATACGCGCTTTGTGCGCCGCGAGGATGTGACCCAGGAGATTCTCGACCGCGAGCGCGAAATCTACAAAGCGCAGGCGCGGGCCATGGGCAAGCCCGAAGCGGTGGCCGAGAAGATCGTCAACGGCAAAATGGAAAAATTCTACGAGGAAAACTGCCTGTACGAGCAGCACTTCATCAAGGATGAGTCAGTGACCGTCGGCGAGCTGGTCAGCCAGATGATCCACAAGCTGGGCGAGAACATCTCCATCCGCCGCTACGTGCGTTTCAAGGTGGGCGAGGGCGCCGTCGCCTCCGATGCCGCCTCTCAAGACCAACCGGGCGCCGTACCCGCTTCCGGCCCCGCTGGTCCCTCCCAGATATCGCCGGGCGCCGCGGCCGCCAGTTAGGCGGCTCTCCGCTCGAGAACGCGAAGCCATCGCTCCCCGAAATTTTTGAGCGCTGCAAAGATTTGAAATCCGGGCTGTGCCGCCTGCTGGAATCTTTGTTAGAATGCCCGCCGAGAGCATGAGCGACGACGACCGCACGTCCAACCCAAAAAGCAACTCACCCACGCCGCTTTACCGGCGCATCGTCTTAAAACTTTCCGGAGAGTCCTTTCAGGGCGCTCAAGGCTTCGGCATCGACGCCGAAACCGTGCATGCCATCGCCCGCGAAGTAAAAGAAGTGAGCGACCTGGGCATCGAGATGGCCATTATCGTGGGCGGCGGGAATATTTTCCGCGGCGCGCGGCAGAAATCGTTGGCCATCGACCGCGCTACCGGCGACTACATGGGCATGCTGGCCACGGTGATCAACGGCATGGCCCTGCAGGACGCCCTTGAAAAGCAGGGCGTGGTCACGCGCCTCCTGAGCGCCATCGACATGGCCCAGGTGGCCGAGCCGTTCATCCGCCGCCGTGCCATGCGCCACCTTGAAAAAGGGCGGGTGGTGATTTTTGCCGCCGGCACCGGCAATCCCTATTTTTCCACGGACACCGCGGCCGCCCTGCGCGCCATGGAGATCAAGGCCCACGCCATTTTGAAGGCCACGCGCGTGGACGGAATCTACGATGCCGACCCGGAAAAAGTCCCCGGCGCGAAGCTCTTCGAGCGCATCACCTATCTGGACGTGATTCAAAAAGGGCTGGCGGTCATGGATTCGACGGCCATTTCCCTGTGCATGGACAACCGCATGCCCATCCTGGTCTTCAATATGAACACGCCCGGAAATATCCGTCGCGCAGTGATGGGCGAAAAAGTGGGTTCCACGGTGACGGCGGAGTGAAGAGGAGGTCGCCGCAATGAGCGCAATTTCAAACAGCAAGGAAGCGATGGCGCAGGCGCGCACGCGGATGGAGAAGGCCGTCGAGGACTTCCGCAAGGAGCTGGCCGGCGTGCGCACCGGCCGCGCCAATGTGGCGCTGCTGGACCACATTCGCGTGGACTACCACGGTACGTCGATGCCGGTGAACCAGCTCGGCTCGCTCTCCGTGCCCGAGCCGATGTCCATCATCATCTCGCCGTGGGATCCGGGCGCCGTGCCGCTCATAGACAAGGCCATTCGCACCTCCGATCTCGGACTCAATCCTACAAACGACGGAAAAATCGTTCGCGTGCCCATTCCTCCGCTGACCGAGGATCGCCGCAAGGACATCGTCAAGCACGTGCACAAGGTGCTGGAAAATCACCGCACCGCGGTGCGCAACATTCGCCGCGACATCAAGGAAGCCGTCGACAAGCTGGAAAAAGAAAAAAAGATGAGCCAGGAGGAGCAAAAGCGCACCCTGGACGAGCTGGAGAAGCTCACCCACTCGGAAACAAAAAAGATCGAAGACCTCAGCGCGGTGAAGGAAAAGGAAATCCTCGAAGTGAAGTGACGCTGCGGGCCTGCTACTTGGCCCAATTTTCCACACGCAGCCCCTCGATCCTGCGAAACTCTCGCTCATTATTCGTGGCCAGCGTCAGGTCGAGCGCCATGGCGTGCGCGGCGATCCACAAGTCGTTGTTTCCAATCAAGCGCCCCTGTTTTTCGAGCGATGCCCGGACCTCCCCATAGGCTTCCGCTGCGGCCGAGTTCAGATCTTCGACCGGGATATCCTGAACCATGCCCTGCAGCTGCCTGAGAGCTCTTTGCCGCTGGCTGCTTTTGTTCACGCCGTACGCAAGCTCGCCGTAGGTAATCGCGGACATGACTAATTGACCCGGTTTCATCTGTTCGAACCGAAGTTTGACCTCCGGGGGCTGGTGCTTGGCGATATAGATGCAGATGTTGGTGTCGAGCATGTACAGCGATTTCATAGAGATAGGCGCTTTTGAGGGGGCTGGTCCTGGCGCCCGCCGGACATGAAATCTTCGGGCATGCCCGCGAGCGCCTCGAAAGCATGAATCAGGTTTCCGTTCGGCTCTCGCAGCACGACTTCATCGCCACGGCGCGAGATCTCGACTTCCTGGACCGAAAAGCGGAATTGCTTGGGCAGCCGGACCGCCTGGCTGTTCCCGGACTTAAATACTCGTGCCCGTTTCATTCGGTTCACCTTCATTGAGTATATACAAATGGGATATACAAGACAAGTGGACCGGGAACCAGCCGCAGACGGTTCTTCCATCTCCCGTTGAGTTTTCCACTGACCGTGCGGGATTTGTGTTTGACAGAACTTGTCGTTTTGCCTATACTACCGGCTTCGTCAGGGATTGTTTTGCCCTGTAGTGAAAGGGAAGGTCTTCGAGTCCCGGAACAAAGCAGGACGGAACGGGATGAGAAGAGCGGCCGGAATGGGGCGCCAGCCCCGCAAAGCCGAGTAACCCTCTCCGCTTCGACCAGAACGGTAGAACTGCTCACTGGGAGTAGTGCGGAGTTTGTTGTCGGGTGCTCCGGAATCGCCACTGTACCCTTTCTTTAAGTGAACTCCACGACACGCCGTCGTGCGGATATCCGCGCGGTGGAAAGTGAAGTGAAATCTAGCTCGTTTGAGGGAGAGCCGTGCCGACGTTTGCACAACTGGTACGATCCGGACGCGATCAGATTCGCACCAAGACCAAGTCGCCTGCGCTGCAAGGCTGCCCGGAAAAGCGCGGCGTCTGCATCCGCGTGTACACGCAGACGCCCAAGAAACCCAATTCCGCGCTGCGCAAGGTGGCCCGCGCGCGCCTGACCAACAGCATCGAGGTCACCACGTACATTCCGGGGATCGGGCACAACTTGCAGGAGCACTCGATCGTGCTCGTGCGCGGCGGCCGCGTGAAGGATCTTCCCGGCGTGCGCTATCACATTATTCGCGGGACCCTCGACGCCGCCGGCGTCGAGAACCGCAAGCAGGGGCGCTCGAAGTATGGCGCCAAGCGGCCCAAGGCCGCGCAGAAGTAGCGGGTCTGGGCTCGGCGAGAGCCCGCGCGAGAAGAAGCGAGGAGAAGCTCCGAATGCCACGCAAAGGATTCGTTCCGCGGCGCGAAGTGACCGTCGATTCGGTGTACAGCTCGGACCTGGTGCAGAAGTTCATCAACTCGATGATGTGGGACGGCAAGCGCTCGACGGCGCAGCGCATCTTCTACGGCGCCATGGACCAGATCGGTCAGAAAACCAACGGCGATCCGCTGGCGACCTTTAAGAAGGCCATTGAGAACGTCAAGCCGGTCCTGGAAGTAAAGACGCGGCGCGTGGGCGGCGCAAACTACCAGGTTCCGGTCGAAGTGAACCCGTTCCGCCGGCAGTCGCTGGCCATTCGCTGGCTGCTCCTGTACGCGCGAACGCGCTCGGGCAAGACCATGACCGACAAGCTGGCCGAAGAACTGCTCGACGCCGCCAACAGCCGCGGCGGGGCGATGAAGAAAAAGGAAGACGTGCACCGCATGGCGGAAGCCAATAAGGCGTTCGCCCACTATCGCTGGTAAGTGCCTGCAAAGCTGTAAAGAAGGTCGTAGGGTTGGTTCAGGGGACTTTGTTTCGCAGTAGGGGGAATCGGGTGGTTTTCTAGCTCAGGGGAGAAAGTCGCGGTATTTCCAGAATGGCACGCAAGGCACAACTCGCAGAAACGCGCAACATCGGGATCATGGCGCACATCGATGCCGGCAAGACCACTTCGACCGAGCGCATCCTGTTTTATACCGGTGTGACTTACAAGATCGGATCGGTGGACGAGGGCACGGCCACCATGGACTGGATGGAGCAGGAGCGCGAGCGCGGCATTACCATTACTTCTGCCGCAACCACCGCGGCCTGGAAGCGCAACGGCAAAGAGTTTCTCGTCAATATTATCGATACCCCTGGCCATGTGGACTTTACCGTGGAAGTCGAGCGCTCGCTGCGCGTGCTGGACGGCGCGGTGGCGATTTTTGACGCCGTCCACGGCGTGCAGCCGCAATCGGAAACCGTGTGGCGCCAAGCGGATAAGTATCACGTCCCGCGGCTGGCGTTCATCAACAAGATGGACCGTCCCGGGGCGGACTTCGAGCGCGCCATGAAGACCATGCGCCAGCGTTTGGCCGCTCACCCGGTGGCGATTCAGTGCCCCATCGGCAAAGAAGATGTTTTCATCGGGGTCATCGATTTCCTGGAAGAAAAGGCGATCATCTGGCTCGAGGAAACCCTGGGCGCAAAATTTGAAGTCTTTGACGTCGCCAAGCTGTGGGACCCGGCGTTTCTCGCGGCCCGTCCGGATGTTGCCGCCGCGCTCAAGTTTTCGGCATTGGATGAGGCGTATTACAAAGAGCATCGGGAAAAGTCGGTCGAATACATCGCCGAGCACGATGACTCCTTGGTCGAAAAATTCCTGAACGGCGAAAAGATTTCGGCGGATGAGCTTCGCGCTTCCATCCGCCGTTCGACGATTGCGCTGAAGCTCGTTCCCGTGCTGGCCGGCTCGGCGTTTAAGAACAAGGGGATTCAGCCGCTGCTCGATGCGGTGGTGGACTACTTGCCTTCGCCGCTCGATGTTCCGCCCGTCGAGGGCACGACCGCCAACGACGAAGTGGTGCTGCGGCGCGCGAGCGATAGCGAGCCGTTTTCGGCGCTGGCGTTCAAGATCATGTCCGATCCGTTCGTCGGACACGTGACCTACATCCGCGTGTATTCCGGCGTTCTGAAGGCGGGCAGCTACGTCTACAACTCCACCAAGGCGACGCGCGAGCGCATCGGGCGGCTGCTGCGAATGCACGCCAACAAGCGCGAAGAAATCGACGCCATTTACGCCGGCGATATCGCCGCGTGCGTGGGCTTGAAGAGCGTGACCACCGGCGACACGCTGTGCGATGAAGACAAAGCCGTGGTTCTCGAAAACATTGTATTCCCCGCGCCGGTGATCTCGGTGGCGATCGAGCCAAAGACCAAGGCCGATCAGGACAAGCTCGGAAACGCCATGCAGAAGCTGGCGCAGGAAGATCCGACCTTCCGCGTGCACAGCGATCCGGACACGGGACAGACCATTATTTCCGGCATGGGCGAATTGCATCTGGAAATCATCGTGGACCGCATGATGCGCGAGTTTGGCGTGCAGGCCAGCGTGGGACGCCCGCAAGTCGCCTATCGTGAGACGATTCGCAAGAGGGCTAAAGCCGAAGGCAAATACATCAAGCAGACCGGCGGCCGCGGCCAATACGGCCACTGCGAAATCGAGGTCCTGCCACTGCCTTCCTCGGAACACGAAAACATGCATGAAATGTCGACCGATGAGCTGGACGTGCTGGCCAAACAAGTCGGCGGCTCGGGCGGCAAATGGCGCTTTGACAAAGAGCACCGCATGCTGTTCATTGACAAGATCGTGGGCGGTTCGATTCCCAAGGAATTTATTGCTCCGATTGACGCGGGCATCCGCGAAGCCATGGAAAACGGCATCCTCGCGGGCTACGAAATGGTGGACATCGCCGTCCTGCTGCTCGACGGCAGCTACCACGATGTGGACAGCTCCGAAATGGCGTTCAAAATTGCGGGCTCGATGGCGTTCAAGGAAGCCTGCAGCAAGGCTCATCCGGTGCTGCTCGAGCCGATCATGAAGGTGGAAGTGGTTACCCCCGAAGAGTACATGCCGCAAGTATTCGGGGACTTGAATTCGCGGCGCTGCCAGATTCAGGGGACCGAAAGCCGCGGCGGAGCGAACATCATTCGCGTAGAGGTGCCGCTCGCCGAGATGTTCGGGTATGCCACCGATGTGCGCAGCCGCACGCAGGGCCGCGCCAGCTTTAGCATGCATTTCTCGCACTACGCGGAAGCCCCGACGTCGGTGGCCGAGGAAGTCATCTCGAAGGCGACCGGCAGGGCGACTCGTTAGCGCAAGAAAAATCTAATTCCGGGTGGATTGCAGCGAACGCACAAGCTGAGGAGCGGACAGAGCAATGGCGAAGGAAAAATTCGAACGCAATAAGCCGCACCTGAACATCGGGACGATCGGGCACATCGATCACGGCAAGACCACGCTGACGGCGGCGATCACCAAGGTGCTGTCCAAGCACAACCCCAAGGTGGCCTTCCGGGCGTTTGATTCGATCGACAACGCGCCGGAAGAGCGCGAGCGAGGCATCACCATTGCGGTGTCGCACGTGGAGTACGAGACGGCCAACCGCCATTACGCGCACATCGACTGCCCGGGGCACGCCGATTATGTGAAGAACATGATCACCGGGGCGGCGCAGATGGACGGAGCGATCCTGGTGGTGGCGGCGACAGACGGTCCGATGCCGCAGACGCGCGAGCACATCTTGCTGGCGCGGCAGGTGGGGGTGCCGTCGATCGTGGTGTTCATGAACAAGTGCGACGCGGTGGAAGACCCGGAGCTGCTCGACCTGGTGGAACTGGAAGTGCGCGAGTTGCTGAAGATGTATCAGTTTCCTGGGGACACGATTCCGGTGGTTCGCGGCTCGGCGCTGGGGGCATTGAACGGGGAAGAGAAGTGGGAGAAACAGATAGACGCGCTGATGGACGCGGTGGACAAGAACATCCCGCAGCCGACGCGCGACGTGGACAAGCCGTTCGCCATGCCGATCGAGGATATCTTTTCGATTTCGGGACGCGGCACGGTGGTGACGGGGCGCGTGGAGCGCGGCAAGGTGAAGGTAGGCGAGGAAGTGGACATCGTGGGATTCCGCCCGACGATGAAGAAGGTGGTGACGGGCGTGGAGATGTTCAGGAAGCTCCTGGATGAAGGGATGGCGGGAGACAACGTGGGCTTGCTCTTGCGCGGGACGGAAAAGGAAGAAGTGGAGCGCGGGCAGGTGCTGTGCAAGCCGGGATCGATCACGCCGCACACCAAGTTCAAGGCGGAAGCGTACGTCTTGACGAAGGAAGAGGGGGGTCGGCACACGCCGTTCTTCACGGGGTACCGACCGCAGTTTTACTTTCGGACGACGGACGTGACGGGAGACGTAAAGCTGCCGAGCGGGGTGGAGATGGTGATGCCGGGAGACAACGTGAGCGCGGAGATCAGTTTGATCACGCCGGTGGCATTGGAAAAGGGGTTGCGGTTTGCGATCCGCGAAGGCGGGCACACGGTGGGCGCCGGCGCGGTCACGGAGATCATTGAGTAGTCGAGAGGGAATCTTATGCGCGAGATCATCACGCTGCAGTGCAACGATTGCAAAAACCGGAACTACACGACCACCAAGAATCGCAAGAAACATTCCGACCGGTTGGAGACGAAGAAATTCTGCAAGGCGTGCCGCAAGCACACCGGGCACAAGGAAGTGAAGTAGATTTCTTAGGGTTCAACGGCTTGCCCTGAGGGCGGTGTTGGCCCGAAGGGTAGACGGTGCGGAAATGCAAGATGCGCCCAGAGCTTGGTTTTGCTACATGCTGCGCTGCAGTGATGACTCGCTGTACGTTGGAATCACGAGTGATTTTCCAGCGCGCGTAGAGAAACATAATCAGGGATTTGGGCCGGAATACACTCGGAAGCACAGGCCGGTCACGTTGATTTGGTACCACGAATTTGCCAATAGTGCGGCGGCTCGTAAACGCGAGATTGATTTGAAGGGTTGGAGCCGGAAGAAGAAATTGGAGTTGGTTGCCGGGCTTGAGAGAGGCGGAGGGAATACTCGGGGCGGGTTGCCCGGGGTAAACCCTTCGCGGGAGCTAATCGCTCCCGCTCAGGGTAAAGGGGAGTAGGTTCAACGGTAGACCATCGGTCTCCAAAACCGAGAGTGGGGGTTCGAATCCCTCCTCCCCTGCCAGCTTTGCGGGAATGGCGGGCGGGCTCGGGAAGGATCCAAGAATGGCCATGGCGGATGCAATCAAGGTGAAGGAAGGGGGCGAGCGCCGCGGAGGAAACGGCGGCGGAAACGCCATCGCCTCGACCTTCGAAAAG
>Ga0210398_10000688_pt1 | contig 37553 bp, 30 predicted proteins | sample IncBWC4OmetaG_FD_161047 | JGI IMG/M metagenome (GOLD analysis project Ga0210398, IMG submission 161047) | Forest soil microbial communities from Barre Woods Harvard Forest LTER site, Petersham, Massachusetts, United States - Inc-BW-C-4-O | ecosystem: Environmental > Terrestrial > Soil >... | reverse complement strand
GGCGGCGTTCGATACTTCAAAGGAGTCCTGCGAGCAGATTGATATTCCGGATGCGGCGGCCCGGGCCTTCCGAGACTACAAGGGAACCGTCCACCTCATTGCCTCGCACTACGTCACTCGTGCGGGGATTGGAGCTAGCCTTGAAGCCGCGAAGCACAATTGCCAGGTGGTTTACAAATCGCCGCATGACGGGAACATTGCGGATTTTGACGATGCTACGTGGCTGAATGCCTTCTACAACATCGACGGCAAGCGGATCGTCGCGCTCGGGCACATGGAGTATCACGGCTGGGAGCATGCCGGCATGTGTGCGTCAAAGACCGACTCAGCGAGCTGTTGGTACAACGTCGATACATTTAATCTGTCTGAGGATGGCGGCTATCATTTTGCGCGTCCCAAACCGCCGGGAAACTTCTTGCTTAGCCTTCCTTACAAATATCAGGTGAATCAGGGGCCGGAAGGCTACAGCGTGGACGCGAACATCGTTAAGGTCGGAGAGTGGTATTACGATGAGGTATATGCGTGGGGCTGGCCCCGAAATTGCGGCGGGGGAAAGGGGCAGAAGCCGTGCCTCGTTCCCGACGGTGCGTGTGCGATTCGCACGGCGAATATTCTGGACCCTTCGTCATGGCGAGGCTGGGACGGCAAAGACTTTACGGTTGAGTTCGTGGATCCCTACCGAGGGGCGGTGGCAAATCCACACGCGCATGTTTGCGTACCGGTGCCCTACCTGGACTATTCCACGGGAATCAACTATCACCAAGCGTCTCATCTGTTTGTTGCGACGTTGTGGAACCAGGGCTCTGCCTCTTGGGGACCGCAAGGGGTCTATTTTACGACCTCGCCGGACTTCATTCATTGGAGCAAACCGGAGCTGGCGATGACACAGAATCAAATGCTCAGGCGCGAGCCGGAAGGGAACTGGTCGTATCAGTACTTTTCACTGATTGATCCCAAGTCGCAAGATCCCAGCTACATGACGATTACGGACGGTCCGTACTTGTATTACGTGCGCATGGACAATAACCACGGCCCGTATCAGCGGGTGTTGTTCCGCCAGAAGATCAAGTTGAATTGGTTAGCGACATTGCACCAGAAGTCAGCCGTGCCTTCAAGCGCAAGCCGCGGCCATTGAAGGAATGTTTGAAGCGGGGACCTCCTGCGCCCAAGGCAGTTGCAAAAAAACTATGTTGTTGGTCCGTCTTGCTTTGTTCTACGTCACGTTAATACGGTCTTTGGCCTAATTTGGCAGTTCTTGGAACCAACTTGGTCCCGAGTTTTTCTTCGCGATCGGGCAGACGGTAGGCAGGGGTCGCCTGTGAATCAGTTCGTCCTGGAGGTTCACTTTTCTATAGAGATCCGGCTTACTTGGGTAGACGTCCACTCCCGCACACGCCCAATGGCAACCGCTTCGACTTCTTTCCCACAGACAGCGGCATGCTGAACACCTCACTACGACGCTTCCAAAGCTTGTCCGATAGCCCAAGATATGCGGCCCCATCGCTTGGTTTCAATTTCGAGTTGCTTCTGTCCAGGCTTGGTCAATCGATAATACTTGGCGCGGCGGTTGTTTTCGGAATCTCCCCAAAACGCGGAAATCCAGCCCTCTTCCTCCATCCGGTGGAGGGCGGGAAAAAGCGAGCCTGGCTTAACGACAAAAGTGCCGCCGGTGAGCTGCTGGATCCTGCGCGAGACGCCCAAGCCGTGCATTTCACCGGCGAGAAGTGATTTCAGGATGAGCAGGTCCAGGGTACCCTGCAGAAGAGCGGTCTGTTCTTGCCTCACTAGGTCATCTCCTATCACGATTCTATAGGAAACATAGCGGCCCACATATAGAATGTCAATAGGAAAGGAAATACGAGTGGTCGTCGTTGGCCACGAACCGCATGTGGGAGGCCGCAGCTCGCTACCATCTGGCCGGATCGTCGGGAACCGCATAGCAGGTCTGGTCAGAGTCTCAGCGTCTGTTCCCGAGCGTCGACGCGAACTCCTGAGGCGCGACGCGTTCGAGTAGATTTTGCGGGGATATCGGCGAACCGCGACAACATCCGGCGAGCGTTTACGTTCCCACAAGATCCCTAGCACCGGAGACTGAATTGAATTGAGTGGTTCAACAGCCACCAACGCTCTCAGTCGGCATTTGCGTCGGTCTTCGAGGAATGTGAGATTGACACGACAGGGTGGCAGACATACAGTTTCGAAAGAAATGCAGTTGAAACAGGAAGCTTTGGCTTACAGGTCAATCCGGTGTATATCGCTGGTCAGACAAATAATCAGGATTGAAACACCGGTTTAGACAAGGCGAAACCATGTCTCATACAGCTCATTACCCCGTCTCGGCCACTTCCCAGAGCGCAGTTTTGGACCGGGTTGCGGCGATCCCTTGGTATGTCTGGTGTTCGGCTATCGCCGTGACCTCCACCACAGTCGGGCTCTATTGGGATATTTCCTGGCATATGTCAATTGGGCGGGATACTTTTTGGACTCCCGCGCACCTGTGCATCCACTTTGGGGCGATCCTCGCTGGACTCTCGAGCACCTACTTGATCTTCGCCACCACTTTGGGTAAGAACCGCGGCGGGCAGGATTCCGCTGTCAAGATCTGGGGTTTTTACGGGCCCTTGGGAACCTTCGTTTCGCTCTGGGGTGGGCTCACGATGCTCACCTCCGCTCCGTTCGACAACTGGTGGCACAACGCTTTCGGATTGGACGTACAGATCATCAGTCCGCCCCACGTGGTGCTCATTTTGGGCATTTTTATATTGGGGCTGGGGGGCTTGTTTCTGACCATCGCGGAGATGAATCGCGCCAACGAGCAAACGCGCCGAAACCTGAACCGCATCTTTCTCCACGTGGGCTGCATGCTGACGATTCTGCTGTTGATGCTAATTTCTGAGTACACGGGCTACACGCTGTCACACAGCGCTGTCTACTATCGCGTCCTGGGGCTGGCCATGCCCCTGGTGCTCGTGGGGATCGCACGCGCCTCAGGTTACAAGTGGGCAGCAACGAAGGTAGCAGGAATTTATTTTGCGCTCTGGCTCTTGGCACTCTGGCTGGTGCCCCTGGTGCCTGCGGAGCCGAAGCTTGGCCCTGTCTATACGCGAGTTACACATCTTGTGCCGTTGGAATTCCCGCTTCTGCTTTTCGCCGGCGCCTCCGCGTTGGATTTTCTGCTGCACCGGATGGCGGGACGAAACAAGTGGCTGCAGGCCGCGGCCGGTGGCGCGGGATTTCTGCTCGCTATGATCGCCGTGCAGTGGCCTATGGGAAAGTTTCTGATTTCTCCGCTCGCCGAGAACCGCATTTTTGGCACGGACTATTACCCGTACATGGTCGGTCCCAGCCAATATCACTTCAGCCACCAATTTGATTTCTACGAGAAAACACGCACGGAGTTCTGGGTTGGAATGGCAATCGCCTTTGCCTGCGCTTGCCTGATGACACGCATCGGTCTTGCCTGGGGCGACTGGATGCGGAGAGTCAAGCGATAACGCCATGAAGCGTGCCTTTCTCGTTTTCGTTGCTGGTTTTCTCCTCTTTGTGTCCCGGTCCGGCGCACACGTGGGCAGCCCCGATGTTTTCTACGAAGGCATGGCCGGGCCCTACCGGCTTTTCGTGACTGTGCGAACACCCCCCATGGTTCCGGGTATCGCTGAGATCGAAGTGCGGGCGCTCGACGGAAACGTTACTGACATTCGCATTGTGCCGCTGCGCGCGGTGGGGGAAGGCTCGGAGTATGCTCCACCATCGGACCGCATGGAGCGGTCGCAAACGGACACTCAGTACTTCACCGGCAAACTCTGGTTGATGGCATCGGGTGCCTGGCAAGTGCGCATGGAAGTGTTCGGGACGCAAGGCAAGGGGGAAACGGCTATCCCGGTGCCAGCCGCCGCGCGGCGAACCCTGAGAATGCAGAAGACCACGGGAACTTTGCTCGTGGTGTTGATGCTCTTGCTGGTAGCCAGCATGATCGCCATCCTGGGCGCGGCGGCGCGTGAGAGCCAATTGGATCCCGGCACCACGCCCTCCGCCCTCCTAAAACGGCGAGGAAGAATCGCCATGGCAGTGACCGCGGCTGCACTTGTCGCCATTCTGTTTTTGGGGAACATGTGGTGGGATGCGGCAGCGAGCGGTCGCGCTGACCTTATGATGTACAAGGCACCTCCGCTCGAGGCCTCCCTAGAAAACCAGGACACCCTCGTCCTAAAGATGGGCTTCTCCTCCTGGCACGACCGTCGCAAGGACATGCTGCTCGACAAGATCATTCCCGACCACGGTCACTTGATGCATCTCTTCCTGATCGGTCTGCCTAATCTGGATCGTTTCTACCACATCCATCCGGACCAAATTACCCGGGACACCTTCACGGAACGATTGCCTGCAGTGAGCGCGGGGGATTACGCGCTCTTCGCCGACATTGTGCGCGAATCCGGTTTTCCGGACACCATGACGACGCGACTGACGTTTCCGGACGTGCCCGGCAATCCGCCCACCGGAGATGATTCGCAAACAATCGCAGCCTCTCCGTCTAGTGAAAGCGGCCCCGGTATGGTTTTGACGTTGCCAGATCAGAGCCGTTGGGAGTGGGATCTTGGCGGCCAATCGCTGCGCGTGCGGCAACCGTTACTTCTGCGCTTCCGCATCTTCGGGAAAGACGGCAAACCAGCCTCGGACCTCGAACCGTACATGGGCATGGCCGGACATCTGGTCATCGTCAAGCGCGATCTCACCGTCTTTGCACATGTACATCCTTCAGGATCCATGCCGATGGCGGCGCTGATGCTTCTCGAGAAGCAAAAAATCAGCAGCACCCTAAAGATGCCCGCGATGCTTGGCATGCCCGAGACTCCCATCCTCCCCGAAGTTACTTTTCCCTACGGGTTTCCCGATGCGGGAGACTACCGGCTGTTTGTGCAGATTAAACGAAACGGCCAAGTGCAAACAGCCACCTTCGACACCCACATCGAACCCTAGCAGCGCTCATATCAGGGCTGAATTTTGATGGGAATTGCCTCTCCGCAATTCGCGGTTGCCCGCTCGGAGTAATCCTGCTCCGAGCTCTTGTTCGTAGTCCGTAGAGGATTCTGTAATTGACGTTTGGACGAATCGCATGAACAAGAAACGATGAAAAGTCTCTCGATCGTGAGGTCTGCAGGCCCGCCGTGCACTGCAGCCCGCCGTCCAACGGGCGTCCCTACCGCGACCGCGCGTGTGAAAGTGAAAATTCAGCTGGACGCGAACCGGTGGTGCCGAGGGAGCGAAATGGACCGAACATCTGCGTGTTCGGTTTGAATGGTGGGCTGCTGCATCAGCGAAAGAAAGGCTGGAGCGCTGCCCAGCGATCGTGGTGACGTCTTCAGGGCTCGCCTGACAGCGGTCTCGCCTTCGAAAACATAGGCTCCGCCGACTTGAACGTAGGCAAGAGCAACGATGGGTGAGTTGGCTAGAAGCCCAGGATGGTCGACGATTCTCCGACATTCTGCCGCGGCTTCGGATACCACTAGCGGCGGCGCTTGCCTGCGGTTGGTGAGATCGCCTTTTTCAATCTCTTTCGCGGTCTCGCCCGCGCAAGCGTTCCAGTGCTCAGTGTGATTTCACGTTTAATCATCTTCATCGCCTCGGCCGGAAGCCCGATGAACTCCACACCGATCCCCACGCCGGCCTCGCAGTTGCGCACTTCGCAACGGGTTCGAACGTCCGCACCAGTCAGCACCAGAGTAAATTGCAGATTTAAGACTGCTCCCTCGGGGAAGGTGCGACTCGTGTTAATGAACATTCCTCGCGTGCTGAGATTGGGCGGCTTCACCACAATCTGCGCGTTCTGTCCTTCGTACGAGATCGTGATTTCGCGGAGGCTGTAGACCCGAGGGCCGCACCGTGCAATCGGCGGTTTTCCAGACGATCGACCGTTGTCCGTCATTTGTTGACCGCCTCCCGTTTGCGAGCGACTTTTTTCACCCGCGGTGGTGGCTGCGGGCTGAGCCGGTTGATCCCGCAGAACGGGCAAAAGGCGAAATTCGGCGAGAGTTCTCGCGCGCAAGATTTACAGGCTTCCGCCGACGCCTGGCCGAACGCTACGACGCGCTGTACCTCCTCGATCGTGGTTAGCCCATCCCGTACCAGGTCCAATGCGTAGTCCTGCATGAACTTGATTCCGTTCTGACGCGCCAGGATTCTCATTTCGTCGTTATGATTTCCAGATCTCACCGATTGCCGCAACGCATCGTTGAATGGCAACATCTCATAAATCCCGATGCGCCCGCGGTAGCCGGTGAAGTCGCAAGCCTCGCATCCCTTGGCTACCTTTTGCACTTCCGGTGGCTCCGCCAGCCCGGCCGCTCTGACCGCCTGAACGTATTCGTTTGTCGGTGCCGAGGAGAAGTGACATGTGCATAGTCGCCGAATCAGCCTCTGCGCGATAATGGCGCTCAGCGCGCTTCCAATTTGATACCCGGGCACACCGAGGTCAATCAGTCGGGTGACAGCTGAAATGCAGTCGTTCGTGTGCAACGTGGAAAGCACGAAGTGGCCTGTCTGCGCCGCTTTGACGGCTATCTCTGCAGTCTCCATATCCCGAATTTCACCCAGCATGACCACGTCCGGATCTTGACGCAGAACCGAACGCAGGCAGCTCGCGAACGTCAGCCCGGCCTTTACGTTTACCTGCACCTGATTGAGCCCCGGTAAGACGTATTCCACGGGGTCCTCTACGGTGACGATATTGACCGCGGGCCGTCGGATCAGGTGCAGACACGAATATAAAGTCGTGCTCTTGCCGGAGCCTGTTGGCCCAGTCACCAGCAGCATTCCTTGCGGAAGCCGCACTGTCTCGCTCAGCGCAGCAGCGATTTCCTTGGGAATGCCCAGGGCCGCGAAATCCTTCAACGGCGATTCGCCTTCCAGCAGTCTCATCACGACTTTCTCGCCGTATTGCGTCGGAAGCGTCGAGACTCGAAGGTCGACTCTTCGGCCGGCGATCTTCACCAGAAACCTTCCGTCTTGAGGATTGCGTCTTTCGGCGATGTCCATGTCGGAGAGTATTTTGACGCGCGAAGCCACCGTGTTTTGCAGGATGCGCGGAATCCTTTGGTAATCGCGCAAAATACCGTCAACGCGAAAGCGCACGGCGGTATCGTTCTGCTGCGGCTCGATGTGAATGTCGCTGGCCCCTTTGGCGACCGCCGCCTTGATCATCATTGCTACGAGATGCACTGCCGGTGTGGTTTTCGATTTCTGCTTTAGCTCGACCTGCATCTCCCTCATCGCCTCTACGTTCCGCTCCTGCGAGCTCGAGGAGATGAATTCCATTCCGGTGGTATCGTCAGCAACCTGAACCGCTTCCGGAGGGGCCTCCGATGTGCCGTAAAATCGCTCGAGGGCCGCGAGCAGCTCGTCTTGAAAACCGAATTTCGGCACGATCTTCAACCCCGTTTTGAAGCGAAGCTCGTCCAAGAGCTGCAGGTTTTGCGGTTCTGCCATGACCACGGTAACTGTTTTTACGTTCGCCTCAATCGGAATGGCGCGGCACCTTTTCGCGAGGGCGGGAGGAATCAGCCTTAATGTTTCGGTAGGTGGGTTTAGCTCTTGGCAATCTACATGTTCGATGCCGGATACCTCCCATAGCGCCGCCGCGAGTTCCTTCTTCGAAACAAGCTTCCGCTGCAGCAGCAGCTCGCCTAGGCGGATGATCTTCCCTTGTTCTTGGAGGGCTTGCTTCAGGTCGGCGGCGGAAATATGGCCCCGTTCGTAAAGTATTTCCCCCAATCGTTTTTTCTTCATCACGTTTCTGTCTTAGAGGCAGCGCTGGTCCGCGGCGTTCCGCGAATTTATTTCGCCGAACAGTTTCTTCACAACTCGTCCGTTTCGCTCGAAAAAGGAACGACCATGTCCGGTTACTAGAGGACCGGGCGCGCCACGGCTTGGCAATCTTGGATCACTGAGGCCGTGGCGTATGATCAGCAAATTACCCGGGAGCGAGTCGACCCACGAGACCAAACCGCTTTCATTTCCGAATCGCAGCGTGGTCCTGAGCGGGCGGATGCCACGCTGGAAGTGCCCGGTTACGTTGCAGTAATAGCACGCCCTATTTTCTGAAACTGTTCCATTTCATACAATCGGTGCGATTGTACTTTCGAGCGACGAACCCACCGGCACAACAGTCGGCCCCGTATTTACCGATAAGCACCATAATTTTTTTGTTGCCTGGATTCGTTTGTTTTACGTGGCAGAATCTGTCCCACGTCGACTCGGCGCACCTGCAAAAAGTAAGTGCCTGGTTGCCACAGAGTTCATTGTCGTTCCCGGCCCGGTCCAAAATCCACTGGGCTGGGCTCAACCTGAGGATCCCAGCCGTGAAAACACTCCGAACTGTAACGGGCCGTGCATCGGCCCAATCTGCGCGCACAATTCTCTTGACGATTGGTTGTCTGGCCTTCGCCGGGCCGTTGCTGTCGCAGCAACCGGCCGCCACGGCGAAATCCGGCGGAGCCCCCAACAAACTTTATCTGCAGGGAGAGCGCCCACTAGGCGTGTCGTACGCGGGCGCACCGGCAGCAGTCGCAGCACTTGCGGCTGGCCAGTTGAAGCCGTTGGCGCTGGCGAGCGGAGATCTTGACGGGGACGGCGTGGAGGATTTGGTGGCGGGCTATGCGAGCGCGACGGGCGGCGTTCTCGTCATTCATCGAGGCAACCTCGATGCATTCGCTCCGCAGAGCCAGGCATCCTGGCAAGCCATTGCTGAAGGGCGCTTCCCGAGTCCATTTCTGCCCGAAGCAAACGTCATCGAGCTTCCCGAAACGCCGGACTTTTTGGCCATAGGCAACTTCATTGGGAACGGGGATTTGGATGTTGTGGTCGGGGCGCGAGGGAGCCACACGCTCTATATCCTTGCTGGCGATGGGAAAGGAGGGTTGCTTGCACCGCGGGCCATCATGCTGACTGGTGCATTGACTGTACTCGCGGCGACGCATTTCGCTTCCAGCACAGCCTATTCTCACATTGTGGCTGGAACCACTGCGCAAACTGGCTCTAATCTGGTCGTTTTTGAAGGGACGGCCAGCGGGATCAGCGCGATTGCGAACGCTGCGCTCCGGGCGCCGGCCACCTCACTTGCGTTCGGAAGTCTCAGTGGCGATCCATTCACCGACCTTGCGGTCATCGCCGGGGGAGAGCTGCAAATTGTACATGGACGCGATGTCCATGCAGCGCGCATCGGAGAGGGCCCTGCAAACCTGCAACCAGAGCCGGTCTCGATTCCATTTGCCGCGGCTTCGGTCACGGTGGGATCTTTTATTCAAGACCGCGCTTCCCGGCTACAAATGGCCGTGCTGGGGACCGACGGCAGCGTACACATCGTCACCAGAGCGAGGCTTGATACTCGCCCGTGGAGTCTTGGTGAGCTGCAATCTCGCCGCCGCGCACGGCTGAATCGTCAACCGGATCCGCTTGCGATTGCTGTTGATCCTCGAGAAGGTTGGCAAGTGGCGGAGTCATTCCCTGGAGTCGTCTCTGCCGCTAACTCTAGTCAGCCTCCCATCCTTTTCCGCACACGAATTTCAAGCCGCGGGTCGGATGACGTGATGATCCTGGATACGAAGTTGGCTCAGATGCATGTCATTGGCCACGAAAGCACCCAGGCCGCAGAGTCGGCGACGGCAAGCTTGCCTCCGTCATTTCATTCCACGCTGACGATGAGCGCTTCTGGGGGGACAGCCGCAGGAATTCCCATGCGCGTGAACATCGACGGGCGGCCGGGAGTCGTTGTGCTGAAGCAGGGTGAATCGGCGCCGCAGGTCATGATGCCGCTGCCCGACCCAACATTTTTCCCGAATCGCTTCGACGACATCACACCTCGAGGCACTGGTGTGACTTGCCTCAATACCGGGGGCGTCGACGGCACTATGGATTGCACCCTACGCGAAGCCATCATTAAGGCCAACGCAACGGCTGGCACCGACACCATTATGCTGCAAGCAGGGACGTACACGCTCACGCTTCCCAGAAGCGCCGCCGACCACCACAGTTCGCTCACCGGAACTTTGGAAGTGCAGGACTCACTGAACATCATTGGCACCATGGATGTCAGCGGGAACCCCACTAGCATCGTTCAAGGCGGTACGAGCCTTGCCACTAGCGTCGACAAGGTATTTTCGTTCAACGAGGACATCGATTTCTTCACTGACGCCACGGTTAGCATCTCGAATCTGGTCATCCAAAATGGGCGCAATCAGGGGAATACCACAATTACTGATGGTTGGGGCGGTGCCTTCGATTTCGATACCGGTCTTTCCGGCAACAACACGTTGACGGTAACAAATTGCAACATCACCACCAATACGCTAACCGAGGGCGAAGGGGGCGGATTCGCAGTCTTCAACAGCAACAACGGCACAGGCTTCGCTCAGATCACGAACAGCACGGTTCAAAACAATACGGTCAAGCCGAGTTCCCCGAACGGCACAGCTGGGACCGGCGGAGGGATCTTCGTGGGTACCCCTGCTGCGATTGTGATGAATAACAGCAAGGTACTCAACAACAGTGCGACCCAGAATGCAAATGGCGTTCCGATTGGCGGAGGTATGAATATTGTCGGCCCGTCTGCGAATGCCGGGCAAAACGCCATTCATGGAAGCACAATCTCTGGCAACAGCGCTGCGCTAACAGGTGGTGGAATCTCGAACACCGCAACCCTTCTCATTGATTCCACGACCGTTATCAGCGGCAATACATCTGGCACGCAAGGTGGCGGACTGTATACCAATGCATTGAGCCCCGACACAGTTACCATTTCCAAGGTCACCATCACTGGGAATTCTGCCGTGGGCAGCGGAGGGGGAATTGCGTTACTGAACGGCAGCGGCACCGCAAATCTGACCATTGGCTTCAGCAGGCTCGCTGGAAACACCGCACCCTCAGGAAGCAACCTTAGCAACGCGGGTGGAACAGTTATAGCGACAAACAACTGGTGGGGAACAAATTCTGCCTCTGGCACCATCAATATCGTTGGCGGGGACACGACCACATTCGATCCGTTCATCGTGCTAACTAATGTTGCCAGTCCCAACCTGATTGGAATTGCCGATACATCCACCGTGACCGCCAGCTTCCTCCAGGATAACCACGGGACGGCTATCGCGGTAAGCAATCTTAATGTGTTGATCGGGCTGCCGGTGCTACCGCAGTCGCCGCTTACCATCTTCCCGGACTCGCCTGTTCATGGCACGCTCTCTGGCGTCCAGACAAACATCCAGGCAAACGGTCAAGCCACCGAAACATTCACCGCTACCTCGGGGGGAATTGAAACCATCCATGCAGTCATTGATCAGGCCAGTGTGCCCGCCACCATCACCGTCCTTATCCCGCCATCCATTAGCAAGGCGTTCAGCGCGACTCACATTCCGGTCTTCAGCACTAACCCTGTCACCGCCACGCTGACGTTCACCATCACGAATCCCAATACCGCGAACGCTGTCCATGGCCTTGCGTTTACTGACAACCTGCCGCCAGGTTTAGCGGTAGCGAACACACCGAACGTGGTCAACGGCTGCGGCGGGACGGTTACGGCAAGTGCGGGAGCGGGAGTGATCGTCCTTTCGGGCGGTACGGCAAACCAGAGCACCAATTGCACGGTTGCAGTGGACGTGAAGGGAGTTAGCGACGGAGTGCAGAACAATACCACCGGTAATGTGACTGTTACAGATGCTGGCGGCCTCACCGGCAACACCGCTTCCGCCGTCATCACCGTCATAAATCCGCCGCACATCGTCAAGGCTTTTGGAGCGGTGAGCATTCCGCTCGGCGCTACTACGAGTCTGACTATCACGGTGAGCAGCACAAACGCTATTTTGCCCTTGAACGGCGTTGCGTTCACGGACACTTTGCCGGCAGGTGTGATCGTAGCGACGCCGAGTGGCCTGAGCAGTACCTGCGGCGGCTCAGCTACTGCCAGTGGCGGCTCCGTCAGCCTTTTGGGCGCCACCCTGGTCGCTGGGTCTTCCTGCACGGTTTCATTGAATGTGCAGGGCACGACAGTCGGCGTGGCGAATAACAGCGTCACTGTAAGTGACATCACCGCCGGAACGGGCAACACCTCTACTGCGCCTCTGACTGTGGTAAAAGCCGATACGACAACGGCAGTAACTTCGTCGGTGAATCCATCGGTCTCTGGCCAATCCGTGACCTTTACGGCGACGGTTTCGCCAGTTGCGCCGGGAGCGGGAAATCCGACCGGAACAGTCACTTTCCTGGATGGTGGCAGCCCGATCGGCACTGGAACCCTGGCTAGTGGTGTGGCTACTTTCACTACCTCGGCTTTGGCCGTCGGCAGTCACACGCTCACAACCAGCTATAGCGGTGACACCAACTTCAACGGGAGCACCGGGTCGCTCACCGGCAATCCGCAGGTCGTCAGCAAAGCGATCACCGCGACGGCGGTCATTTCTTCCGTTAATCCTACTGTCTTCGGTCAATCGGTGACCTTCACCGCGACGGTTTCGCCGGTTGCACCAGGAGCAGGAACTCCGACAGGAACGGTGACGTTCCTGGATGGCGGCAGCCCGATCGGTACGGGAACACTAAGCGCAGGCGTAGCGACGTTCACGACTTCAGCTTTGGCCGTGGGAAGTCACACGATCACCACCAGCTACGGCGGTGACGGGAATTTCAACGGCAGCACGGGCTCGCTGACCGGAAATCCCCAAGTAGTCAACAAGGCTAATACCACCACGGCGGTCACTTCTTCGCAGAATCCCTCGAGCGTCGGTCAGCCGGTGACCTTCACCGCGACGGTTTCGCCGGCAGCACCAGGAGCAGGAACTCTGACGGGAACGGTGACGTTTCTGGACGGCGGCAGCCCGATCGGTACGGGAACACTCAGCGCAGGCGTGGCGACGTTCACGACTTCAGCTCTGGCCGCTGGCAATCACACCATCACCACCAGCTACGGTGGTGATGGGAGTTTCAACGGGAACACAGGCTCGCTCATCGGCAATCCGCAGGTAGTCAACAAAGCCAACACCGCTACGACGGTGACTTCGTCACTGAATCCATCGGTCTTCGGTCAATCCCTGACATTCACGGCGACGGTTTCGCCTGTTGCACCAGCAACAGGAACCGCAACGGGAACAGTGACGTTCCTCGATGGTGGAAGCCCGATCGGCACGGGAACACTCAGCGCAGGCGTGGCTACGTTCACCACTTCGGCTCTGGCCGCTGGCAGTCATACGATCACGACCAGTTATGGAGGCGATGCTAGCTTCAATGGAAGCACGGGTTCGCTGACTGGAAACCCGCAGGTAGTCAACAAAGCCAACACGACGACCGCAATAACTTCGTCGCAGAATCCTTCCGTCTTCAGTCAATCTGTGACGTTCACAGCGACGGTTTCGGCAATAGCGCCGGGAGCAGGAACAGCGACAGGGACAGTGACGTTCCTGGATGGCGGCAGCCCCATCGGCACAGGGACGCTCGCTGGGGGTGTAGCTACGTTCACCACTTCGGCGCTGGTGACAGGCAATCATACGATCACCACCAGCTACGGCGGTGATGGGAACTTCAACGGGAGCACGGGATCGCTGACAGGAAATCCGCAGGTAGTCAACAAAGCGAACACCACCACAGCGGTGACGTCATCCTCGAATCCTTCGGCATTGGGTCAGCCGGTGACGTTTACAGCGACGGTTTCCGCAGTGGCGCCGGGAGCAGGAACACCGACGGGGACAGTGACGTTCTTGGATGGCGGAAGCCCGATCGGCACGGGAACCCTCAGCGCAGGCATAGCTACGTTCACCACCTCGGCGCTGGCGACAGGTAATCATACGATCACCACCAGCTATGGCGGTGATGGGAACTTCAACGGGAGCACAGGCTCGCTGACTGGAAATCCGCAGGTAGTCAACAAAGCGAACACCACCACGGCGGTGACGTCATCCTTGAATCCTTCGGCATTGGCTCAGCCGGTGACGTTTACAGCGACAGTTTCCGCAGTGGCCCCCGGAGCAGGAACACCGACGGGAATAGTGACGTTCTTAGATGGCGGCAGCCCGATTGGTACCGGAACACTCAGCGGTGGTGTGGCGACGTTCACCACTTCAGCCCTAGCCGCTGGCAGTCACACCATCACCACCAGCTACGGAGGCGATGGGAACTTTAACGGCAGCACCGGCGCACTGACCGGAAATCCACAGGTGATCCTAACAGCTCCGATAGTCACGAAAGGGTTCGCTCCTGCAGTCATTGCGCCCAATGGCGTAAGCGCGATGACCATTACCATTACTAATCCAGTGAGTAACCCAGTGGTGCTGACAGGTCTCGCGATTACGGACAACTTTCCTTCTAATTTGCTTGTGGCGACTCCCAACGGGTTAACCAACACCTGCGGTGGCACGGCAACGGCAGCGGCCGGCTCAGCGATTGTAACGCTGACGGGCGGGAGCGTAGCCGTCAACTCCAGCTGCACCGTTCGCGTGAATGTGACCGGCACAGTCTCAGGCACTTACACCAACACCACCGGTGTTGTAAGTTCCACGAATGGCGGGACCGGCAACACGGCCACGGCGAACGTGACGGTGGCCAGTCCGCCGGTTATCACCAAGACGTTTGGTGCGACAACACTTCCGTTAACTGGCTCGACCTCGCTGAGCTTTACGATCAGCAACCCGGTGGCGAACGCCATCGCACTGACCGGCGTAGCGTTCACCGATAATCTGCCTGCTGGCTTGGTCGTATCCACGCCCAATGCGTTGACAGGCACTTGTGGCGCGGGAACCATCACTGCGCTCGCGGGCTCTTCTTCTGTCAGCCTTGCCGGTGCAACCCTGGCCACAAGCAGTTCCTGCACCTTCTCCGTTAGCGTGACTGCGGTTACGGGCGGTGTAAAGAACAACAGCGTTCAGGTAAGTTCGGCGAACGGCGGCACCGGGAATACATCGAGCGCCACAGTCACAGCAACCACCGCGCCGATCATTACCAAGACGTTCGGTGCGGCAAGCATTCCTCTCAATGGCTCGACTTCGCTGAGCTTCACCATCCAGAACAACAACGCTACGCAGAGTCTGTCTGGAGTCGGCTTTACTGACGCGCTACCAGCAGGCCTTACGGTTTCCACGCCAAATGGTCTGGCGGGTACCTGTGGTGCCGGGACCGTTACGGCCACGCAGGGGACTGCAGCGATTAGCCTCACGGGAGCGACTCTGGCGGCGAGCGGTTCGTGCACGTTCGCAGTGAACGTGACCGGTATCACGGCTGGCACCCAGAACAACACCACGGGAAAAGTGACCTCGACGGAAGGCGGAGCAGGTGGGACGGCCTCGGCAAGCGTCGTCGTGGTTGCGCCTCCATCCATCGTAAAGGCGTTTAACCCGACGGCCGTCTCTCCGAACGGAAATTCGACCCTGAGCTTCACCATCACGAATCCAGCCGCGAATACGGCTGCGCTAGCCGGAGTCGCATTCACAGACACGTTGCCCGCCGGAATCACGGTGGCGACGCCTAACAGTCTCTCCGGATCATGCGGCGGCGGAACGATTACGGCGACGGCCGGCTCCGGCGCTGTCAGTCTCACCGGTGCGACGATCGCGGCGGGAACATCCTGCACGTTCAGCGTGAGCGTCATCGGCGCCAACCCAGGCGTTTCTACCAACACCACCGGGGCGGTGAGTTCGACTAACGGCGGCACCGGCAACACCGCGACCGCAAACTTGACCGTGGCCACACCACCCAGCATAACGAAGGCCTTCGGCGCTGCCTCCGTTGGGCTCGCCGGCTCTACGTCGCTTACCTTCACCATCTCGAATCCCAATGCATCGATCGCGCTAGCTGGCGCGGCGTTTACGGATGCGCTGCCGGCCGGTTTGGTGGTTGCCACGCCGAACGGGCTCACGGGCACTTGCGGTACAGGCACGATTACAGCCGTGGCCGGCTCAACGAGCGTCACCCTGGTCGGCGGCACGATTGCGACGAGCGGCAAATGTTCGTTCGCCGTCAACGTAACAGCCGTGGCTGCGGGCAATCAGGTCAACACCACCGGCAGCATTAGCGCCACGAACGGAGGCACGGGTAACACGGCAACCGCTTCCATCAACGTTTTGGCTCCCGACCTAACCATCACCAAGAGCCACTCCAGCAACTTCTTCCAGGGTGAGACGGGCGCCACCTACACGATCACCGCGAATAACATCGGGGCCGGGCCGACAGCCGGAACGGTGACTGTCACGGACACCTTGCCCGCAGGACTGACTGCGACGGCGATGTCAGGAACAGGGTGGACTTGCACGGTCGCCACGCTGACATGTACTCGCACGGATGCCCTGGCTTCCGCAGCGAGCTATCCACCGATTACCTTAACGGTCAGCGTCGCCGCCAGCGCGGCGGCAAGTGTGACCAACATCGCGACCGTGGCCGGCGGCGGCGAGATCAACATCACCAACGACACCGCCATGGACATCACCATCATCACCATTCCACCAGACTTCACTCTGGCTATCACACCAGCCTCGATCGCCATCAGGGCCGGGCAGCCAGCACAATACGGAATTACCGTCACTCCGATAAACAATGCCTTCACGAATCTGATCAACTTTACCGTGACGGGGTTGCCGGGCCGCACGTCTTTTGTGTTCAGTCCGGCCTCGGTGACCCCGGGTCTGAACCCTGCGACGTCCACACTGAAGATTTTGACAACGCCCGGCGATCCATTCCTTGCGCAGAATTCCGAGAGGACTCGACTCCCGCTCTACGCTATGTTCCTGCCGTTTGCGGGACTGGTCCTTTCCGGATTCGGCTTCGGTAAACGGAAGTTGGCCAGAAAGTGGGTTTTGGCGGTGGCGATATTTGTATGCAGCGGTCTCGCTTTCTATGGATGCGCCAGCGCCGGGAATTTCCAGAAGCTGGGAACTCCGCCAGGCACCTACACCGTTACCGTCACGGCGACTTCGGGTAGCCTGCAGCATTCCGCGCCGGTCACACTCGTTGTTACTCCCTAAGAGTGGCGACAAGCTGAAACGAGAGAGAAGCCAAAGTCATGATCAAGAAATGCGTGATGGTGCTGGGTTTTTGCGCAAGATGGATCGTAGGGGCTGTGGGGTTTGCTTGTGTCTCTCTAGGGGCAGCGGATGCCCAACAGGCCCCGGCTCTGACGCCACAGTTCGAGGTATCCGGGGCCTACTCCTACGTTCGTGCGAACGCCGCCAATGCCGATGGAGGGTACAACCTGAATGGCGGAAGTGCGTCGTTCGCGTACAACTTCAGTGACCATTTCGCGGTAGTGGCCGACGGTGGTATCTACCGGTTCGGCGGCTTGCCCTCCGGGCTCGACAGCACCATGTACACCTATCTCTTCGGACCGCGCTACAACTTCCGAAAAGTCAGCCGCTTGACCCCATTCGCCGAGGTGCTTCTCGGAGGTGGCCACTTGAACGCAAGCTCGGGTGGTATAAGCGCCGGTGAGAATGGATTTTCCATGGCCATCGGGGGAGGCCTAGATTGGCCGTTTCGCCACCGCCTTTCGATTCGCCTCATTGAAGCCGACTACCTGCTGACCCGATTTGACCGCGTCACCGGCGCTTCAGCAACACAGAACGATGTGCGTATCTCCGCCGGGCTGGTATTCCGGTTTGGGAGTAAGTAGTCGAGGCCGTGAACGTGCAAATCGACCTTGAATTTGCAGTCTGCAATCGCTCGAAAACCGATATTAAAGAAAAGTAGAGCCATCGTTTCATGGCACCGAGAGATAACGAAGAGGGCTCGCCGAGAGGAATCTGCTTGCGGCCAGCCACCGTCAATGACCACGACTTTTTGCTTCACGTTTACGCGAACACGCGTAAGGATGAAATGGCGTCCTGGGGATGGAGCGCTGCGCAACAGTCGAGCTTCCTTCGAATGCAATTCGATGCCCGCAAGCGCGGCTATGCCGCCACCTATCCATCGGCGGAGAACAGCATAGTCTCTATTGGAGACGTACCCGCCGGTTCCCTTATTATCTTTCGTGGCCCCGGCGAGATCCGCTTGGTGGACATAGCGCTGCTGCCGGAATTTCGAGGTCGCGGCTGCGGCGGAGAAGTGATTAGAATGCTGATTTCCGAGGCTGCCGATGCGGGATCTGCACTACGGCTCAGCGTCCTGCGAAGCAATCGTGCGACGCAGTTGTACGAACGACTCGGTTTTATTGCCAGGGGCGGCGACGAGATGTACTGCGAGATGGAGTGTGCGCCCACCGAATCGCAAAGCCGAGAGAAAGTTGTGAACACCTCCCAGGAGACTATTCCTAATGTTGAAAAATCTGAATAGCCGAAGTTTTTGCGAGCATTTGCATACTACTTTTCAGGTCCGAATTCCCGGTGCTGCCTCTTTGCCAGTCGAATTAATCGAAGTATCGGATAAAGAGCAGTCGCCCAGGGTCGAACAATTCTCCCTCATTTTCAGAGGCCCGCTTACGCCGCATTTCGCACAAGGAACTTACACCTTCCAGCATGAAAGACTGGGTGAGTTTGACCTTTTCGCCGTTCCGCTCGGCCCGGACTCGGCGGGCATGTCTTATCAGGTGGTCTTTAACCGCTTGCTGCAACCTCATCGTTAATCCCGTATGCGCATCACGCTCGCACCGGTTTCGGAATCGGACGATCCATTTCTTTTCTTGCTTTACGCGGACACGAGGGCTTCCGAGATGGCTCTGGTGCCTTGGACAGACGCTCAGAAGCAGGCTTTCCTCGAAATGCAATTCTCCGCACAGAAAGCCTCATACGCGAAAGAGTACCCCCGCTCCCAGCATGCTGTAATTTGCCGGGACGACGATCCTGTCGGTCGCTTATATTTGGATCGGTCTCAGGAACGCTTCCACATTCTGGACATAACGGTAGCCAACACGTGCCGGAATCAGGGGATTGGCTCTGTGGTTCTGAGGAAAATAGTGCAGGAAGCAGAGCACGCGGGCAGACCAACGACGATTTATGTGGAAAACTTCAATCCATCGCTGCGTCTGTTCGAGCGCTTGGGTTTTCGCGTTGCCGCCGTCAAAGACTTTCAGGTGCTGTTAGAGCGCCCGCCTGGGCCTTTGAGTTGAGGCGCTTGGGAGCCCGAATCGACGGGGCATTTTCGATATGACTGATGATGGCCGTGTACGTGGTCGTTCCGGATGGAACAACAAACAGCGAAAAGCGGCCAAGGGAGTGATGTTCCATTTCATAAGTCCCTTGTGGCAGCGCCTCGCCAGTTCCATGGAAGTGAAGCGCAAAGGTGTCAATGGTCGGCTGGGGGAGGCTAAGCGCCTTTAGGCCCAAACCCATTGGTGCTGTTTCGATGGAAGTCTTCGAATTCATGTCTTCGACAGACAGGAGCGTAAACCAAGCTGCGGTTCGCGCGCCTGAATGAACGGCAAAGCTGCTGCTAACCAAAGGCTGGAACGTTCCCTTGGTCCACGAAGCCAGGTTTGTGGTATTCGCGGAGCCAATCTCCACAGTGGCCGACCCAAAGAACTTCAGGGGAAGGGCCGCTGCAACCAGGAGCGTTTGCCCGGCAACAAGAAAACTACGTCTGGAAACTGGCATCTGGAAGCTCCTGATGGAATCGTCGAGTGACTGTTCTTAGTCTCTACTACAGGAAGCGTGGGTTCAATAGTGAAGCGGTACCTATATGGGAGTCTTTAAACAGTACCAATGTACTATGCGCGTTAAGTCTTTAATGTTTCAACACGGGCCCATCAAATGCGTTCGCCGTTCCAGAAAATCAGTGTTACTATCGCAATCACTTCGCCCAGTTCTAAACGGCGCCGAAGCGTGACTGCGCTTTCCAGTCCGGAGTTTCAGTTAGATGGTACCTGCAAAATGGAGCTGAGATCCCATGTCAACCCCGTATGTCGGTGAGATCCGGATGTTTGCCGGGAATTTTGCGCCCGTGGGTTGGGCCTTGTGCGACGGGACCTTGCTGCCGATCGATCAATATGAAACGCTGTTCAATTTGATCGGCACAACCTATGGTGGTGATGGCCAAACCACCTTTGCCTTACCCAACCTGCAGAGCCGCATTCCCATCCACGTCGGGCCTGGATTTACGCTCGCACAACAGGCTGGAGCGGAATCGGTCACTTTGACCGCCGGCCAGATCCCGGCCCACAGCCATGTGCCCCAGGCAAGTTCCAGTGCGGGAACTCAATCGGGCCCTGCAGGCGGAGTGTGGGCGCAGTCCACGCTGGATCAGTTTTCATCGGCAGCCCCAACCGTGACCATGGCTCCCGCTGCCCTCGGGCAGGTCGGAGGCTCGCAACCCCACGACAACATGATGCCGTTTCTGGCGGTTAACTTCATTCTGTCGCTCTTTGGAGTCTTTCCATCGCAAACTTAACACGCGGGAGGAGCAAAATATGTCGGAGCCATTTCTAGGCGAGATTAAGATTGTCAGCTTTAATTTTCCGCCTAAAGGTTGGGCGTTCTGCAACGGGCAGCTGCTGCCCATCAACCAGAACCAGGCATTGTTTTCCATTTTGGGCACCACTTACGGCGGTAATGGAACAGTTAATTTCGCACTGCCCAATCTGCAAGGCCGCGCTCCGGTTCATACAGGCAACGGCGTCGCCTTGGGCGAACTCGGTGGAGAGTCGACACATACCCTCAACATTTCCGAATTGCCGGCCCATAACCACGTGCCCGTGGGTTCCGCGGCCACTGGCACTCTCACAAGTGCTTCCGGAAACATATGGGCCGGCAGTAGTGCCAACCCCTACGGCCCCGCAGGGAACGCCGCCATGAACCCAGCCTGTGTGGTACCGGTGGGTGGCAGCCAGCCGCACGAAAACATGTCACCATATTTAGTGCTTAATTTTGTCATAGCGCTCCAAGGCATCTTTCCCTCGCAGAATTAGTAAAGGAGAAGTAATCTCATGGCGAATCCATTTGTTGCGGAGATCAGAATTTTTGCTGGGAATTTTGCTCCAACAGGCTGGGCGCAGTGCAATGGCCAACTGATGCCCATAAGCCAGAATACGGCTTTGTTTTCTCTTCTTGGCACCACCTACGGTGGGGATGGCAAGAGCAACTTCGCACTGCCAAATATGCAGGGTTCGGCGCCGATGCAGGCTGGACAAGGGCCTGGCTTGTCGCTCCGTGACCTGGGCGAGACTGGCGGCGAGCAGACGGTAACGCTGCTCCAGACAGAGATGCCCGCTCACTCACATGGTGTGCAGGCGGCGGCTTCGGGCGGTATCCCGAGTCCGGCTGCCAATGCCTGGGGTTCGGGACTGAAAGGCCACCCCGGTTCGTACGCCGTCACCCCTCCCGTTGGTTCAAGCGTACAGATGAATCCGTTCGGTACGTCCATCTCTGGCGGCAATTTGCCTCACAACAACCTGCCTCCGTACCTGGGCTTGACTTTCATCATCGCGCTGCAAGGCGTGTTCCCCGCGCGGAGTTAGGCGCCAGGAGATCATCGATTTTCGGAGTTGAGATCGGCCCGGAGGCTAACCTCCGGGCCGTTCGTGTTTGTGCTGTAAAATGGCTGCTCGGCGGAGAATGAAACGCACATGGCGACGGTTCCACCTTCAAGAGAAGCGCCTCAAAATGACGGCTCGCGCGCGACGGATCTACCAACTCCTGCTGCCTCGAACGAAGAGCCGGTTTTTCTGGAAAGAGATGTACCTATTTCTCGATCCATGATTTGGCAATGGCAGCGAGACTCCTATGCCCAGCGCGGTCTTAAGTCATGGACCGAGGACATGGTCCCGCAATTCATAACCAACAATCCATTCATCGCCGAAATCTTCGCGCGCATCGTTTTTGGATTTATCTGTGATTGCATCGATCTTAGAGAGAAGAAGCCTCGGCCGCTGTCTGCCCAAAATCCATTACTCATTTTGGAGCTCGGTGCCGGACCCGGCAAATTTTCGTTCCTGTTCTTGCGGCAACTGGAAGCATTTTTACGGTCCAAAGAGATTCCGCTAAACATAGTGCGCTACTGCATGACCGATTGCTCGGGCAGTCTCATAGAGACATGGCGTTCCAATACGTATCTGTCCGAATTTTCCGACCGCGGGATCCTGCAATTTGAAGTGCTCGATGCCAGCGGAGAAATCAACTCTCCGTTTGTCCGAGGAGGCGCCTCCGAGACCATCGAACAGCCCCAAAGCCCCCTCATTGTCATCGCCAATTATGTCTTCGACAGTCTTCCCCACGATGCTTTTGTGATTAAGGAAGGCCAGGTTTTTGAACTCCTGCAAACTACGACCGCGGCCCACCGGGATGCTGGCAACAACCCTCCAGAAGCACTCTCTCGGCTGAAACTTTCGTATACGCAGGCCGCCCATACTACTCCGGGCCATTACGCGGAACATTCCTGGAACAGTATCTTGGATCTCTATCGCCGCCGCTTGCCCGCCGCTACGGTGTTGTTTCCCTCGCAAGCTCTCAAGACTCTCGGTGCTCTAGGAAAACTCACCGACGGCACAATGCTGGTACTGGCCGCCGACAAGGGATATGTGCACGAGGATAGCCTGTTGCTTTCCGAGGGCGGGCCGACCTACGAATTTCACTCTGCGAACTGTTTTTCCCAAATGGTGAATTTCGACGCAATCGCCAAATACTTTGAAGCTTGCGGCGGCCAGGCGTTTCTGCCTGAAAAACATTCCTCCAGCTTGCACATTTGCGCGTTTCTCGAGCGTCCGCTGGGCACGCAATTCCCAGCTCTGAAGGCGCGCTTCGAGGAAGCACGATCAGCGATCGGTCCCGACGATCTATTCGCCTTGCTCGCCTGGCTAAACCCTCACATGGAAGAAATGTCTGTCCCGCAGATTCTCGCGCTCCTCAGGCTGAGCCGTTCGGATCCCACCACGCTCGTGCGGTTGTTTCCCGTGCTCGCGCGCCAGATTCGCAGTGCAGTTGCCGAGCGGAATGACCTGCGCAGCGCCGTATTGCTCACGTGGGCAAACCATTTTCCGGTCAGTCCGAATGACAACGTCCTGGCCTTCTACTGCGGCGTCATTCTCCTCGAATTGCGTTTCTTTGAAGAAGGGCTTTCACTGTTCAAACAATCGCAAGACGTATTGGGCCGTTCCGCCACAACCAGTTACAACCTCGGCTTGTGCTCCTTGGGTTTAAGGCGCACTTCCGAAGCATTGGCGTTCATGATCGAAGCTTGCGATCTGGATCCAGCGTTCGAGCCTGCGCGACTAATGCGGGGCAAACTTGAGGACGAGCCGGCGACCGCCTAGGTTCACCTGCCGTTGGACCCCCAAGAACGGAGGTCATCTCGAGGTGCTTCACGCTCGCGACCATGAGCAGCAAAGACAGTGACGCCAACGAAGGCCATGAAATATCTGGCCTGAGCCATCATCTTTTCAAGACTCGGTCTTCCCAATTCATTTAGTGGCCACGATGCTATCCGCGACGGTACCTTTTCAATTCAAGCCAGGTCTTCACGGCGGGCTTGAAGAGCGCCAGACCGAGGACAAAAAGGCTGGCCCCGGCCAATAGCTCCATGGTCTGGCTCGCATCAGGGATTGAAAAGCCCTGATAGAGGAGTGCCGCGCCGCCCAAGACGCACACGCAAGCGAACAACACCCCTAGTTGGTTCAGCATTTAGGTCCTCCGGAGATTGCGGCCGAGCAGTAAGGCATTTCAGATATTAAGTCGGAGCGCCTTACATCGCAACACGAGAGTATCGGCCGACAGGATTCGCGCCGCAGCGCCGTCCAACTCCCACGTTTTTCTATGGCCGGTCTGTAGGTAGAACGGCGGCCCATCCGGGACCGGAGATGGGGCCATGTCGATCTTCGGTAGGTCTTTCCTTTGTCCGAATTGCACCGGCACGGTAACCCGCAGGTCCAGCAGAAAAGGGCTCTTGGAGCGGATCCTTCACACTGTTTTTTTCCTAAGCCCATTCCGCTGCGAGGTCTAGTTCCGTCTTCGATTTCCAGCCCTGCCACCTGCTCGGCAGACATCACTCCTACCCAGCTTAACCTGCTCGTTCCTGGAAGCGTTTGCGTGCCGGTCATTTCGAGTCATACCGCAGATCGGTCCGCTGATACTGTGCCTTGGTGTTGCAGTGCGGACATTGCAGTTCTTGCCCCTGCGCCGGAATCTCAGGCTTCTGTGGAACAAAATAGTTAGCCAGATTGCCCGCTTCGATTTTAGAGTGAGTAAAGCGCTTCGAGCAACTCTGGCAAGTAAGATTCCAGCTTGGCATAAGCGAAAATATGCTCCGATCATTTGGACCGGGCTATCGGTAGTTTGCTGTATGCTGCCGCCCTGCCGAAGCATCGCTTGTCTCGCCTTTTCCGGGTACCGCCAAGCCAGGCAAGCCGCTGCTTCCACCTCCAGAGAAAAAGCGGCCGTGAACACCTACCGGCTAGGAAATCGGGAATGCAGGGGAGGCGCACCTCCCGCCAGGTTTGCCTCTCCGCGTTCGCGCACCTTTCCGCGACCGTGCGCCGTGGTTCTCGGAGGACCTCGTGGTCGATCTCTATAACACTGCAAGAAATTCTTACGGCGATAACTTGACAGTGATGTAACCAGCAGCCCGAATTCTCAGAGTTGGGTGTAGGCAGGAGTCTCAAGAAATAGTTCAAAACAGAGAGCGTTTAAGCAGGTCGGAGGAGATATGGTGCTGGGGGTGACCTGCCGAAGTTCCAAGGAATTGAACGCGAGTCAGCATGCTCCCGACGTCCCGGGTGGGAGAAGGGATCCGGGCGGCAAGCAGCAGTAGGCCCCGATATGGCGCAAGCCCGCCGGGTCTCGAAGGTATCGTTGTTTTGTCAGGCTTCGGAAGCGGAGATTTTAAATCCAAGTTTGCCGGGCGATAAACCACGTCTGTCCTCGAGTTGCAACTTGCCGAGAATATTCGAGACGTGAAACTTTACAGTGCGTTCTGAAATACCCAGGCCGCTGGAAATTTCTTTGTTTGTTAAACGGCGCATGAGCAATTGAAGAATTTCAGCCTCTCGGGCAGTTAGAAAATGGCCATGCAAAAGCTGTGCATCCAGCAGGGCTTTGGCCTGCTTGACGAAGGCCAGCAGGACTTCGGGAGGGACCCACAGCTGGCCTTCGAGGATGCTGCGAATCGCCTGGGACATTTCTTTCTGCCAGCTCTTGTGCAGTTCCACGAAACCGTCGATGCCCCAGCTAAAGAGACGTATTTTTTCGGCGTGATGGTCGTCGCGCGGCGGAAGAAGCGCCAGGAACTTGCTGCCGGGCGCAGAGGCGCGGCAGCGCCCCGCAAGCGGCCCCAAATCGGTGTTCAAGGAACACGCGTCCAGAACGAAAAGCCTGGGAGCATCACTCTGGCTGATGGCTTCCGCTTCACTAAATGCGGGAGGGAGGACACGAACCGCAAGATCTTTTGCGTGAGACACAATTCCACTAACTGCACGGACAAGCAGTGGATGCGAACTCACAATCTGCATTGCGATAGCCACGCTCGTTGCACCTTACTGGCGTGCTCTGCACACTTGGAATTCGGCTGGACTATCGTTACTAACAATGAACTGAGTGAAAGAACTGGGTGTCTGAAGGCAATATAACCCCATTCTTGCGGGATGCAAGAGGTTTCTTTGCATGGACGACATGCGCATTTTGCATTCATAAAGCTTCGAATACTCGCGATCTTAGCGCCGGCGAGTGCTTGCAGATACGTGCCTCCGCTTTCGCTCTTTCTACGCTGTACGTCTAGTACTGCCGCAGGGACTGGGAAAATAACACCACGAAAACTAGCGCAGGCCGTTGTGACTGCGAGTGTCTGCAGCTAGCTTCTCGCACACACGTTTGCACATCACGACGAAACGTACGGCCGGGCGCATTCCAAATCGGTCAACTTTTGAACCGAGATCGGTTGAAGTTCGGCGGAGCTGACCGGGAAGCTGCATGGCGCTTACTGGAGAAGTTGCAGGCGGCCGGCGCGAATGTGGAAGGCATGCGTGTGTCGAGTTCTGGTGACTGCGTTCGAGTGTCGGGCGGCTCGTACTCTTGCGCTTTGCCGGCACAGACTTGAAGAACATGTCGTTAACGAGGGAGGCTATGAATGAAAACAGGCAGGCTGGCGTCAATTCTCTCATTTTTGGCTGTACTGCTGTTTCCAGGCGTGGTGTTTGCTCAAACTGACCCAGGGGTGCGAACCGGCGCCATCAACGGGCAAGCGGGGGCCACGGCGACAAACCCCCTTCCGCTCGCTTCGGTCGTGGCAAACAGTCCGACGGGCTCGTTGGAATTCTTTCAGAACGGGCTTGCCCGCTTCCAGGAAGTGGAGGTCGTCTCGGGCGGGGCCAACAATGGATTGGGACCGCGGTTTAACTTCAACCAGTGCTCGGGATGCCATGCGCAACCGACGATCGGGGGTACGAGCCCCGCTGCCAATCCGGAATTCGCGGTGATCGCCAACGGCATTGCCAGCGGGTCCCACAACACGATTCCGTCGTTTCTGACAACCAACGGGCCGACACGTGAGGCGCGCTTTCCGTTCTTCTTTAACTCGAACGGGAGTCCCAACACTAACGCGCCCAACGGAGGAGTGGAAGATATCTTCGTGGTCTCCGGGCGGTCGGACGCCGGCAGTTGCAGCCTTCCGCAGCCCAGCTTCTCAGCAGCGCAGTCGACCAACAACATCATCTTCCGCATTCCGACGCCTGTTTTTGGGGCGGGCCTGCTCGAAAACGTTGATGACTCGACGTTGATTGGCGTCCAAGCGGCTGCGGCGGGGAACAATCTGGGGATCAGTGGAACGTTTAACCACAACGGCAACGACGGGACAATCTCCCGCTTCGGTTGGAAAGCGCAGAACAAGTCGCTCTTGCTGTTTGCCGGCGAGGCTTACAACGTGGAAATGGGCATCACCAATGAGATCTTTGGACAAGACCGGCCGTTGCCGGGTGAGGACCAGCAGGGGAGCGGGCTTCCTGCAAATTGCCTGAACCTTTCCAAAACTGGATACCCGGAAGACGCGACCAATTTCACCGTGGCCTCAAACGCGGACCCTGCGGCACAGAATGCCGAAGTTCCCTCGGACATCGTTTTGTTCGCCGAGTTTATGCGGCTTCTTGCGCCGCCCACGCCCTCGACGGCGACTCCTGGTGGAGCGGCTTCGATTTCTCGCGGGAAATCGTTGTTCAGCGCGATCGGCTGCGCGACTTGCCACACCCCGACGATCAACTCGACACAACCATCTAATATCACTTCCTCGCTGGGAAGTGCGCCGGTAAGCGCGTTCTCCGACATCGAGATTCATCACATGGGAACGGGACTGGCGGACAATGTGTCCCAGGGCGGCGCGGGCGGCGACCAGTTCCGCACGGCTCCTTTGTGGGGACTCGGTCAGCGGATCTTTTTCTTGCACGATGGACGGACAACCAATCTTTTGAACGCCATTCAGGCGCACCAAAGCAACGGCTCTGAAGCCACGCAGGTTGAAGAAAACTTTGACTCGCTTTCCACCAGCCAGCAGCAAGATCTGCTGAACTTCCTGCGGTCGTTGTAGTCCCCGCACCACCACAGGTCCGGGCGAGGCGCGAAAGTGCTTCGCCCGGTTTTTCCGTTCTTGGATGACAGCCCTCGAACTGGGCACGTTTTGATTCAAGGAATCAACATGCACTCTCTTCTGCGAACTTTTGTCGCACTTCTTATACTCTCGGCATCGTTGCTGGCCGCGGCGCGCGGCGTGCCGCAGAGCGGTGGCGATTTTTCCAACAATCCCGAAGCGAAAAAGCTGCCAACAGAAACCATCCTTGTTAAGGGCGCGTGGTCCAGCGCCAGCGATTCGGTGACGGCTGTGCCGGACGGCGGAAGGGTAATCAAGAATGTCTACAGCAACACGTATTTCGGCTTGAGCTACGCTCTGTCTCGAAATTGGACGGAGAAGTACAGCGGCCCGCCTCCTTCCGACAGCGGCTACTACGTTCTGGCGCAGATCAGGCCGGTAGATACGTCCAGCGGAACAAATCGGGGCAGCATCTTAATCGCGGCGCAAGATCTGTTTTTTACGCTAACGCCGGCCGGGAGCGCCTTCGATCTGATCAACTACACCAAGGACCATTTGAACGCGGACTACAAAGTGGAGCAACCGCCGACGCCGGTCACCATCGCCGGCCATACCTTCGTTCGTTTTGGCTATGTTTCGCCCGTTGCGGAGCTGCATTGGCACGTCGTGGCTACCGAAATCCGCTGCCACATGGTTCAGTTCGTCTTTACCAGCCGCGACGCAAAGCTGATAGAAAGTCTTATCCAGGAGATGGGCACAATGAACTTGCCTCAAGAGGCGGGAATCATTTCCGGGACGGGCGGCGGCGACGTCCCGTTGTGCATCAAGGATTACGCACGCGACCAGAACGTCATCCAGAGAGAAGATCCGATTTTCACGGAGCGCCGATTCAACCCCGTTCCCGTGCGGATCATCATTGATAAAGAAGGCAAAGTTAAACACATTCATTTTCTGAGTGCTTTCCCCGACCAGTCGAAAGCCATCGCAGACGCTTTGTCGCAATGGAGGTTCAGGCCGTACCTGCGCGATGGACGGCCTGTCGAAGTGGAAACCGGCATCATGTTCGGACACCCGCCACGCCAGGCGACATCCCCGGCCACGGATGCGATAAGCGAATGATCGGGACTCGTCCGTACCGCAAGGGGTCTGGCGTGCGCGTCAGTATCCTAGTCCTGCTCTCGGCTATCCCTGTTTCGACTCCAGCCCGGGACGCAAACGACATCACCGGTTCTGCGCGCAATGAAAGCCGCGGCCAGGCCGCTGAGGGCGATAGGGTGGTCCTAATTCGGCTGGATCGGGGAATGGAGGAAGAGTCGCAATCGAGAACCGGCCAACGGGGAGCATTTAGACTCCACGTCAGGCACGCTGGGAAACCGTACCTGGTGCGTGTGGTTCACGAGGGGGTCTCGTACGATCAGCGAGCTCACGCAGGCGACCATGTTTCCATCCAAGTATTCGATGCGGCGCCCAGAGTGCCGCGTGTGGGTGCAAGTATCGAAATTCTCCGCGCCGGAACCAACGGGAACCTGCTGCACGTCAGTGACATGTATGAGCTCAAGAACGAATCCAGCCCGCCGATGACACAGGCGGGTGGCGAGACGTTTGGAGTTTATGTGCCGGCGAACGCCAAGATGGATTCTGTGCTGGCGGCGGGTCCGGCGAAGATTGGCGTACGGATCCCGGCAAACGCCGCACCCGGTGAGCCTGGGCACTACACGGTCAGCTTTCCCTTGCGGCCGGGAGAAACGAAATTTGCTTTCAACTATGACCTGCCCTACGAGGGCCATGCCGTATTCGAAACCAAGCTCGCCTATCCGCTGCAGCAGTTAGCGGTCATGATTCCGCCGAGCATGAAGTTCTCGTCTCGCTCAAGTGCTTTTGTACTCCTCCCTACCGGTCGCAGCGACTATCAAGTCCAGACAGCCAACCAGCTAAAAGCAGGGGAGGGCCCAGCGTTTGAAGTATCTGGAACCGGAGTGCTGCCTCCTCTTGGAGATCAAGCCAAATCCCAAGCGAGGACACTGCCGCTGACCACTCCCAAGCCGACAGCACCCGACCCAGATCGGGCCGTTTGGTCTTCTCTCGGCGGCGTTGATCTACGATTGCAGCAAGCCTACTCGCATTCGCAAACGCTAGTGCTTGGCGGACTTACTGCTGTCCTTCTTGGTGTGTGCGTACTGCTGGTTTGGCGAGCGCGAAAGACTCGCAGAACCTGAGCCGCAAAAGACGACTGTGGCGCCGGTAGAGGGCGCACCTCGAACTGATTCGCCGCAGTGCCGAGGAGCGCGCCGCCGCCCGCGGCGGCCACGCCTTCCACGAGGAGCACCGTCACCATTGATCGGGCTTTCTAGCGACCTGTGGTTGATGAGTTTCGCCACTCGTTGCCAGGGCCGCTGGCAAACAGACGGACCTAGGGTAAGGTGCCCGAGCCCGGGGGACTCGGAGAGCGGCTTATACGGAGATCGGAAGAGCGTTGAGCGAGTTGGCGTTGCTGGTTGGCGATGGATGGCCAGGTTTCTGCGGGGATGCTGAAGAACGCGGTCACCACTTGCGGATCGAACTGCGTGCCGGAACAGTCGCGGATGATCTGGAGGCCGGACTCGAACGAGGAGGCGCGGCGATACGGACGGTCCGAGGTAATGGCATCGAAAGAATCAGCGACGGCGAAGATCCGGGCGCTGGGAAGAATTTCGTCGCCTTTGAGGCCGCGAGGGTAGCCGCCGCCGTTATAGCGCTCGTGATGACTCAGGACGAGTTCGGCAGCGTCGCTCAGAAAGGCTATGTCTTTGACGAGGTCGAAGCCGATCTGCGCGTGGCGCTGCATGCGCGTTCGCTCGTCCGCCGTGAGAGGCCCGGGCTTGAGGAGAATGGCGTCGGGGATTCCGAGCTTGCCGATATCGTGCAGGTGGGCACCTCGGGCTAGACTTCCCAACTGTTCCTCAGACCAGGCCATCGCGCGGGCAATCTCAATCGAGTAAAGGCAGACGCGCTGGGAGTGCCCCGCAGTTTCCGTGTCGCGGAGATCGATCGCGCGACCGAGGGCTTCGAGGGTGTCTTCGTAGCTGTGCTCCAGTTGCTCGAGAGCCTGGCGCAGCTGTCCGGTGCGTTCGGCAACCATTTCTTCGAGGTGCTGGCGATAGTTTTCGACTTGCTGTTCGAGATAACGCTTGTGAAGGGCGCTCTCCAGGCTCGCAAGGACGGCGCTTTCCAGAAGAGGTTTGACGAGATAGTCGTCGGCACCGGAGCGCATCGCTTGAACACCCACCTCCACGTCGTCCAAGCCAGTGGTGACCAGGAACGCAACGTGAGGGTAGGAACGGCGCACCTCGGAGAGGAGGTCGAGGCCGCTGATGCCGGGCATTTGAAGATCAGAGATTACCGCGTCGAATGGCTCGCGTTGCAAAGCTACGAGGGCTTCTTCACCACTCGTGGCAGTGCTGCAGCAGTAGGATGGGGGCCGCAACATGATGGCAAGAAGTTTCGAGGCTGCGCGTTCGTCGTCGACGGCGAGAACGCGGACAACGGAGGGGCGATCGCTTGTACCAGCACGGACAAAGGATTCAACTTGCTGGGGACGAGGGGGGGTGGCATTTGCCATGGGAAAATTCTGCATGGAGCTTTAATTGAGCACCCAGGCACCTGTTTTCTCCATGAAGAGGAAACCATAATGGCGAAGGGGCACGGCCTTTGTGTCGGAATGAACGAGCTTGGCCTTGCCCACGTGATGAGGTCCGGAAGTCGTAAGATACACTTCGACAACGGTGCCGACTTCCATCTCGGCGTTAGAGGTGCAGAGAAAGCCGCTGAGACTGACGTTTTCGGTAACTGTTTCCTGGTCAACTTTGTTGCCTTGCGCGTCTATACGCCGCAGCATGAGCGGGACACGGAGCCGGACACGGACTTCGGAGCGCGGCACAAAGCGGCGGGCCTTGGTGAGCTGGCTGAGGCAGGCGCGCAGGGCGTCGAAGTCGATGGGCTTTTCGAAATAAGCGAAGGCGCCCAGTTGCTTGCAGTGTTCTTTGGTTTGTCCGCCGGCCTCTCCGCTGACGATAATCACGGGGATCTTTTGCGTGTGGCTGAAAGACGTAAAGGTCTGCAGGAGTTCAAAACCGGAATAGTTGGGCATGCGAAGATCCAACAAGATGGCGTCAGGCTTATGTTCGAGGGCTAGCGCCAAGCCTTCTTGAGGCTGCCCGGAGTCGATGATCTCAAAGGCTTCGCTCAACTCCAGACGCATCAAGCGCCGCAAAGCTTCGTCGTCGTCCACAATCAACAACTTCTCCATTGCGAAGTTCCCCTTATCGGCCCGAGCGGATACCGCTTTCAACCAGTTCGGTCACAGAATTTGAAGCGGGCCCCGGTTTCTTCCCCTCATCAAGCACCTCGCGGATCTTGCGGATAAGAACCTCTTCTATGAACGGCTTGTGGAGGAGGTGCGTTCCGGCGTCGAGAACTCCGTGCCCCGCGATGAAGCTGTCGGTATAGCCGGACATGTAGAGGACCTTCATCCCCGGCTGACGCGGCAACAAGCTCTCTGCCAAGACGCGGCCATTTATGCCGGGCATGACGACGTCGGTTAGCAGAAGGTCAATGGCTTTGCCGAAACGCGCTGCCACCAGCAAAGCGTCTTCGCCGCTCTCCGCGGATAGAACAAGGAATCCGCTCGATTCAAGGGAGGCCTTTGCGAGTTTTCTCAAGGGCTCGGAGTCTTCCACCAGAAGAATGGTTTCCGAGCCGCGCAGATTATCTGTCGAATCGGGTTTCTGTTCGTCGATCGCGGGCTCACCAGCATGCCGCGGGAGGTAGATTTGGAAGGATGTGCCCTTGCCCACAACACTTTCCAGACCGATATATCCGTTGCTTTGTTTGACGATTCCGTAGACGGTTGCGAGCCCGAGTCCGGTGCCCTTGCCAAGCTCCTTGGTGGTGAAGAACGGTTCAAAGATATGGGTGAGCGTTGCGGAATCCATGCCCGTGCCCGTATCGGTGACTGCCAAGAGCACGTAACTACCGACTTTGGCGCCTGGGTGGGCCCAGGCGTAAGCTTGGTCTAGCTCCGCGTTGGCGGTCTCGATCTTCAGCTTGCCGCCCATGGGCATGGCGTCGCGCGCATTGACGGCCAGGTTCATGATGACTTGCTCGATCTGACTCTGGTCCGCTTTCACATTGCCAAGTTTTGGATCAAGCACTATAGATACTTTGACATCTTCGCCCAGAAGCTGCGGAAGCATCTTTTCCATATCGGAGGCGAGTGTATTGAGGTTAAGGATGGCAGGCGTCAAGACCTGCTGTCGGCTGAAGGCCAACAACTGTTTGGTCAATGAGGCGGCCCGCTGTCCGGCCTTTTCGATTTCGAGAGCATGCTCACAGAGGGCCGTGTTTGTCCCCAACTCCCGCTTGAGCACTCTGCTGTAGCCGATAATTACGCCCAGAAGATTGTTGAAGTCGTGGGCGATCCCTCCCGAGAGCCGCCCAATCGCTTCCATCTTTTGCGCCATGCGGAGCTGTCTTTCGAGGATTCGCTTTTCGGTGACATCCTCGGCGAGAGCGTCAAAATAGGCGATAGCGCCGTTTTCATCGTTGACGCGACGGCCGGAACAGTGCACGGTGATAGGCGTGCCGTCCTTCCGCTTCCACTCCATTTCGACGTCCTTGATTTCTTCCGAGCGGATGAGGTGCTCGAGCAAACTCTGATATTCTCCAGGGTTGCGGAAGATTTCGCTGGTCAGGTCTTTGCTGAGAAGCTCTTCGGTCGACTCATAGCCGAGCATTCTCTGCAGGGCTGGATTTACTTGCAGAAACCGACCGGCCGTACTCGCGCGATAAATCCCGTAGGGTGCGTCCTGCACCACCGAACGAAACCCAGCTTCCGAGCGCCGGAGAGCTTCCTCGGCCCGTTTGCGCTCGGTGACGTCGCGGTTCACGATGACCAGCTTTTCCGGATCCCCTTTCTCATTGCGGATGACGCTCGATGTTGATTCCAGCACAAGCCACTCGCCATTCTTGTGGCGAAGGCGGTACTCGAGTGTTGTTCCCATTCCGGAACGCCGCGACTCCTCAGCGGCCTGCTGGACGCGCGCCCGATCATCGGGATGAATCTGCTCGAACGATGAAGAGGATTGCAACTCCTCAGGCGAATATCCCAAGACTTTCTGGTAAGAAAGGCTGTTGAAAATTCGCTTGCCGTCCATATCGACGACGGCGATCATGTCGGCGGCGTTCTCGCTGATCAGGTGAAACAGCACTTCGCGATCGACGAGCTCGCGGCGGATACGATGAATCAGAAGATACTGATAGATGGTGTAAAGATCGAAAAGGAAAACCAAGGCCACCAGGCCTCGCATGGCTTGCGGCAAGAAAGTCAGGGAGTAGAAGTCTTGATGAAGGTGGGCGTTAGGAACGAGAAAAGAGGCCAGTCCCATGTGAGCAGAAGAGTGATAATGGCCGCGGCTGTCCACAGCCACCATTCTCGACGCTCGATGCGCCGGAACGCCGCGCGTGGGTCCGCCGACCGCGCGAAACCTGTCTGCTCGAGACTTTTTGGTGGAAGCCGTTTCAAGTATCACCGAACGAAACCCACTCTTGCGCGCCCCCTGAATGTCTCGGGAGCCGAGTCTCTCTGTTGCTCGTGGGACGCTGAACCTTCCAAGCTCTTCTTGCACGAACTCATCCAAGTATGCGCCTCTTTTCCACTCGCCTGGACCGCGGGTAAGCTGTTGCATGTTCAAGAAGATACCGTGTTCAGAAAAGTACGGGGACTGGGGAAGGTTACGGGGGCGTGCGCCATTATGGACGGAGAGTCTCGATTTGGAACAGGTCCCAGAAAGCATCGCTTCTGGGTCCGGTGACTCGTCCGGAAGAGACTATTGAAGCTGCTCGAGATCGCGTTTCTTGCCGTAGCGGAAAGCTAAGGCGATGCCCAGGGTCATGAAGCCGGCGGGAGGGATCAGAAGGACCACTACGCCCTTGCTGATGGCGCGCTGGCCTTCTTTGGAGGTTGCTTTGGCGGTGCTGTAGCACATGGAGCAGGCTTGGCTGAAGGCCGGGACCGCGGATAACAGGACCGCGGCGGCGACCAATGGGACGCGAAGTTTCATTTCACACCCAGAGAAAGAATACGGAGCGCGTCCGGGAAGAAGATCATCATCAAGGCCAAACATACCATCAGGGAGGCCATGGTGAGCCACTTCATTCTAGAGACTTCGAATTTCATGTGCATGAAATAGCCGATGATGAGTGCGGCTTTGATCAGGGAGAGCCCCATCAAAATGCTTAGCATGCGGATGGGTTGCATGTTTTGGTAGGTGAGGTAGACCTCGATGGCGGTCATAACAAGAAGGGCGCCCCAGACCCAGAAGAACTGCGCTTTCGCGTGGTGGCGTTGTTCTTGGGCGACTCGTGTGGCGATGGCAATTTGATCGGGTTCCATAGGTCTAGAGCTCCTAGAGAATTTTGGCGGACATTAGATAGACCAGCGGGAAAATGAACATCCAGACCAAGTCGACGAAGTGCCAGTAGAGGCCAGCAACTTCGACGTCCGAGGAGTCATAAACTTTGGGCTTGAGCCACAGGATTATTGTCGCGACAATCGCGGCCAGCAAGAGAACATGGGCGCCGTAATGGAAGGGGCTGTAGGCGGGCGTGCCGAGCCAGGCGACTAGCCAAAAGACCAGCAAGATTGGAATGAAATAGCGGCGCAGGGCGACGATGCCCAGGTAGACGACGCCAAGCGTGACGTGCAGCATGTGCATTCCAGTAAGACCAAAAAATGTTGCGGCAAACTGCGGAACAGTTTCCGAGACGTTCACAAATTCTGTGGCCGCCCCCTGCACGGCCGGTTTCGGAAAAACCGGAAGAGTTAAGCCTTCGGCGATTAATTTCGTCCACTCACGTCCGTGGAGAAGGACGAATCCCATGCCGCAAGCCATGGTGGCGAGCAGCCAGAGGCGCTGCGATTTGGCGTTGCCTTCGGCCGAGGCGCGGACGGCCAGCACCATGGTTAGCGAGCTGGTGAGCAGGAACGCGGTCATGATGGTGGCGTTCACGATGCTTTCCGAGTGGAAGGGCGTAGGCCAGTTCGGAGTAGAAATGCGGCCGTAGCTGTAGGCGTAGAGCAGGGCGCCGAAGGTCAGCGAGTCGGACATGAGGAACAGCCACATGCCGATTTTCTTAGAATAGGTGCCAAAGAGCGACGGTTCGTAGACGGTTGGCGTCTCGTGCGGTAGCGTCGCTTCAGACATGCGCTTGGCCTCCTCGTGAGGTGCGGCCGATATTCGGCCGCCATGGACGTCGGACTAGCGTGCAAACTCCAGCAAACACAGGATATAAATCCACAAGACGGTCATGAAATGCCAGTACCAGGCGGTCGCGTCGACGACAACGCCTAGCGAGGCCGCGGATTTTCGCAAAAGAGAAGCGGCGCCCGCGGCGAGCAGTGCGAGGATGCCGCCGAATAGGTGGATGCCGTGCACCCCGGTGAGCAGATAGAAAAACGAGCTGCTGGGGCTTGAGTCGACGTAGAAGCCGGCCGCGGCTAGTTCGCGCCACACGAGCCATTGTCCGGCCAGAAAGCTGAGGCCGAGGATGGCGGTTAGCCCGAGCCAGGGCATTCCGTCCGTTTCCGTGTGGGCAGCGGCTTGGGATTGTTTTCCATCGGCGAGCGCTGTGCGGATGGCTTGGCGACGCGCCAGCTCCATGGCGAGGGTGCTGACCAGCAAGATGAGAGTATTCACCAGCAAAAAGTTCGGCAGCTGTAACGGAAGCCAATCGCGAACGAGCGTGCCAGTACGCGGATCGAGAGTGGGAAGGCCCTGGCGCACGACGTAAGCGCTGGAGTAAGAGACGAAAATCATTACGACGGCGGTTAGAGCGACGATGAGTCCCAAGCGAGCACGGCGCAGACGCACCGCGAAATCCACCGCATTTTGATCCGGGCGGTCGCCTGCCAGGAGGACTTGAGCTGTTTTTACAGACGCGCTTGTGGTGACAGTGGCCATGGATCGCCTAGTGTGCTTTCACGATTGCTGGATCGGTTTGCATCACAAAATCGCGAGGCGCCCCTGGGACGCTGTATTCGTAAGGTCCGTTGTAAACCACCGGCATGTGTCCGCCGAAATTGTCATGCGGAGGCGGAGTTGCCGTGGTCCACTCGAGCGTGGTCGCTTCCCAGGGATTGTCGGCGGCTTTTTTCCCGAACTTCATGCTCCAGAAAAGATTGAAGAGAAAGATGAATTGTCCCGCGATGGTAAGGAAAGCGGCATAGGTCATAAATGTCTGCAAGGGGACCAACCCGTGCAGGTAATTCAGTTCGGTGAGCTGCGAGTAGCGGCGCAGATGTCCCGCCATGCCGAGATAGTGCATGGGCATGAAGACGGCGTAGGTGCCGATCAAGGTGACAAAGAAATGCCAGCGCGCCAGGCTCTCGTTCATCATGCGGCCGAACATTTTGGGGAACCAGTAGTACGTGGCGCCAAAGATGCCAAAGATGGAAGCCACGCCCATGATCAGATGAAAGTGGCCGACGACGAAATAGGTGTCGTGCAACGGAATATCCAGCACGGGTTGAGCGAGAAATGGCCCGCTGATTCCGCCAGAGATAAAAAGAGAAACAAAGCCCAGGGCGAACAACATCGGCGAGGTGAAGCGAATCCGTCCACGCCAGATCGTGCCGAGCCAGTTAAATGTCTTGATGGCGGAGGGAACACCAATGGCCATGGTCATTACGGAAAAGGCGAAGGCCGTATAGGGGCTCATGCCGCTCATGAACATGTGATGGCCCCAGACCATGAAACCCAGGAAGCCGATCGACAGCATGGCGTAGACCATGGCCTTGTAGCCAAAAATTGGTTTGCGAGAGAACACGGAGAGCAATTGCGAGCACAAACCCATGGCCGGCAAAATGGCGATGTAAACTTCGGGGTGGCCGAAGAACCAGAACAAGTGTTGCCACAAGAGAGGCGAGCCGCCTTTGTGTCCCGTAAGCTGCCCATTGATGGTGACCAGGGGCACAAAGAAACTCGTGCCCGCATTGCGGTCAAGTAAGAGCAGAATGCCGGCGGACAAAAGGACGCCAAATGCGAGCAGACCGAGAATCGCAGTAATAAACCAGG